>OBWM01000029.1_pt1 | contig 122945 bp, 109 predicted proteins | sample 1538041 | NCBI WGS metagenome assembly OBWM01 (sample SAMEA2580049, study PRJEB22360) | human gut metagenome | biome: human gut; feature: human-associated habitat; material: faeces | place: Denmark | collected 2008/2010
GGAAGGAACTCGCGTTACCAAAAACCCCCGGTTGGCGGCTGCTGCCACATTGAGTGAGTCGACATCATGTGACATGGGGATGCGTACTACATAGTCGGCTTTAGCAATCGTTTCGTATGATAGTCCGTCTCCTTCAGTTCCCATTATAATAGCTAATTTAGGTTCGGTTGCCAAAAGAGGGTTATCGATGGAGATGGAATCATCCGTTAGTGCCATAGCTGCTGTACGGAATCCTAAATCGTGAAGTTTGCTAAAGGTGGTATCCAGCCAAGTCCATGGTACCAGAAAGACTGACCCCATAGATACTCTTACTGCACGACGGTTGAGCGGATCACAGGAAGTAGGAGTGAGCAATACAGCATCTATGCCAAGAGCAGCTGCAGAACGGAAAATGGCTCCGATATTGGTTGCATCAACTACGCCGTCTATTACCACGATGCGGCGGGCTTCCCGACATATTTCTTCGATGCTATGTGGTTTAGGGCGACGCATAGCGCAAAGAACACCACGGGTCAGAGTGTATCCGGTCAAGGTAGCAAGCAATTCTCTTTTACCTGTATAGACCGGAATATTTCCACAACGTTCAATGATAGTTGCAGCATCACCTGTGATATGCTTTCGCTCACATAAGAGAGCTAAAGGTTCATAGCCTCCATTGAGAGCCACAGAAATAACTTTAGGACTTTCTGTGATAAAAATACCTTTGGATGGTTCGATACGATTGCGTAACTGTGCTTCGGTGAGAGTACTGAAGATTTCTACTCCTGGGTAGGATAGTGATGATATTTCGATGATGGGCATATTGCTATTTCTTGATGGTGTTATATGTTTTGGAGACTTTTGCGATATGTTTTTATTATTTGCGATGCAAGATTTGAAATTTAGATAGTTATATCGCTGTATAACAAACTGTTATTATGCAAAATATGCTCTCTTGAGCAACAAACGAGCAACAAAAATATTTCAAAAACTTATTTTCTGATAGTATCTCTTAAATCACTCTCTTTGAATTCATTATGTAGTCCATATGTGTGGATTAATGACTTTACGATTACTCTTTGTGCGTCAGTGACACAAGGAGCAAGCGTAATAGTCATATTTTTAAATGCCTCATCAGATAATGGAACGTCAATATATTTATCCGAATTCTCAAACCATTGTCCAATATTGGCTGCATCGTATTGCTTCATTGGACTATTTTTAAAGATAGGATTCAATGTTTTTGTATAAATCGTAAACCGAACCTCTTTTTGAAATTCCCATTTTTTACTTTTATATCTTCCTAAGTCCCATATACACCCAATTGTTACTCCATTCTCCGATTCTTGAATCAGGGATTTATATTTGTCTGCAAAATTGTTAATATATTCAACGTTTTTGTAGAAGTTAGCATCGCTATTTACGAAAGAATTTATAATCAAATATTTGCCATTATAGAATGTTTCTTCTTTAGTAAATGGAGAATACATATCAATTGTCATTCCATGATTATTTTCTGCAAATGCACTAATAAGATGCTTTTGGAACATGTCCTGTGGCATAGTAATCCTTATTCCATTTGTTATGGATGCATACATTTTCCATAAAGGGATATTCTCTTCATTATCCTCTGTCCAGGAAGAAACAAATATGGATTTGTCTAATTTTAAAATTTGATGATCAAGCCCTTTTATTTCTTGAATGTCATCAAGTAAATCGAGACGGGTGAATCTAATCCGTTTACTCTCCAAAATTAGTGCGAGATTATCTATTGTGGTGTAGTGATGTATCATACTTTTTATTTATTTGTTGCTTTTGTTGCTCAAATATTTCCGAGCAACAAAATAGCAACAAAAATGAGATTATATATTATTGTTATTTGATGCTAATTAGCTGATATATAATTGTTTATTCTATTGATTGATTTCGATTTGAAATACGTAATCATTTGATTGTCAATGCTTTCTATAGGTTATTTTCCGATGCAACATATTCACATCACTGATTATCAGTGACCATTCATCTTAATCGGTACAACCTCACTTCTGACAAGTTCACAGAAAATGGGGACAAATGCAAGCCGTTGTCTTTCATCGCTTTGCATATACGCCTTGTACCGCCTTTTTTCAGCCCATTTATGAAATGCCCACTATCAGTTTCAAAGCACTGACCGATAGGACATTTCCGCATGGATGTTACAGAACGCTTGTGCAGACAAAGGTAGCGTTTTTCTTCGGATTTCGGTGATTTGCGGGGTAGTTTTTATATGTGCTGGATTGATTGAGCTTGCGTTGAAGGCACGATTCGTTTGGAAAAGTGTAGCAAATTCAGGTTATTCGTTCCGAAAAGTGTAACGAACCTCAATTATTCGCTTGGAAAAGTGTAACGTCAACCCTATTTGGTTCATTTTCCATGTATCGTTTCCCTTACGCTCTATATTGATATGGGGCGAAAGATTTTTGAAGTAACATGATATAAGGTTGGATATAATTCAGTAATTTTGCATCGTTGTTTGAAACAATATAAGATATACTAATGCAAAGAAACAGAAAGAACATATTATCAGTAGTCGCAATTCAGGGCCGTAAACGCCTGGAGTCCGTGTCGTATATTCACGTTTCCGGCATTACCCCTCGCATTGCAAATACTTTCCAACGAACATAGTCAGGTGCAAATTGTTGTACTCTGATATAGAATAAAAACTGAATAGTTGGAGAGTCCTTACCAAGCTTTCCAACTATTTTGTTTTATGCCCGTTTGTGACAGTTGCTTTTGCAAAACTTCTCTCTGTCATTTCCGTCTGATGGGTGTTGATAACTATATTATTAACGTGCAGTGATGCACATAAAATTGAGAAGAGATGAATCATAAATTTGATGGCAGCAGGGTATTCTTTACATCCGACACCCACTTTTACCACGGGAACATCATCCGTTTTTGCAACAGGCCATTCAAGGATGTGGAAATGATGAACGAGACTATTATCTCCAACTGGAATAATGCGGTTGGTCAGGATGATATAGTCTTTCATTTGGGCGATTTCAGTTTAGGCGGTTCTGCTGAGTGGACAAAGATGTTAGACCGATTGAACGGTAAGATATACCTGATTGTTGGCAACCATGATTTGAAGAATCTTCGTCAAGGTTATGCCAACAGATTTGAATCAGTAGCCATGCAGATGTGGATTGAGGTGGAAAAGCAGAAAATCTACTTGAATCATTATCCGTTCCTATGCTTTGATGGCGGATACAAGGATGTGTGGCAACTGTTTGGTCACGTACATACAAGAAAGAATAACACAGGAATTGATGCTGCCCGACTTCAATACCTTTATCCGACACAATATGATGTAGGCGTTGATAACAACGACTTTACGCCCGTATCATTTGAGCATGTGAAAAGAATTATAAACAAGCAAATAGGAAAGGGAGGACAATAAAAATGAAGATACAATATATGAGTGACCTGCATTTGGAATTTAGTGATAATAGCAGGTGGTTGAAAAATAATGAGATACCAGTAACGGGTGATGTGTTGGTGCTAGCCGGAGACATATTCTATTTGAAAGATACAGTTGCTCCTTTGACGAAGTTCTGGAAATGGGCATCTGCCAATTATCGGCAGGTACTCATAGTCCCCGGAAACCACGAGTATTACAATTACTGTGATATAATGGATAGGGGTTTGCAATGGAAATGGATGTTCAAGGAGAATGTCGGGTATTATCAGAATCAAGTGCTAAGGATTGATGATACAGACTTTATCATGAGTACGCTTTGGTTTCAGATTGCCCCGGCTGATGAGTATTTCGTTTGGAAAGGCATGAATGACTTTCGGCAGATAATGTATCAGGGGAAGTTGCTTCAAACAGAGGAGTTCAACCAGATGCATGCCTTCTGCTTGGATTTCATCAAACGCAGTTTGGCAGAAAGCACCGCTAAGCATATTGTGGTAGTGACGCACCATCTTCCGACGTTGGAGGTAGTTGCACCACATCACAAAGGTTCTGTCTTGAACAGTGCATTTGCCACAGAGTTGGGTGAACTCATAGCCGACAGCCACATTGACGCCTGGATTTATGGCCATTCGCATACCAACATCGATACGGAGATAAACGGAACTAAGGTCGTTAGTAACCAAATGGGATATATCTTTCAAAATGAACATATAACCAATGGCTTTGAGCCGGGCAAATTCCTCGTGATAGATTAGAACCGGGTCGTATTTGTGTAGAGCCTCATTGTGCCAAAGATGGTACATTGAGGCTCTATCTTTAGAAATTCTGTTGTTTATGTTTTCAGAGCGACAAATAAGCTAATCGTTGCCAAACAATCCCTTATCTTTCCAAATCTGGATTTCCTTGTCAAAATCAGATAGGTAATCTTTGTCTTGAATCAAGCGAAATTTGTCGTATTCTGCATACGCCTTTTCTTTTGCTTGTTTAGCAGAAATAATTCCTGCTCCATCCAATTTATCATACTCATAAAGCGTCAAGAAGTCATCTAACTGCTTCTTCCAATCCGCCATCGTCATAATCATCCGCCGTTCCGCACGAAGTTCTGCCACATCAAGGAATGCGGTTGATAGACGATTTAAGGCTGTGACTTCCTTGTCTGACAGGTAGTTCTTGGCAACTATTGTGTCTGACTTTTGCACTCTTCCATCAGGCGCGTTCTTCCATGTGGTTAGCCCCATGTGCGGCATCTCGGCATCAGCTCTTGTGTATATGATTTCAGCAGCTGTTTGATGAGAAACAGCCCAATGCATCATATTCTGTACCATTTTGAAGAACAGTTGAGTCGTCTCTGCTTTAGGGTCATAATCAGCACTACATTCGGCATACACATCTGTAATCTTTTGGTAGTATCGACGTTCCGAAGCACGTATCTCACGGATGCGTTCCAACAAGTCATCAAAATAGTCTTTGCCAAAATGTTTGCCCTGCTTCAATCGTTCATCATCTAATACAAAGCCTTTCACAATCATTTCTTTCAGGACTGATGTTGCCCAAATCCTAAATTGAGTAGCTTGGTAACTGTTTACGCGATAACCAACGGCAATGATTGCATCCAAATTATAGAACATTGGGGTACGCTCTACGTCTCGTTCTCCTTCCGATTGAACTATCCCAATTTTTCGGATAGTTGCTTCTTTGGTTAGTTCACCCGATTCGTAAATCTGCCCAAGATGATAGTTAATAGTTCGTACATCCACCCCGAACAAATCGGCCATACGTTTTTGAGACATCCAGAAAGTTTCGCTATTGAAGATAACCTCAACATGTGTTTCTCCTTGCTTTGTCTTATACAACAAAATGTTGGAAGATAGACTATTATTGATTAACTCGGTTACTGGTGTTTCCTGTTTGAAATACTCCCTTGCCATCTGTACTTGCGGTTTCTTGTTATCGGAATTTTCCGCAATTATCAGACAAGCCATGCGAGACAGATGGATATTCTCCACTTTACGAAATGCGCCAGAACCCAGCTTAACCATTTCAACCATAAGGTTAAAATGCTCTGCCGTATCAAGTCCCTTATTATTGGCTATCGAAATAGCTTTATTTATTATGCGGGTAAACTTCTGATACGTACTATAGCCTAATGCTGTGCCTAAATCACGGGAAGGCCAATACTCTTGTCCATCATTATTGAGCTTCTTTATTTGCTCAAAGTCTGATTGTAGAGGTGATATGTTATTATCTTCCATTGTCTTGTTGCATTTTGAAAACCATATAAGATTATTTATATAATTCAGGCCTCAACTCTGCGTTATACGTCTTGATTTGCTCTTCTACATTAGATCCTTTTGATACTATTTCATAGGGAAATGCTTTTTCTAACGCTTGTCGTCCGGCATCAGTCATAAGTCCTCGGTCTTCAAGACTCATGCACCGTTCCTTGTTTAGTTCAGTCCAATGACTACCTTTGCAACGCGGTGATAATCGCTGTGCTAAGCGTCCATCCGGCATTTTCTTGACAGTTGAATCTATCCATCCGAAACACAACGCTTCCTCAACAACCTCAATATATGGAATACATTTGTATGTAGTTTGCTTGGAACGTGATGTGACAACCCAGCAAGATTTTGCTTGGTTATGGTTTTCCTCCAGCCAACTTCTTAACTGACGGCGTTCCGTAAAATCCAACAAATTAAGAATCTCCATACAAACCTTTCAATATCGATTGCCGATAATTATTCTAATTGTTTTCTATAAACCGAATCCAAAGTATTTCCATCTTTATCCTTCCATTCCAACCAGCCATTATTGATTCTGCCAGTGCAAAAATCAGCGGCAGTACTTGGGCTTGAAAAAGTCTTGTTTGAGGTCAATACCAATCCTCCGTTCTCGTTAGCGGTGTAGTCCAAAAGCATCTTATCACGTTTTTCTTTCCAGTTGAATGATGAAGTTACTGTTTTCACTATCACACTTCCTTTTAGAACGGTAAATCCATCAGAGCTATAATACCCCTTTGCATTACATCCTCGCCCTTTAGTGTAAAACAGATGTTCGGGTTTAGGTTGTGAAACATCAAAGATATTACAACCGATGAAAGATGCCAGAAACTTCACATCATCAAAGAACTCATCCATTGAGTCCTGCTGGTGTTCCGGCAGATTAGGCATTTTAGGTATCTGTTTATTATCACTTAAAACGAATGTATTTGCTTTCTTCGCTTCTGCGATTGCTTTATGTTCCAGGTATTGTACATCAACCTTGGTCATATCTGCATCTTTAGAGACAAAAATGAGAGCTTTTTGCCAAAATGCTTTTTTGCTGTCGTGGTCTTTTACACGTTCTCTAAAATTTTCCGTTTCCCCAATATACGCTTGCGGTTTGGTTGATTCATCTTCACCCAACAATATATAAAATGCTGGTTTCTGTAACTTCTCCTGCGTATTCAGATAGGAGAGGTTTGAACGTGGAACGACAAACATTTGACAAATCTTATTGCTGATGAATGCGTATTGAGTCCCTTTGGGGTCTCCATCAATTAAATATGTTGTAACGGTCTTACCCATGTTTTTGCTTGAAGAATATGATTTTTAATTGTTGTGAAGCGTAATTCATTCGAGCTCCGTCTTTTTCTTAATGCAAATATACGTTATTAACGAATATAATTCACTATATTTGCGTCATAAAATCGCATCAAAGAATGAAACTGAATAGAATAAAGACGGTTTTATCCGAAAAAGGTATATCTCAAACGTGGTTGGCCAAACAGCTCGACAAAAGTTTCAGTATGGTTAATGCCTATGCGTGCAATCGAATCCAGCCGAATTTGGAGACCTTGCAACAGATTGCAGAGATATTGCAAGTTGATTTGAAGGATTTGATAACGGATAAAGAAGAAAGGTGATAATAGGATTTTATTAAAGTGAGAGGGTTTAGATTATAATAGATGTAGACTATTTCTGATGCGTCTATAAACTTCCGATAATATATATTATTAAGAATATGACTCCCGAAGAGAAAGCAAGAATAAAGATAGACCAATGGTTTGCCGATGCTGGCTGGAAGGTAATCAATAGGGATGATTATGAACCTACCTGTACGGCTGTAGCCATAAGAGAAGGCTTGTTGAAAGGAAACCTTGAAGCTGACTATTTTCTGTTTATTAACGGGAAAGCTGTTGGGGTGCTTGAGGCCAAACGTGAAGAGACGGATGCTTTTGCTTCAAAAGTTTGTGAGCAAGCAGCTTTATATGCAAAAAGCGTTCCAAACATTTATCAAACATATCAAAATCCACTGCCCTTTATCTTTACCTCAAATGGCAAGGAGCTATATTTCTGCGATTTTCGCGAAAAGGATTCCAATTTCAAACAGATATTGTCTATCCCCACGCCACGTGAATTAGTCAAGGAACTGGGGATTGAAGACACCTTTGCCGGACTCCCGACATTGAAGAAGAAAGGACTCCGTGATTGTCAATATGAAGCGGTAACCGAACTTGAAAAAAGTTTTCGCACAGACCAAAAACGTGCGTTGATGGTACTTGCAACCGGGGCAGGTAAAACTTATACGGCTTGTCTTGCTGCATATCGAATGCTTTCTTACACACCGATGCGCAGGGTTTTGTTCCTCGTTGATAGAAACAATTTGGGAAAACAGGCCGAGAATGAGTTTGGTACGTTCCGATTGACAGAAAACGGGGACGCTTTCAATACCATCTTTACAGTTAATCGCCTTCGTTCCTCGTCCATTCCTTCTGATAGCAATGTTGTAATCTCTACCATACAGCGACTGTTCTCGTTCTTGAAAGGAGAAGATATTGAGGATAGTGATGATGATGACGATAACGAACCCGCAGAGGAAGTGACCTTGCCACCCAATCCCAACTTGCCACATGACTACTTTGACATGATTATCATAGACGAGTGTCATCGTTCAATTTATGGAAACTGGCGCAAAGTATTGGAGTATTTTGATACCGCAAGACTGGTAGGCTTGACGGCTACCCCTATACCCGAAACAATGGCTTTCTTCAACAACAACCGCATCGTCAACTACACACTAGAGAAGAGCATCTTGGATGGTGTGAATGTGGACTGCCGTATATACAGAATAAAGACGCAAGTAACTGAAAATGGTGGAGCCATCTTAGAGGGTGAAAGGCTAAAAGAAGAAACTCGTTATACGGGGGAGGTGAAGACCGTAAGCAGCAAGGAGGCCAGAACCTATACAAATAAGGAGCTGAATCGAAGCATCATCAATCCTGCACAAATAAAATTAATCCTTTCGACTTACAAAGATGTAGTTTATAAAGAACTGTTCAACGACCCGCAACGTGAGCCGAATATGGACTACTTGCCTAAGACATTGATTTTCGCTCTCAACGAAGCTCATGCTACCAACATCGTGCAGATAGCCAAAGAGGTGTTTGGTCGGGACGATGACCGCTTCGTGCAGAAAATCACATACTCGGCAGGAGACAGCAACGAACTGATACGCCAATTCCGCAACGATAAGGATTTTCGTATTGCAGTAACTTGTACGTTAGTCGCAACAGGAACGGATGTCAAGCCATTGGAGGTGGTCATGTTCATGCGCGATGTGGAGTCTGAACCATTGTATATCCAAATGAAAGGACGTGGTGTGCGCACTATTGGTGATGAGCAACTTCGCAACGTCACACCAAATGCCTTCAGCAAGGATTGCTTCTATTTGGTAGATGCCGTAGGCGTGACGGAACACGAAAAGACGACTCCGGTAGCCGCTGACGAACCGACTACAAAAACAATCACGTTGAAAGAATTGTTGGAACGTATCAGTCACGGCTATATTCCCGATGAATATCTCAAGCGACTTGCTGCTACCCTTGCCCGAATTTACAACAAGGCAGACAATTCTCAACGGGAAGAGTACGCTCGCTTGGCTCATGAGGACATGAAGGTGCTTTCTGCCAGAATATATGATGCGTTGGAAAAAGGCATTCTTCCTCCATTTGTTGATACAAATGAGCCCAACCTTGAGCGTAAGGGCTTGGTCTCTCCACTTGCTAATCATGCTGATGCCAGAAAATATCTGCTTATTCTTGCAGCAGGATTTGTCAATACGCTAATGCCCGGAGAGGATACGCTCATATCCAAAGGGTTTTCCGTTGAGGAAGCCAAAAGCACAACAGAGGCTTTTGAAACGTTCTGCAAAGAACACGCAGATGAGATAGAGGCTCTACGCATCATCTATAACAATGAAGGAGAGGCAATAACCTATTCGATGTTGAAAGATTTGGAGAATAAGCTAAAACTGGCCAACAACCATTTTACTTCCAAACAGCTTTGGAACTCCTACGCCATTGTTAATCCCAAGACGGTGCGGCGCTCTACAACGAAAGAGGAGAGCGATGCCTTGACGAACATCATACAGTTGGTGCGCTTTGCCTTTCATCAAATTGAACGACTGGAGAGTGTGGTCACCACTGCCAAGCAGTATTTCAATCTATGGATGGGACAAACACAGCGTGAAATCACTGACAAGCAACGTGAAGTTATCAGCCGCATTGTGGACTATATCGCATCCAATGGAGCTTGCACAGTCAGAGACATTCGTGAGGACGATGCGACTCACGCAGCCCAAATGATTCGGGCGTTTGGCAATATGCAGAAAGCAGACGAGGCACTTCATTCACTTTACACATTTGTAGTTTTAAGAAAAGCAGCATAAGGAAATGGCAACAAATAATACAACAGAGCAGTCGCTCACTAAAAAGGTTTGGAATCTGGCAACTACTCTTGCCGGACAAGGTATAGGATTTACTGATTACATCACTCAATTGACCTATCTTCTGTTTTTGAAGATGGATGCAGAGAACGTGGAAATGTTCGGAGAAGATTCGGCAATACCCACTGGTTATCAATGGAAAGACTTGATTTCTCTTGATGGTTTGGATTTGGTGAAGCAATATGAAGATACTCTTAAACTGCTTAGTGAACAGGACAATCTGATTGGCACGATTTATACTAAGGCGCAAAACAAAATTGACAAGCCCGTTTATCTGAAAAAGGTCATCTCTATGATTGATGAAGAGCAATGGCTCATCATGGACGGGGATGTGAAAGGTGCTATCTATGAAAGTATCCTTGAAAAGAACGGACAAGACAAGAAGAGCGGTGCCGGTCAGTACTTTACGCCTCGTCCGCTTATTCAAGCAATGGTGGATTGCATCAATCCGCAAATAGGTGAAACGGTTTGCGACCCTGCATGTGGTACGGGTGGTTTCTTGCTTACTGCTTACGATTATATGAAAGGACAGTCGGCAAGTAAAGAGAAACGTGACTTCCTGCGTGACAAAGCCTTACACGGTGTAGATAACACGCCTTTGGTGGTAACGCTTGCTTCCATGAATCTTTATTTGCATGGCATAGGCACAGACCGCAGCCCGATAGTGTGTGACGATTCTTTGGAGAAAGAACCGTCAACTCTCGTAGATGTGATACTTGCCAATCCTCCTTTTGGCACACGTCCGGCTGGTTCTGTGGACATCAACCGCCCGGATTTCTATGTGGAGACCAAGAATAATCAGTTGAACTTCCTCCAACACATGATGCTCATGCTCAAAAACGGAGGACGTGCCGCCGTAGTTCTTCCTGACAATGTACTCTTTGAAGCGGGAGCAGGCGAAACTATCCGCAAACGTCTGTTGCAAGACTTTAATTTGCATACCATCTTGCGGCTGCCCACAGGTATTTTCTATGCCCAAGGCGTAAAAGCCAATGTATTGTTCTTCAGCAAGGGGCAGTCTACCAAAGAAATATGGTTCTACGACTATCGTACGGACGTAAAGCACACACTTGCCACCAACAAACTGGAGCGTCACCACTTGGATGATTTTGTTTCTTGCTACAATAACCGGGTAGAAACTTACGATGCAGAAAACAATCCGCAAGGTCGCTGGCGTAAATACACCATTGATGAAATCACAGCTCGCGACAAGACCAGTCTTGACATCACTTGGATTAAACAAGGTGGCGAAGCCGATAACCGCTCATTGGCAGAACTGATGGCTGAGATAAAAGACAAGAGTGAGACCATCAGCAATGCGATTGCCGAACTGCAGAAGCTGTTAGCCAACATTGAGGAGGATTAAAGACTGATGGACAAAAAGATTATCACTATATCACTGGAGCAACAGTTTGGAGAGGTATTGGATATTATTCTCCAGCATCAGAGCCGTGCCACAGCAGCGGTAAATGAAGAACTTTTGCTTACTGCCTGGCATGTGGGCGGATATGTATCTGCAAAGCTGAAAAGCGAGGAATGGGGCAGCAAGGTCGTAACCCAATTATCTGAATATATTCGCACTCAGCGACCTGATGTAAAGGGCTACAGCAGAAGAAACATTTATAATATGGTGACGTTTTATGATGCTTATTCTTCGGAAGCGTTCCTTGCGACTATTGGGAAGTATCTGAATTCTGAATTTGTGCAGCCAAGAACTGCACAAATAGAATCAAGTAACCATACGCAGGAAATGGCCGTAATTGTGCAGCCGGAAACTGCACAAATTGTCCAACCGTCAATCGGACAAATGCCTAAAGTGCTGGGGTTAACTACATTGACCAATCACACGGTAATTTTGTCCCAATGTAAAAGTAATGAAGAAAGGATGTTTTATATCCTCTATGCCAATAAAGAACATCTGGTAAAGCGTGAACTTCAACGCTGTATTGCCAATCAAACATATACGGAATTGCTTGGCAATAAAAGTAATATGTCGAAAGGGTTGCTTGAAGCATATCCCAAAGCTCCTGTCATGTTCAAAGATACGCTATTCGTAGATTTCTTGAATTTGCCTAAGAAGCATAGTGAAGCAAAGTTGAGAAATGGTTTGGTGGAACACATGAAGCAGTTTATTCTTGAACTGGGCAAAGATTTCATTTTCATGGATCAAGAGTACCGTCTCAACATAGGAGCTTCTACGTTCAAGGCAGATTTGCTGTTTTTTCACCGTGGTCTGCAAGCTCTGGTGGCGGTGGAACTGAAAAAGACAAAATTTCATCCGCGCGACCTTGGTCAACTGGAGTTTTATTTGGAAGCACTTGACCGTGATGTAAAGCGTTCTAACGAGAATCCGTCTATCGGTATTATTCTTTGCCCAACAGCAGACCATGTGGTTGTGGAATATGCTATGAGCCGCAGCATGAGTCCAACCATGATAACCGAATACAAGCGCATCCTCATACCTCAGGAGCGTATGCAAAAACAATTAAATGAGTTTTGCAATCAGTTTTTAAACAACGATTAATTTCATGGATACAAAAGCATTACGCCAAAAGATACTTGACCTTGCGATACACGGAAAGCTTGTACCGCAAGACCCGAATGATGAATCCGCATCTGTTCTGCTTGAACGCATTAAAGCGGAAAAAGAACGATTGATAAAGGAGGGTAAAATCAAAAAGAGCAAGAAGTCCGCAAAGACTTCCGATACGCCCCATTATGAGAACGTGCCGTTTGAGGTGCCGAGTTTGTGGGTGTGGTGTAAGTTAGGAGATATTGCTTATGTTGCTTCTGGCAGTACGCCAGATAAAACATGTTTTGTCGAAAAAGGTATTCCATATATCAAGATGTATAATCTCAGAAATCAAGAAATAGATTTCGAGTTTCATCCTCAATATATAACCGAAGAAATACATAATAGCAAACTTTGTCGTTCTCGTACAGAAGTGGGCGATCTGATAATGAATATTGTCGGTCCTCCTTTGGGTAAACTTGCTATAATCCCCACAACATTACCGCAAGCAAATTTTAATCAGGCAGCAGTGTTAATACGTCCATACAAGTATAAAGAAGATTTAGTTCTATACTTGAAGTCGTATTTAGAAGAAATGTCCGAAATCAATTCTATTGCTACTCGTGGTTCTGCAGGACAGGTCAATATATCGTTGACGCAATCCCAAAATATGAGAATTCCTTTGCCTCCTTTGGCTGAGCAACAACGTATAGTAACGGAAATAGAAAAATGGTTTGCTTTGATTAACCAAATAGAGCAAGGTAAAACCGATTTGCAGACAATTATCAAGCAAACTAAAAGTAAAATTCTTGACCTTGCCATTCACGGCAAGCTTGTTCCGCAAGACCCGAATGACGAGCCTGCCATTGAACTGCTGAAGCGTATAAATCCATGCTTCACACCTTGTGATAACGGGCATGATAAGAAGTTGCCTCAAAATTGGACTTGGGTAAAAGGAACAAATATCTTCTTGCCCATGAAATCAACAAAGCCCAAGGATGAACAATTTCAATATATAGATATTGATTCTATTGACAATAAACGGCAAATAATAAGCGAAGTAAAAACATTAAAGACATCAAATGCTCCGAGCAGAGCTACCCGTTACACTCAAAAAAATGATGTTATATTTTCTATGGTTCGTCCGTATTTACGCAATATAGCAAAGGTGAACAAAGATAATTATATTGCATCCACCGGATTTTATGTATGTAGTCCCAATCCGCGACTTCTATATTCCGACTATTGTTTTTATCTTATGATTTCAGATTACGTTGTAAATGGATTAAACCAATTTATGAAGGGTGATAATTCTCCGTCAATCAATAAGAGGCATATTGACAAATGGTTATTCCCATTGCCTCCATTAGCTGAACAACACAGAATAGTCCAAAGGATAGAAGTGCTGTTTTCACATCTCGATAAGATTCAAACAGCCTTAGAAGTGTAATCAGATACACTTCTAAGGACTGATATAGCTTTACCAATTCACCACTTTATCCACAATCTTCTGTTGTTCGCTGGCAGTCCTACGAAGATAGATGCGAGTGGTTTCTATGCTCTCGTGCCCCATGAGGTCAGCAAGAAGGGCAAGGTCGTTAAAACGGTCGAGGAAGTTTTTTGCAAAACGATGGCGGAATGAATGTGGATAAACAACATCCTTATTCATTCCGTATTTCTCTGCAAAGTGCTTGAGTTGGGAGGCTATACCACGAGTCGTAATGCGTTGCCCGAAACGGTTCAAGAAAATATAGCCAGACGTTAGACCCTGACTTTGCAACCATTTCTTAGCCTCAATTCGTAAGTTCTTGGGAATGTATAGTCGTCGAATCTTTCCCCCTTTACTATACAGGTCAAGATACCCAACATTTACATGCTCCGCTTTGATGTGGAGTAACTCACTGACACGTGCACCGGTAGCAGCCATGAACCATACGATGAAATACCATTCATCATAACCATCCGCTTTTAACTGTGCTTTGAGAAACTTGTAATCGGCATCACTGATTACATTCTCCAAAAAGTTTTTCTGCTGTACTTTTACGAACTTTACTTTCAGCTTTTCTTGCTTTGTGAACTCCAAGTATTTATTGATACCTTGCAGTCGTAGGTTCACAGTTTGTGGCTTGAAGTTTTCTACCAAATACCCCTTGTATGCCAAAAGGTTTTTCTTGTTCACTTCCCCATAATGGTTGATGAAATACTGCACCGTCCACACATACGATGTTACGGTGTTCTTGGCCAGATTGGTCTTAGCCAAATGATTTTTGAATTTTGTTACCATACTACATTGAATTAGAATGAAGATGGTAATAATATAAAGGAACGTATCGGGCATTATAAGCAGTTGCCACAAGGATGGTCAATCGCTCCAATGCAAATGTTATGCACTTTAGTTGATGGAGAAAAGCAAAGTGGTATTGAGAGAATAAATCTTGATGTCAAATATTTGCGTGGTGAACATGATGCCAAGACTTTGTCTTCCGGCAAATATGTAGCAGCAAACTCTCTATTGATTTTAGTAGATGGGGAAAACTCTGGAGAAGTATTTAGAACTCCAATTGATGGTTACCAAGGTAGTACCTTTAAGCAACTGTCTATCAAACACGACATGAATACCGAGTATGTGTTACAGGTCATCAACTTGCATAAGAAAATACTGCGAGAAAATAAGGTCGGTTCTGCCATTCCTCACCTGAACAAGAAATTATTCAAGGCGATAGAAGTACCTATTCCACCTTATAAAGAACAGCAAAGAATAATCGACGCTATAAATAAGGCTTTTATTTCCTTGGATAAGATAATGGAGAGTCTATAAACCCTCCATTATCTTATCTATTTGTGTAAAGATTTCACAGACAGTTTCGATGATTCGTTTTTGTTCTGCTTTTGGAGGAATAGGAATCTCTAATCTTGAATATTCCGAAATCCAGTATCGTTTATGAGTGTCACCGATCAATCTAGTAATGCTCATAAACATTGCCACATAATCAATTTCGATAGCCTTATGTACTTTTAATATCTTCATTGCTGATGATTTTACTTTAAACGGAAAATCAACTAGTTTTGAATCGGTTGTAAAATCATCAAAGATGATACAAGGAATATTTGAGTATATGCCAGTAGTCTCGTTGGTGTAACCAATTATAAAAGACTTACCTGCTGTCAAAACAGGAATAGAATAAGAATTATCATAAGTCGTTGATTTTACGATATAGGCTGTCGGTTGCTCATAATCTGTAATTTGTTCAAGCCTGCAAACCGTCCATCCTTGTGGCAACTGCTTATAATGCCCGTTATCACAAGGTGTGAAATCGGGATTTATACGCTTCAGAAGATCAATGGCAGGCTCGTCATTCGGGTCTTGGGGAATAAGTTTCCCGTGGATGGCGAGGTCAAGAATTTTGCTCTTAGCTTGTTTGATGGTTGCCTGCAAGTTGTCTTTGTCGTTCTCGATAATATCAATTAAAGAGAACCATCTCTCTATTTCAGTTATGATGCGTTGTTGCTCAGCCAAAGGTGGTAATGGAATTTGCAAATCGGTAAAAATTCCTTTGTGAACTCTTTGCTGTCCAACAACACCTTTGAAATATTTTGTACCTTCATCTATATACCATTTTGATTTAAATAGATATAGATAGAATTTTGCACAAACATTTATTGGACGCAAGATAACCAACTCTGTAGTTCCTGCACCATAATTATTAGGGAGATTTTGAAATATTGTTGATTTGAGATTTTCAAAGCAAGGAGATATTTTCGCAACGCCAATATCGCCATTTTGAAAGTGGCAATATCCTTTTTTTACTTCTTTCCAAATTCGTTCTTCAAAAGAATGATTCCCAGAGAAACCATCATCAACACAAGTCATAGGAATAAATCCTACACCAGTATCATCTGATATTTCTGATTTTGGGTTAAGGCAAAATAGCTCTGATACAGGAACAGATTCCCATCCCTCTGGCACTTCAAATAGCACCTGCTCATAATGGGGCGTATCGGAAAGAGAAAAGGAGAGGAAAAATCCCCTCCTTACCTTCAAATCACGAATCAGACATTCAAATCCTTCAGTGCCAGTGCATAATTGTGCCCGAAAAGGTCTTTCCTGACAAGTCTCAAACCAAGCGTCTGGTAATACCCGTAGCCATCACCTTCGGAGCAGAGGTTCTTGTAACCGTAGCGTGGCATGTACTCTTTGAAGAAGCGGGCCAAGTCTTTCAGACTTTCTTCTTGGTTCTTCTTGAAATTGCTGCGCACGATGATGATGCTCCAGTCGGGGAAGTTGCCCACGCCGTTGCTGTACTCCCAGAAGCGGATGTAGCAGTCTAAATCACGTTCACTGATGTTCACGCAAAAGCCATTGGCATTTTGCATCACGCTACAACTGTTTCTGTAGCCGAACTTCTCACACAGGTAGAGATTGAAATCACAAATCAAATCGTTGTGTAACATAATTGATAAAGTTTAAATTGTTAATAAATTGATTATAAATGAAAGCCTCGCTTGCGCTTAGCCTTTTTCTTCTTCATCAGGCGATTGAACTCGGCTTCTTCCGCGGCAGTAGTATCGTAAGATGATTCACCGTTTAATAGGCCGAGACTAATACCAGTTCCATCATCAGAATGAGAAACGCTTTGCTGCACCTCTGTTTCTTCATGCTTAGGTTTCTGCTTGACAGAGTCAAACAAGGATGCACAGGCATTCTCTTCCAATCGGTTGTCAATGTTCAGGTAGCTGAACTCACGACCGACTTTTGAGCCTGAGAACGAGAAACCACCATACTCAAACTTGACACCTTGTATTTCACGTGTCGTCCGGCTGACCTTGAATTTCATATCAATGTCCCGGTCGGTAAGAGCATCTTTCAGTTCATTCCAGCTTCTGGCATTCGGCAATTCTTCTTTCAAAGCCTTGTATATCTCGTGCTTTGCCCGGTCGTATGGACGCAAGCGTTCCTCGTTGATGTGGTCTTTGCCATTGGCGAAGTGCAATCTGTATTTTGCTGTCAGCATCTTGCAGACTTTCTCATTCCGGCGGAAGTCGTTCTTGTCACTAATCGTCTTGCCATCATTGTCCACCCGATTGAAGACGATGTGGCAATGCGGATGTTCACGGTCAATATGTCGGGCGACGATGTATTGCGTGTTCAGAATACCCATCAGCTTCATGTAGTCATGAGCGATTTGCAACATCAGCGCATCATCATGTTTCAGGCGGTCGCCATCTTCGGGAGAGAAGTTGAGCGAGGTGTGTCCGACAATATTCTTTACCTTGTCATTGAGTAACGATTGTAACTCGAATTGCTCTGCCATCTGTTCGGGTGTGCCCTCTACTCCGACGGCTTCCAATAGTTTGGATTTCTCTTCTTTGAGAACATAGCAGACACATCCGCTGAACGATGTTCCTTTCGTTTGCTTACCTATCATCTTTTAGTCGTTTTATGAGTTGGTTGATACGTTCCGCCATCTCTTCGCATCGCTTGGCAACGGCAGAGAACCCGTAGGTGTTTGCCTGCCTCGCCAACTGGTTGAGGTTGGTGCTTTCGCCAATCAACTGGCGGATGATGTAGATATGCTCTTGTGAGATCCGTTCTCGTACTGAACCGTTCTCGATGAACGAGCGGATGACTTCACTTTGAGTCCGTTTAGTTCGTCTGCAAATTGCGCCGAGTAAGGCGTACTGCATGTCTGTCAGACGGAGAGTTATCGTATATTTCTTTTCCATATGATTCTGTTTATTAGTGAATAATTTGTGACCATCGGGAGCCGTCTCCTCAGACTTTTTGAGGAGCAAGTGGTCGGGGAATGTAATACACCGACATTAACTTGCTACAGTAAAAAAGTCTCATATTTCTTCCCTTCGGTCATAGTCTGAAACCCCGTTTCTTAGGTGGTGAAACCTTCGGATGAGGGATGCCTCGTTGCACACTGACGAGCTTCAAATCGAGTGCGTCTATCAGTATTTTCAGAGCGGGGTTCCTCTTAATCATCTGCAGAAGTACTGCTTCGTCAGGCTTCACTTTGAGCAGATAATCGGCAATGTCGTATCCCTTTTTTCGCTCGGCTTCGCTGGCGTTAGCCTCCAGATAATCGAATATCTGTACCTCGATTCCGCAACTTTTCATCAGTCTGATTTTGCTCTGCCAATAGTCTGTTGCACCCAAGTCGGGGAACAGCACAACACTTCTTCCTGCAAGAACGGATAGGCTATTGGCATTGAAACAACCGTTCTTTCCACCCGAAGCAATCCATAGGAATTGGGGAAGGTAATAGGATGCGATGAGGGCCGTCTTTTCGCTTTCGACCAGTGCAACAGGGCGATTCTTGTTCTCGGAAAGCAGATGCTCACCAAAGAAACATTGCTTCAAATTATAGTCGCCTTTGTGCAGTACAGAGTGTACCCATGTGACATGATTGTATGGCTCTTTTACTCGTTTGCCCGTTTCCGAATTGTAAAGCATAATCTTACCCGTGCGGACTCTGTTCTGATTGTCCGTCTGCCAGAATACGGTTGCGCCTTCCCAATACTTGGATGTGCCTACCTTGTACTTCTTCATCAGCTTCATTGTTTCGGTTTCTCCGAACTGAGCCGATAGGAATTGAAACAATTTGTTCGCAGGATAGCCACGTAATGATTGATTGACGATGTCCATGTCGATGTAAGAGGTGGATATTGGTTGCACCTCCTTAACAGGAGCATAGCTTCTAAAAGTGCTATCCGAGAACTTTTCTTTCTCTGCCGGGTTCTGCTCGAAGTAGTCACGTGGCGTGAAATGGTAACCACATTTCTGCTCGTGGTCACAACGTCCCACGTACTCCGGGAACTGAATTTGCTTCACCATATCAATGTACTTGGAAAAGCATCTTTTGCGGTGGCAGTTCGGGCATGTGTGCCGGGTGCTGACACCTTTGTATGGTTCTAATATGAATCTGTGTGTACTCATCGTTTTCTTCTTTTTTTTGTGTGTCATTTTTGTCGTTATTGTCGCTTTCGCATGGAAAGTGTCAAAACCGGCAAAAATGTCACGGGTTAATCTTTGAATATTCTCCGTGCTTTTCTTTGCGGAACAGTGTTCCGATGTTGTCATTGAGGAAGCGTTGAAACGTCCGCTCCTTCATTCCATTTTGCTCAGCCAACTCTATTGCTTGGGCAGTTGTGAAGGAAGGCGGAAGCAGATTTACTATCGTCTGTTGCTGACTGGTGAGAGCATTCTCATTCAGGATGTTCTGTACGCTTAACGCAGATTCCTTGAAATACTCTGTCAGTTTGATGGCTCTCTCCACCGTCAACAAGTCGATATGTGTCTTATCACACTCTCCACAAATCCATCGTGCTAATTGAATAATCAGGCAGAAGCGGATGATGTATATCTCCAGCTTGCAGTAGATACTGACAATCGTGTCGTTGGTCTCTCGATCGCACAATTCGGAAAAGTGGTGTTGCCATTCGTACAACCTTCTCTTTGCTTCATCTGAGAAAGGAAGAACGTGTGGTTCAATCTCTCCGAACTCGTTAAGGCTACACTCTTGCAGTATCAGCTTCTCAATGATGGCATTCCATTCCTGTTCGATGTTCTCCGGCAGTTCCTTGTCATTCCAACGTGCCTTCTGTTGCAGATTGGGCATCACGAACAGAATACGGTCAATAAAACCGTTGCTGGAGCGTTCACCTTTTGCCAACTCGCTCAGGATTTTCTTTTGGATAGTACCAATGACCGAGATATACGGACGCTTGATGAAGATGGAGCTCTTGGCATTCTTGCGGTCAGATATAGTGGTCTTGGCACTGAATACCGACAACCAGAACTGTTCTTCTGAACCATTATTATAGCGGTTGAAGTTCTTGAACCAAGCGGATAACTCATCAGCCCATAAGCATAGTCCTCGTTTGTTCTGTGCATGAATGAGGCTCAAACCTTCGGGCGTTACATCTGACACCAAGAAGCGTTTGCGGATAGGCTCTTGTGGGAATTGCTCTCCACCGCTTTCTGCACGTTCTTTGCGGCTCATACTCATCAGCTCATCGTATTTGGAAAGTGCCTTTTCAAACTCTTGATTCTGTTTGTAATCGTAATCAAGGAAAGGTTTCATGGCGAAACTGAGGGGATGGCTCTTGTTTGCTCCTGGTCTTCCAATCAATGCCATATATAGGATAGGACTCTCCGTCCAGCCATGCTTGATTTGGGCAAGATGCGTGTTTCCGATACCAACCGCCATTGCCGTCAGGATGGCTGCGGCGATGTAGTCGGTGGGGTAATTGTGGCATTCGTGTACCTCATGGATGATGCGTTGAATTTGAGTGGGATATATACTGATGGGAAACTCCGTACCAGTTAATCTTGTACTCAAATCAATCGCTTCATCGATGACAGATACCGGATTGATAGAACTTGTATCCATACGTCAGACAGTTAGAAGTTAAAGGATGATTTAGGCTTATGCTTGACACCGCCTTGCATATTGGCAAGCATCTCCTCATAAGTCTGTTCCGCTGTTTTTCTCCGTCCGTTGTCAATCCATGCCAACAGCTCGTCCTCGTAGAAATAGAGTTTCTTGCCTTTCTTGTAAGCTGGAAGCAGCCCCTTGCGTACCAATGTATATATGGTAGGCTTGGCTTTTCGGATAATACGGCAAGCATCCTCGATTTCAACCAACACGTGTTTGTCTGATGCTGGAGGTTGAAGTTCCGACACCATTCTTTTCAACTCGATGACCTGTTCGGTCAGATAACCTACCGCCTCGGGCAGCTTATCAAATGTTACTGTTTCGTTTTGCATACGCCAATCGTTTTTAATTGTTCGACGGCAAAGGAAACGGGTGTTTCAATGGTGGAATCATCCACCAAAATGTAACTGTGATATAACTTCTGGATGGTGAATGACCGTAACGAGTGAGCAGGGAAAAACAAAAAAACTTACGGGCACAGACAAATTGACATGTGGCTGTAAAATATCTGCCAATCTGACGTAATCGCCATTATGCATGTCAATTGGCATACTATATGCATTTATATTTGTAATAATGATTAAAACTGGGACAAGACCGATGGATACGTTTTATGCAAAGTACACAAATGTGTTCCACACGCAGAACTTGGCTGACGTGTGAAGAAAGATTCCGATTCTCCAAACTTCGGACAATAATTTAACAAGTTTTATTGCCCATAAGGTAACGAGAAGAAGAACAATCTTGGGTTCTAATGTTGTGCATTCTGTCATATTGCATAGTCTGTACAAAGTTACGAATTTAATTCTATCAAAGAGTAGCGTTGTCTATTGTGTAAACAAGAAGCAACATCAGGCATGTATCTGTCAATAGGTATGCTACGACCAGTTTTAATCATTTTAAGTTGAAATTTATGTATGAAGGAAGATTGGCTCAAGTTTAAGAAATATCCACATATTGGGAAACCTTTAACGAGTTCTAATGATAAAATTTGGGTCAAGAATTATGTTCAGAATCCCCAAAATATCATTAGACATAAGTTTGTCCCACTACTGCATAGAGTTTTGACTCAAAGAAAATTTAGAGCTGACGAATCTGCTATCAAAAACGCAAGTGGAAAACGTAACCGTGTCAATAAAGGTAGAAAGGAGCGCCATATATATTACCCTTCACATTTGGATTCTATTATATATAGCTACTATAATAGCATCCTCGTTCAAGCATACGAAGAATATTTATCCACGAAAGACTATGTAGACGTTGCAGTTGCGTATCGAAAGATTCCCAAGGATGATATGCAAAATGGCAACAAATGCAATATAGAATTTGCGGCTGATGCATTTCAATTTATTATAAACAACAAACATCGTAAGTTGTCTGTGATTGTTGCTGATGTAACATCATTCTTTGATAATCTTGACCATCGGTTACTACATAAACAATGGAAAAAGATATTAAATATTGCGGATTTACCTGCAGACCATTATGCAATTTATAAGAATTTGGTTGATTTTAAGTATGTAAACGAAAATGAATTATTCAAACGTTTTAGACATAAATTGATTGTAGAACGCCATAAAGCCAATGATGCTAGCAGCATTGAACTGAAACGTAAAAGCGTTAGTAAGATTTATCATTTACGACATGAGAATGTCGTATCATTTTGTTATGCAGATGAATTCTTTAGAGAGGCTACCGACTTGATAAGAACTGACAAACCATTTAATAAACAAATTCGGGAGAAACAAGGTAAACTGGATAAGAAGGGCATACCCCAAGGGACACCACTTAGCGCAACACTGGCTAATATCTATATGCTTGATTTTGATGCGAAGATTTATGCAGAAGCATCAAAGCCAGACAAAAACGTTTATTATCAAAGATATAGTGATGACCTAATTCTTGTATGTGACCAGGATGATGAAAAATTTTTCTATGATTTAATACGTGAAGAAATTGAAAATAAAGCAAATCTAGAAATTCAGGAATCAAAAACCCATATTTATCGTTATGAATTAGACCGAAACAATGTTCTAACTGGAGGTATTGTTAAAGATGGAATTGTACAAACCAATAAACAGCTGGAGTATTTGGGGTTCGTTTTTGACGGAGATAAAGTCAAAGTGAAAGCTTCTGGATTATCTAAATTCTATAGAAACATGAAACGCTCATTTAGAAGGGGGGTACATTTTGCAAAACAGGCACACATCCCGTCTAACTCGCTATTCGAAAGACGGTTATATAAGAGGTTTACTCACCTGGGGGCAAAACGTAGATTAAGATGGATAGCAGATAGTAGTAGCACTACTGGATATAGACGAACAACTCTTTATGATTGGGGAAACTTTATTAGCTATCTAAATAAAGCAGATTCAGTCATGGCAAGAATAAATCACAGTAATAACATCGTTAGACAATATAGAAAAGTTTGGAAGAACTTTCACATGTTGAAAAAGTTGGCATATAAAGAGATTGAGGAGAGTAAACCGTAACCTAGCATTCCCTCTTTTGATTTAAGGGAGGTTCTATAAATTCAATTTGTCATTAGCGAATAGTCAGAACCTCATTAAGGCTACCGCTAATGTGATTTTGCTTTCACAAATTTAACAAATCTTTCTCTAATTTTTGTGCAAATTCCAATGTTTTTTTGGGGGGTAACCCGTTGAGTATCAATGGCATAAAGTTTTGATACTTACGCGGTTATCCACTCCTTATGATATCTATAAATTTGTGTTAAGCGTGCTATGTTGTAGGTAAGGTTTGTCATCGCGACATTCGCCTTTGCCCTTACAATGCCAATTCCGCGAAACACAAGACCGCCCATCGAACGCTCAATAAAACCAAACACGTGCTCCACACGACAACGAATCTTTGACTTAGAGCGGTTGTTTTGTTTTTGCTCCTCATTTAATGGGCGTCCTCTAAAACCTTTCTCACAGATAACGGGTGTAACCGACTTGCTTACAAAGCTTTCCTCCGTGCCCACATAACCAGCATCAAGCCAAAATATTTCGCCTACCGCATCGTTGTCATCAACCAATTCCGCACCTCGTTTTGAGTCGTGAACAGATGCCAATGTTGTGTCATAACCCATTATCAGTTTTGTTTTACGGCATACTTTTGCGTGGTTCTTATAGCCGTAGAATGTATCTCCGCCCTTCTTTGTCCAACGAGCATCAATATCTTTGTGACACTTCTTGTGAGGATTGTCGTTCCATAAACTATCTCCTTCACCTTTTTTAATTGTCTGGTTTTCATCTCTTGTATTTCGTTGGCGAGGCGATACGACGAAACTTGCATCTATTATCTTTCCTTCATTGACAATCAGACCAAGGCTTTGTAGGTGTGCATAGAATTGCTTGAATAACTCATCATATGCTCCGCATCGTGTCAGTTCTTCTCTATACTTCCATATGGTACGAGCATCGGGAACATCATCGACAGTACAAATACCGATGAAATCACGAAAGCTTGTGCGGTCTTCAGCCTGCTCATCGCTCAATCCGTATAATCGCTGCACAAACATCACCTTGAACATCAATACAGGGTCAATGGGGCGACGACCAGCATTGCTCTTGCGTTCTGCGATTTGCAGCTTGCTTTCAAGAATGGGGCGAAATATCTCAAAGTCAATCATCTTAGAGATAAACTCCAGGGGATTACCTTGCTTGGATAATGCTTCGAGTGTTTGGGCATTCTCAAATAGACTACTACCTGTTTGATTGCGACGATAATTCGGACTTTTCTTCATAATCTCTTCTATTTTGTACAAATATACAAAATAATTCGCTGATTAACAAATGGTTAATTTATAGAACCTCCCTTAATATATTTCCATTAAGTCTGATTTTGCACTCCGATTCTGTATGTGACATCTTGCGTTCAATGGTAGATATTTCCACATCACGGAGGGTGTGAGCGAACACTCTCTTTATAAATGTGGCTGTCTGTAAACGTGGCTTGCTAAAAGCCTTGCCGATGTTCCAGCCGAAGTGCATGGCATCAATGGTCTTTAATTGAGAACAGAGCTTTATCGGTTCGACTTTGGGCTGGGATTCGGATAGGTAGTATTCTGTGACATATCCGCAGAGGCGATGGAGACTTTTTTCATCAAGATAGGAAACTAAGGTTCGTTTCGTGTAGGTGATGACCCTGTCAAGTCTTTCTTGCGATGCACGTTCTTTCTCAGCTATTGCATTGGCACGAAGCACCTCATATTCTGATGGCTGATTAGGTTCTTCAATAGAAGGTGGGGCGCCTTCCTTTGGAAGTTTAGCCTCTCTTTCGTCTGTCTCGGAAGACATGGGAGTCGAAACCTCTTCTGACGTGTCAGATGTGGTTTCGACTTCAATCGTAGGTTCTGATACGATAGGTTCTACATCTACTGCATCTTCAATAGGTTCAGGATATTCTTCAACCACCACAATTTTGCTGCGGTAGCATTCAAATCTCATAAAGCACTTTTCTATTGCTGGTGAGAGGATTTGACTAAATGCCATTTGCAGATTGAGGTAGATGGCACCCATGACTATGGAGCAGACTAGAAGAATAAGGTAGCTGCTGAACTCATCCCAACCATAATGTAATGCGGTTTGACGAGCTAAAACGCCAATGACAACTATTGTACTGAAAACCATCAGGTGCAATGTAATATGTTCTATCTTTTTCTGTTCCATAGTGATATTTGCTAATCGTTTGTGTGCAAATGTATATCATTTATTTTTAGCAAAATGCGAGGTTTTGCCCGTTAGAGGGCTTTTGACGATATATTACATCAAAAGTCACAACATTACACTCTTTATAATAAGCGAGTTGTAACTTTCTTGTTTTTCGGTGAAAATAGTTGGTAAAACTAGTTTGTAGGGCTTAAAACAAAGAACATCTGCACTATTTGTGACCAAACGATGCAGATATTCTTGGAGATGGATGTCTTATCAACAAGGCAATGTACTACACGTTCCCTTGTTGAGGCATAACAGGATATGGTGGCCTTGCATATTTGCGACTTTATTTATCAGCCACTGCCTGAACTCTATGGAATGCCCGGTATCTATATGATAAGATAAGGAGATAACAACATTCAAGTTATACACATCGGCATTGTAACCGTTCTCTAATTCAATGTACTTGCATACCTCGTACTCTTTCAAGATATTGCTTCCCAATATCCTTTTAATAGCAGCGTGGATAACTCCTGCCGTTGTGTTAAACAACTCGGCAATCTCCCGTGAGGTCATCCATACCTCGCCATCGGAGATATGGATGCCTTGTCCGTTGTTTGTTATGATTCCTCGTTTCATGGTAGTAAATTATTTGAGTGAAATCTTATTGGCAGTCTCTCGCTTCTTGGAATTTACTAAATCAGCATAGATCTGAGTCGTGGTTACGTTCTTGTGCGTCAGCATCTTTGAAACGGTGTAGATGTCAGTACCCAAGGAGATTTGAATCACTGCATAGCTGTGCCGGAACCCGTGGAAGGTGATGGGCTTGGTTATTCCTGCCTTTTTGAGCCAGTTCTTCAGTGGGTAGTTAATCATGCTTCGCTTCAAGGCCTTGAACACCTTGCCTGTTCCGGGTGTACCGCATAGTTCGTATGCTTCGTTACTGATGGGCAGAGTTGCTTCCGTTTGCGTTTTCTGCGTTCTGATACGCAGACAGTAACCTTGGTCGGGAGCGAGGGTGAAATCTTCCCACTGCAAGTTAAGGATGTCGCTGATACGCAATCCTGTCAGACAAGCAAACAGAGAGGCAGCTTTCAAGACGGGGATGTCGCAGGGCGTGGCGGCAAGCTGCTTCACCTCGTCCAGTGTCAGGTACTCTTTCTTCACTTCTTGCGGTTCAATCTTATCAAGATAGTCATTGATATTCTCCCGAAGCCACTTGTCCCGATAGGCAATCTTCAACAATCCTCGGAATGTGGAATAGTAGCCGGATGCCGAATTGAGCGAGATGGGGCGGCTGCTGCGTTTAAGTTGCTTGGCATGAAGCAAGTACTCGCGAAACTTTTTGCACAAGTCCACATTCACCTCGCCAAACGTGCAATGGCCCTTGACGAAGTTGTGGAAATGCTGATAGACAAATTGCCACTTCTGGTCTTTGTTCCGACACATCTTCTTGAAATAGGCAAGGAAGTCGGCCTTCTGTTTGGTCTTATCCAAGAAGCCGAACTCTTCATTGATGAGCGACTGCACCCGGATGCAGCGGATTGCCTCTGCCTTGTTCAACATATCGTTGTTGAACTCACGCTCCATTTCGTTCTTTGGATGGGCGTAGATGTAGATGCCGAGGTACTCCCTGCGGCTCATCTGCATGGTTTCAGGGTTACGAACTGCCGGATAATAATCCAGATACAAGGAAATGCGGTTGCTACGAATCGCTCTCTGGCGAACTGTTACTTTTGTACACGTGTGTGTCATGCTGTTTGATATTTAGAGTTTTACATTTGTTTGGTGCAAAGGAATAGGGTGATTCAATGGTGACAACTACCACCGAAGAATAACTTATTCAATCTTTGGGGCGGCAAGTAGTTTATCTAACTCAGCCTTGGAAATGAGTGTATATTTACCCTTCTTCACCTTCGGGATATTGTGATACGTCGCGTAATGATAGAGCTGGTCACGAGTAAGGTTGAACTTCTCCATTGCCTCAGCCACCGTATAATACTTCGGTTCTTCGGGCGCAGCCACGCCTTTGGCTATATCCACATGCTTCTTAGAGTAGTACACCATGATGCCCTCTTTCTTCTTCGGGATAGCGTTCTTGGAAACGAAACAGTAGACAGCAGCTAAGGTCATGCCGAACTTCTCCTGTATCTTTTGGGTACTATACCATTCCGTGATGTCGGGGTTCGGTGCTTTCTTGGCAAAGTAGGCATCCATGTGTTTCTTGCTCCAGTAGGTCTTGCCCCGATTGAACGTCCGAGGAATGTTGTTCTTCTTGGCGATTACGAATACCCATGACTCCGCCACATTGAACTTCTCTTTGACTTCGGCCGTGGTGTAGAAGTCGGTGATGGGACTCTTCTCTTTTGTTGGAGTATGGAACTCTGTCGGATGATTGAAAAGCTCATCAATATCCCCTTTCTTCAAAAGGTATTTGAAGCCTAACCGAATGACCTTTAGTTCTTCTCTTTTAATGTAGGCGTACACAGTTGGTCGGGTTACACCAAGATAGATTGCGGCTTCCGTGATTGTGAGAAAGGGCTTGTCCTTGATTCTTTCAATCGGCTTTTCTTCAATCTTCTTCTCTACGATTTGATTGTTCGCCTTGATAGCATTATCGCGTTTCCTCTTTTTGTAGAGGGCGTTGGCGCATTGCTTGGAGCAACACGCTGTTGTTGTCTTTTGGGCGATAAATTCTTTACCGCACCAAGCGCAAATTCGCTTAATTTTTAGGTTACTGCTCATTTCATTACATCTTTATTTCTCCACTATTTCTGTCAATTCCCGTAAAATCGTGTAAAATGGCGTAAAGTTTCTCTACTACCTTTCCACTCGATTTCCGAGCTTGTAACAAGCGAGCAACAAATACGGTACAAAAAAGAGCTGAAAAAGCCCTATAAACGATGTGTATCGCTTACAAGGCTAAAAAGAAAGGCGCTCAAAATGAACGCCTTGATAATTATTGATGCTATATGCTAATCGTTGGTAATCACCACTTACTTGCCGATGCAGAAGTGCTGAAATATATTCTGTAATACCATATCATTCGTTACTTCTCCTGCAATATCACTCAAATGGAAAATACATTCCCGAATATCTTGTGATACGAAATCCCCAGAAATATTATTCGCCAAACCTTTCTGCACTCGGTGGATAGATTCCAATGCATTGTTTAACGCTTCATAATGGCGAACATTGGTAACTATAACATCATTTTGAGTAACAGTAGGAAGATGAGCAGATGTTATCAACATTTGTTGAAGTTCTTCAATATGTTCTCTATTTTTTGCGGATAGGATGATTGATTTTACATTGTCAGGAAAATCATTAGGAATACTATTTTGTATATTATCCACCAAATCGGCTTTGTTGTAAACGAGGATAAGCTGCTTTCTTTCACAACGAGGAAGAAGTTGACCGGCTAATTGGGTAATTTGAGTTTGGGCATCCGTAGCGTCAATTATCCAAAGAACGATTTCTGCTTGATCTAATTTTTGGAAGGTACGTTCAATACCGATACTTTCAATCGTATCGCTGGTTTCACGGATACCTGCCGTATCAATAAATCTAAAAGTGATTCCACCTATATTAACTGTATCTTCGATGATATCTCGTGTAGTACCATGAATATCACTGACAATGGCTTTCTCTTCATTAAGTAAGACATTGAGTAACGTAGATTTTCCTGCATTCGTTTCACCAACGATAGCTACAGGAACACCGTTTTTAATGGCATTACCTACACTGAATGAATTTACCAAACGAGCTATGACTTTTTCAATGTTATTCGCTAGTTGGCAAAGCTCGGAACGGTCGGCAAATTCCAGCTCCTCATGATCACTAAAGTCTAATTCCAATTCGATAAGTGAGGTAAAATGAAGCAATTGATCGCGTAAAGCAGTAAGTTCTTTACTGAAACCGCCCCGCATTTGGCTCATGGCAAGACGATGGGTTGCTGCAGAAGACGAGGCGATTAGATCGGCAACTGCCTCAGCCTGACTTAAGTCCATTTTCCCATTTAGGAACGCACGTTGAGTATACTCACCCGGGGCGGCCATACGACAACCGCTCTTGATAAGTAGTTGTAATACTTTTTGAAGAATATAGGCTGAACCATGGCAAGTGATTTCTGTGCTATTTTCACCGGTATAGGAGTGAGGTGCGCGAAATAAACTGACAAGTACTTCATCTATAATTTCAGGACCGTCATAAATGTGCCCAAAAGTAAGTGTATAGGGTTTGCCGTTCTCTAATTTTTTATTGGTAGCGGCGGGGATAAAAATGCGAGATGTGATCTCAATAGCTTCCGGTCCGGAAACACGAATACATCCAATAGCCCCTCCTTGGGCGGTCGCTATGGCGCAAATAGTATCTTGGTTCATTATTTCCAGTTTATTTTATTTGGCAAAGATAAGGATAAAAAACGAGAATGGGAGCGGATTGGAGCAAGAAGGTTGTAAACAAGGGCTTTAGAGAGGAATGGATTGCGCTGTCGCAGCCAAACCGAAGCCATCGAAAAGCCAACTGAAACCAGAGTTACGTTACTATCCCGTTACTCTGTTCCGAATGGCAAAGACAGTTTCGGGAAAGTTTCAAAGCGCTGAAATACAAGCTCTATTCGTCTTGCTCCGACTGCAAATATAGCCGGATTTCCGAGATTCGGGCAGAGGAAGGCGAAAAAAGTTCTATTTCGGGTGCGATTGCGTTGATATGCTGCGATTTGCGTATCGAAGAACAGCTCTACAAGAAATAATTTTGTAACCCAAAAATGTAGAGTTATGAGATCGACATTCAAAGTTTTGTTTTATCTAAAACGCAATGCCCCGAAAAAGAACGGGCTTATTCCGGTCATGTGCCGTATTACCGTAAACGGCAAAATCGCTCAATTCAGTTGTAAATTGGACGTGGAGGAGAAATCGTGGAACGTAAAGTCGGGACGCGTTTCCGGTCGCAGCATCGTGGCGCAGGAGGCCAACCGGATGTTGGATAAGATTCGTGTGGGTATCGATCGAGCCTATCAGCAAATCAGCGACCGCGACAACTACGTTACCGCCGAGAAAGTTCGCAATGCCTATTTAGGATTGGGCATGAACCACGAGACGCTGCTCGCCGTATTCCGCCAGCATAACGAGGATTACGAGAAGCAGGTCGGCAAACTCAAAAGCCTGCGCAGCTATTGGAAATACTGCGTCGTTTACAAACACCTCGCGGAGTTCGTCGAAAAGCGGTACAAGGTCAGCGACATTGCGCTCAAAGAGCTTACTCCGGCATTCATCACGGACTTCGAGTTGTTCCTGCGAGTGGAAAAGAACCACTGCAACAACACGGTCTGGTCATATATGATGCCGTTTCGGAAGATTATCTATATGGCCGTCAATAACGGTTTGTTGCAGCGCGATCCGTTCTTCGCGTACAGCATCACCAAAGAGGAGACCAAACGGGGCTTTCTGACCAAAGAGGAAATTACACTCTTAATCAATGGCACATTCAAGAAGAAAAGCTATGAACTGATTCGTGATTTGTTCATCTTCTGCACCTTTACGGGATTGAGCTGGACGGATATGGCGAACCTTACCGAAGCGAACCTGCAAACTTCGTTCGACGGGCATTTGTGGTTGAATACCAACCGTCAGAAAACGGGTGTCGAAACGAATATCCGACTGTTGGATGTCGCCAAGCATATCATCGAGAAATACGACGGTATGGACAAAGGAGACAAGTTGCTGCCCGTTCCGTGTTACGATAACTGCAAGAACAGTATCAAGGTCATAGCGAAGAAATGCGGCATCGAGAAAAACGTCACGTGGCACATGAGCCGCCATACCTACGCCACGACGGTCTGCTTGTCGAACGACGTACCTATCGAAACGCTCTCGAAGATGTTGGGACACCGCAGCATCCGCACGACGCAAATCTATGCGAAGATTACCGCCGAGAAAGTGAGCCGCGACATGGAGAAACTCGCGCAGCGTATCGAGCAGATGGAAAGCTTTATTTGTCAAGCGATTTAATGAACTTAAAAAACAGAATACGATGAAAAGAGAAATAATCACGATAGACGAGTACGGCAGGTTGAATATACCGACCGACACGGTAAGCGTATGGATGACGGAAGCGGAACTTATCGGAATGTTTGATGCCACCGCCAGAGCGGTAAACAGCGCAATCAAGGCGATCATCAAAAGCGATGCCTTGAACGATTACGAGGTCTGCAAATGTATCCGTCTGGACAGTGGCAACAGTACGGACGTGTATAACATGGAGGTCATCATAGCCCTCGCGTTCCGGCTGAACACCTACCCTGCGTCGGTTTTCAGAAAGTGGCTGGTAAGGACAGCTACCGCACCCCGACGTACAACACCTCCGATTGTCATTCGATATAAGGACGGACTTCTGAATTGAACCGGACAAACAAGGAAACGGGCAGGCTTCGACACCTGCCCGTTTTCGTTTTCAGAGGATTGCCTTGCGGTAGTTTTCCGCGAGCATCTTCTCGATGTCGGATTCCCGATAGAGGACTTTGCCGCCGAACACGATATAGGGTATCTTGCGCTCGGTACGGTATTCCTGCAAAGTGCGGCGGCTGACTTTCAGCCGGGCGATTACCTCCTTGTCGGTCATGTACCGTTCTCCTCCGAGCGGCGGATGAAATCCGTCCGTGAGCGTATCTACCTCTTTCGCGCATCTCTTCAAGGCGTGCAACGCCGACGCGATGCGTCCGTCCTCCGACGTGATTACGTTACTGTCATTCATCTTTTCTGTGGATTTAGCGGTTGGTAAAAATAAATATTAGCCGGAGCCATCCCTGAACTGCCCGGCTATGGGCATGAGCCTCTCTATCTCTTCCGGCTTGTAATAGAATTTCCGGTTGATTTGCGTACAGCCGATTGTGCGATTATCCCGCAGGGATTGCAGCGTGCGGGGGCTTATGCGCAGCAGGCGGCACACCTCCTCCCCGTCGAGCCACTTTTGCATCTGCTTGTCATTGCAACGGCGACACAATGCGCCGACTTTCCCCGTCAGCGTCTCCACACCGGAAAGGAGCGCTTCAAAGGTTTTCTTTTCGATAATTACTACTTCCATATACCATGTTTTGAGTTCGGGGCAAATGTAGCCAAACCTGCGCTCGCTGCCTCCGTTTTCGCTTTCGTGGCAGCTTGTGGCGTCTGTTTGGCACAATTTGGCGTCGTGCCGGTCGCATACTGAACCCGCTCTTGCCGACAATAGTAGGTACGCTGGGTGGGGACGTTAATCCGTGCAGAGCCATAGAACCGGAGGATATTTCGCCCAATAGCCCAACGTCGCAACCAACCAATGTCGGAACCGACCGACGTGCATATGCCGCTCGGATTATTCGGCTGTCCAACTCGATGGTCGTACATTGGTTTCTACGGTACGAAAATATCGGTTGTATAGCTTCTGCCGGAAATGGCGTGGTGTTGTCGGAATGGTGACATTTGGCAGTTTTGTTTTTGAAAAGTCGTCTCGGAAGCCTCGGCTTTGCATCCAAGCGACAGGACGAATCGCTCGGCTTTATGTTGTGGTTGAAATCGATTCTCCCGAATCCGTCCGAAGGCGGATTTTTATGTTCGACGGAACATAGCAAGGTGTGTATCGAGTTACTCGATACCTTTTGAGTTACGCTCAAAAGCCTTGCCCTGACGGGGAACAATCGCCCTCCGAAGTCGGGCAATTAGAACGAAATAGAATGGAATAGATGGCAAACTATTCAAAAAAGCCAAATAGGAGAGTTCCGTTTTCATCGAAAATACATACCAACGATTTATCCGTTTCATACTGCATCTCATCCTTCGAAACAATCATTCTATCGGAACGGCATTGGTGTAAAATCGTACACGAGCTACATTTGCAGAAAACTCAAACGATGAAACGATTTCATACAATCCTTATACTAAGTATCTGTATCGGCCTTCCTACCGCTCTTTTCGGGCAAGGCTATATGAGTAGCGAATACCTCTCGTCCTCTTCTTTGAGGGACGAAGCAGGAGGCAGATTCGGTTCGGGAGCAATGTGGCGTTTTTCAGGGCGGTACACGCTGCCTCTTTCCGTGAAGCGAAACGACCAGGGACAACCCGTCGCATGGTCGGCGACGTTCAATTGTACGTATGCCTCGCTTCAAAACGAGGGTGTGGCCGCCGCGCTGAATCCCGACCGGATTCTGAATACGAGTCTGAACGTATCGCACCTGCGCCCCATCTCCGAACGATGGAGCTTGATCGCCTCATTGGGTTGCGGCATTTATGCCGTGCCGAATCAAATAGCATGGCGCAGCATACTGGCCAACGGTGCTGTCGTTTTCGTCTATAAGTTGCGGGAGAATCTCGACATCGGTGTGGGTGCGGGTTTGACCAACTCGTTCGGCGTACCGATGATTCTGCCGATGGGTTATTTGAACTGGCGTACCTCCGGCAAATACGAAATTCGGGTGGATATGTCGAGCGGGCTGAAAGTGACGGCGGCCAAATGGCTGAACCGAAAATTCAAACTGGAGCTGACCGCTATCGAAATGGACGGTATCTCCTCCGTGATGCGAATCGGCGGAAAGTCCAAAATTTACTCCTCGACAATGATGCGTTCGACCTTGTCGCCAACGTTCTGCATCTCCCCGAAAGCGAGTGTCTATTTTGGGATAGGCGGAAACTGGTTGCGTTCGATACGAATCTCGGATCGCGATTTCGGAGGATTTCTCGACAGTTTCCGCGAGGACGGCCATGATTTCGGCGTATCGCTTCGGGTAACGGCAGGATTTAACTGGAGTTTTTAGCCATGCAAATACTGATATTCAGAACCTCTATATCGACACGAAGCGATTTGAAAAGGCTCCGTGAATTATTGAGCCGATATCCGCAGGTCGAAAAATGGAATGTCGATTTGGAAGATTGGGAAAAGATTTTGCGAATAGAGTGTAACGGACTGACTGCCGGTGAACTTATCGTAGCGCTTCGGACGGTAGACATTTACGCCGCCGAACTCGTATAACCGCAAAAATTATCGTAATTTTGAAAATTATAAGTGAAAATAAAATGGCAAAGTATATTATCATAGAAGACGAACGGCTGGCTTACGAAGAGATCCGACGGATGATGCAGCGCCTGCGCCCCGATTATATGTTGACGGGATGGGCCATGGGCGTCGAGCAGGCCGTTTTGCAGCTCGCATCGGGAGGCATCGACCTGATGATTGTGGACATTCGTCTCTCCGAAGGATTGAGTTTCGAGATTTTCGAACGGACGGCAGCGGATATTCCGGTAATCTTTACTACCGCTTACGACGAATATGCGCTGCGGGCATTCAAGGTAAACAGCATCGACTACCTACTCAAACCCGTCGAGGAACAGGCGTTGGAGACGGCTCTCTGCAAGTTCGAACGGAATCGCCTGCCGCGTACCGCCACACCCGAACTCAAGCGGCTCGAAGCGACCTATATGACCGGAATCCGTAAAAACCGCTTTCTCGTCCGGTCGGGAGATACGTTCCGCTATGTCGAAACATCCGACATAGCATTTTTTTACAGCGAGGAGAAATATGTCTTCCTTCATCTGTTTTCCTCGCGTCGCTACATCGTCGATTATACATTGGAACAGTTGGAGACGATGCTGGACGAAGCCGGGTTCTTTCGGGTGGCACGCAACTGTATCGCCAATATTCGGGCCATCGGGAAGGTCTCCCGTTATTTCGGCGGTCGGCTGAAAATATTCTTTTCGCCGGAATGTCCTCACGAAGTTATCGTCAGCCGCGACCGCACGGAGCGGGTCTTGCAATGGATTGACGATATACGGTAAACACGTCCGAACCATGAAAAAGAACACGATTTTGTTTTTCGTCCTGCTGATTGCTGCATCATTGCTGCTTTTCATCCATACCTTTTCCGTGCTGGCACATACGCCGGAAAGGACTGGGGGCGAAGGATTATGGGTGAATTTCTTGATGAATCTGCCCTGCTGTATCCTTATCGGGTATGCGGATTATCGGGTGGCCAAGTCGCTTCAAAAGCGATTTCCCGACCGGAACGTCATACGAATTGCATCGAGTATCTTGCTGACGGCACTGCCGGTGGGACTGTTTGCCGTTGCTATCAATTATGCCATCGCACGGTTGTATGCACATCCATTCAGCATCGCGGGCAGCGTATTCCCTATTATGTTATGGAACAGCCTTATCGTGCTTTTCATCGAACTGTTTTTCTATAATCGCCGGCAGATCGAACAACAACGTCGGTTAGCCTTGATGGAGAAAGAAAAAGCACTTTACCACTTCGAGACGTTGAAGAACCAGATCAACCCCCATTTTCTGTTCAACAGCCTCAATGTCTTGGCATCGCTCGCTTACGAAGATGCGGAAAAGACCAACCGTTTCGCCAAGAAACTCTCCGGAGTTTACCGTTATCTGCTTACGACACACGACAGGCCATCGGTCTCGGTCGCCGAAGAGCTGGCTTTCGTCGAATCCTATCTCTATCTGGAGCGTATTCGTTTCGGAGATGCTCTGCGAATCGAAATCGCCGACTGCGAGAGGTGGTACGATCGGCAGATCATTCCAGCCAGCGTGCAGATGTTAGTGGAGAATGCGTTGAAACACAACATAGCGACGCCCGAAATGCCACTGACCGTACAAATTTCGGTCAGTCCGGAGGGTATTGCGGTCGTCAATAATCTGCAACTTCGCTCCAGCGTCATGCGTAGCGGTATAGGGCTGAAGAATTTGCAACACCAATATGCGCTTTACGACCGACGTATCGAAATCGAATCTGCGGACGCCTCTTTTACCGTAAAGATTCCTTTTCTGAATTAACTTAGAAAACATATCTGTTTTTCAGTGGAACAATGATTACTATTCCAAGCTAATATCATTGTCTCTCTGGAATTTCCATGTCAATATGGCGAGAATGTTTCAAAATTATATTGAATTGAGTAACAATACAACTGAACTGTATCTGCTTTGATGGCCTGATGCTGTTCGCTTTATAAAAAATAAATCTCCTCCGAGTCCCATTTCAACAAAAACTCGAAGAAACTGATTTATTTACTTATAAAACGAACATTTATGACACATCATATTACGGCGGATCGTTTGGTAGAATCCGCCATCAAAGCTGTTACGGAAGAACTGTTCCGCGACTTCGATAACACGCTTCGTACCCTCTGCGACGAGGAAGACGACCGCAAAGCCGTTTTTCGCACTTTGCGTTATGCGCGAATTCGCCTGCACGTATTATGCGGATATATCTCGAAAGAGGAAACGCCGGAGAGTCGTACTCAAATTCGTTTCCTGCATATCGTCATCGGATATATTGACACGGAATTAGAGATCTTAAATCGCTACGGAGATACTTATCCGCCGAAACCTCATGTTTGTAAACGACGTTGGACGGGAGCTGTAGTCGAAATAGTCGAGTTGATATACGCCTTGCACGAGATGAAACGTATCGACAACGGGGAGATAGCCATGAACGAACTGGCCGGATTCTTCGGCGAGTTGTTCGGTATTCGTCTCGATGCACGAAACCTTTACGACGCTTATACCGACATCAAACATCGCAAGGGTGAGAGCCGTACCTATTTTCTCGACAAGTTGCGCGAGCGTCTGAACCTGCGGATGCAACGCGACGATGAAAAAGAGCGGGAGCGGCGACGCTGATTAAATAATGCGGATGGAAGATTCTGTCCGCATTTTGCATAAACCCAATCGCCGATTTTGCTATTTCCAAGAAAAACGCTATATTTGCATAGAGTTGTTCGACGAGATGCAAAGCGCAGCAGTTCAGCGCAGTTACACGGTTGCTAAATCGTTACTGACAACTTTCTTAATCTCCACTCTACGCTGTCATTCAGACAGATACATTAAAGTTTCTTATCCTAGAGCAAAGATAGTGGTTTCTCTTAATTTAATGTTTAATGCTATTAAAAATACTTCAAAAAGGACGTATTACATTGAGAAGGATTATTTGAAGGAAATACGTAATGGTAGAGTAGAAGAACTTAGCACTAGATGAATCAGAAATCGCAGTATTACAAATAGATGTCTTGCTGTAAAAAATGTGAGTAGTTATGGGTAAAGAATAACGAGAAAATGTAAATATAATCTTTATGCTTCCCTCTGATTTAGTATTGGCTAATCTGAAACCATCCCCAACAAATAGTATACAAATAATAGCCCTCCATAGCTATGCCTGCTGCTACTGTGACAAGACGCCCACGCATGCAAAACAACAGCAGGCATATCATGCAGGATGTAATAAAGTCTTATTCATTGTACTATCTGATAGAAATGATTAAGACTTTGTTATAAGATACTTAAATACGTTCGAGTACTTTAAGAATAAGCTGGTCTATTGTATTCTTATATCCGGTATTGGCTTCTTTAATTAAGCGGTTGGCAATTACCATGCAAACGGTCATAGCTTTGTGCCCCATTAAACGGCTTAAACCGGCTAATGCTGAACTTTCCATTTCAAAATTAGTAATCCTATAACCGTTGTATTCGAATTTCTCAATTTTATCATTTTGATGTGGGTCTGCCAGGGGGACACGCAGTTCCCGCCCTTGCGGGCCGAAGAATCCTCCGGCGGCAATAGTGACGCCTCGTACCATATCATCTTCGGCTATACGATCTATCAATTCTGTATCTGCATCAATTACGTAAGGAGCAGGAGCACACATATTTCCCGACCATCCCATGTGATTAAGGAAAGCACGTTCGAAAGGCAAATCACAAACAGTATTACGTCCGGCATAGAAGTTCAGTAAGCCGTCGAAACCGATGGATTTGGCAGAGCAGACAAAAGTTCCTACGGGAGTGTAAGGCTGCAGACCGCCGCACGTACCGATACGAACCAATTCCAATTGGCGTAGCTGAGGCTTTTCCTCTCTCGTCTGAAAGTCGATGTTGGCAAGGGCATCCAACTCATTCATAACAATATCAATGTTATCACAACCGATACCGGTAGAAACAACAGTGATACGTTTACCTTTGTAAGTACCTGTAATCGTCTTAAATTCGCGGCTTTCTACTTCACATTCTTTAGTCTCAAAATGGGAAGCGACCAATGCTACCCGGCCGGGGTCGCCTACGAGGATTACTTTATCTGCCAGCCATTCAGGCTTTACGTGTAAATGAAAAACGGAACCGTCTTCATTGATAATAAGTTCGGAAGATGCAAAATACTTTTTCATGTTACGGGGTATTATAAGTTCGTTTATAAAGAGAAAACGCCGGTAACCGATTTCTGTTCACCGGTTCCGACGTTTATATCGGCTGCTTTACCGGGTTATTTGCTCAATGGCTGGTTGGATGTACCGGTTGTCGGCTTGGCAATGTTCTCGCGCATTGAAGTGTCGGCCTCAATGTTTTTCATCCGGTAATAATCCATTATACCCAGATTACCGCTACGGAATGCTTCTGCCATAGCCTTAGGTACTTCAGCCTCGGCTTCGATAACTTTAGCACGCGCCTCTTGTGCTTTTGCTTTCATTTCCTGTTCACTGGCAACGGCCATAGCACGACGCTCTTCAGCTTTTGCTTGAGCGATATTTTTGTCCGCATTAGCCTGGTCTATCTGTAAGGCAGCACCGATATTCTTACCTATGTCGATGTCGGCAATATCAATAGACAGGATTTCAAAAGCCGTACCGGCATCCAATCCTTTACGAAGCACTAATTTGGAAATGGAATCGGGATTTTCCAAAACCGATTTATGGTTTTCAGAAGAACCGATGGATGATACGATACCTTCGCCTACACGAGCAAGAATAGTATCTTCTCCGGCACCACCTACCAGCTGACGGATGTTGGCACGTACTGTTACGCGGGCTTTGGCAATCAGCTGGATACCGTCTTTTGCCACAGCTGTAACAGGCGGGGTGTCAATAACCTTTGGATTTACCGACATTTGAACAGCTTCAAACACATCACGTCCGGCAAGGTCGATGGCAGTTGCCATTTGGAAAGGTAATTCGATGTTGGCCTTAGAAGCCGATACTAAGGCATGCACTACTTTCTCGACGTGTCCGCCGGCCAGATAGTGTGCTTCCAGTTCATCGCGGGTGATGTTACTCAAACCGGCTTTATGTGCTTCAATCAGGCCCGGCACAATGATATAAGGCGGTACATTACGAATACGCATCAGGAATAGTTGAACCAGTGATATGTTAACCCCTGAAACTTTGGCAGACAGCCATAGGAAGAATGGTACATAGTGGAAAAACAGTACCAGAAAAATGATACCGCCTATGATAATAAAGGCGGTGAGATACATCGTGCTTGGATCCATGATTTTAGTTATTAATGATTACTTATTAGTGATTTGTAATTTACGATTTGTTCTTCTCCACAAGTATTACTCCGTCTGTAATGCGATTTACTATAACGGGAGTTTTTTCATTCAGAAAACCGTCTGTGGATTTTACTTCTACGATGTCACCGTTTATCTCGGCATATCCGATGAGAGCAAGACGGGTAGTGGTAGTACCAGTATCACCTATTTTTACCTTCTCTTCGGCACTACGGTCTACTTTTGAAGTGATGTTTTTTTTCAAAGCTATCTTATCCAGGGTTTTGGAGCGCATGAACCACACTAATGAACCAACGCAGGTTATAGCGGATATGGCGAGTGTGATAAATCCTGCTGTTGTTCCTAAATTGGCAAAAGCATAGTAATTGGCGTAAATGATACAACCGCCCGCTAAAAAGCCGGCAATGCTGATACCCGGTATTATGAATAGTTCTACGAGGAACAGTATAACTGCTGCAACGATTAAAACTGCGATGATGAATATGTCCATGGCTGTTCTATTTAATGATTTGCTTTTCTAACTTCCGTACTTGGATAGCGGCACGGTCTATTTCGGTTACCAACTGTTGTACTCGTTTTTCTAAATCAAGTATGGCCGGAGCCATTTTATTTTTTTCGTTTTGATTGACACGTGAATATTGGGTACGCATATTTTCCAGTTTACCCAGTTGCAGATTATAGCTTTCTTCCAGTTGCAGATATTTTTTTAATTGCGCTTTTGCCTGCGGAGAGCGGAAATCGGCAGCATAATGATAAGTATTTCGATCATCAATCACGAACTCGAATTCATGGTGTTTTTTTGTTTCCGGCTTTTCCTGCATTATTTCCCGCAGGCGTTTTCTTGCATCAGTTACCAAACTTTCATCTGTCCAAGTATCTCTAATGGAATGGAGCCGGGCAAGCTTTATAAGCTTGTTTTTATCCATGCTTTCGTAGTTGTATACCTGTTTGGATGAGGCAGGAATGAATACATATACACAGACTTTACCATCCGGCTGATAGCGGTCAGATGCAAACCAACCGAGATTGTTGAACTCATCTATAACGTACATATAATCGTTGTAAGGCGAGTTGAACGGCATGCCTACGTTCTCCGGAGTTAAGTAAGTGTCTGCATTCGTGTTGTAGCGTGTTACGAAAATATCGTATCCGCCCATTGATGAAGGACCGTCTGCTGCGTAATAGATCGTGATGCCGTCTGCCAATACGTATGGATAACTGGCATTCACGGACTCGTTGATACTGCCGGGGAGCATACTGCCTTTCCCCCATTCGTCCATCATCTTGTTGCGCGACAGGATATTGAGCGTACTATCTTTCTGTAACTCACTATAATAAATCTTATTTCCCAACTCCGTTTCGTATACGGTACCGCCTGTACCATTGGAATTCTCAAAGTAGGCATCGTACATAAACAATTTCCCGGATTCGGGACTGATTTTATATGCTTCGAGAAAATCTTTCTTATCTACAACAAAACTGTCGATGAAGCACACTTCTTCTACGCCTTTCAGCAGACGAAGATTTGCTTTGCTCTTTTCCAGAAGTTTTTCGGCTTCGGTGGTAGAACGTTTCCTTTTTGCCAGTTCGGCAATATAATCTTCATAAGTGTTAACGGCGTTTTCAAATCGGTAAGTGGCATTATAAGCTTGTGCCAGAAAAAGCTGCCCGCTGGTAGCCCGGCGCTTTACGGCTGTTTCCAAATACTTTATGGCTTCTTCCGCTTCTCCCGTATTCAGACAACATACTCCATACCACAAATTGTAATTTCCGTTATTGGGCTGTGATTTCACAAATTTCTTAAAAGCGGGCTTTGCTTGTTCATATTGGCCTTTTTCATAGAGCGCTTTAGCCTGGGCAAGGGTTTGCGCTGAAGCATGTATTCCCCAAAAAACAAAAAGTAAAAGCAGTATATATTTATTCTTCATACTAAAAATCTTTTTAATGAGTTCAAAAATACAAATTAATCGGGAATAAAGCTGTTTTCCGTGATTCTATTATGTTAATTCTTCTTTAAATGATTCTTTTCAGTTACTTTTGCAGCCGACTTTTAACTGATTTTTATGGCACGGTTTACAGAGGAAGAAAAGACATTGCGACGTATTGAAAAACGGTTCAGTAAAGGTATGGTGGAATACGGACTGATTGAAGACGGCGACAGGATTCTCATCGGGCTTTCCGGTGGGAAAGATTCTTTGGCGTTGGTTGAACTGCTGGCTCGTCGCGCCCGGGTTTTTAAACCGAAGTTTTCGGTGGTTGCCGTGCACGTAGTCATGAAGAATATTCCTTATCAGAGCGATGCGGAGTATCTTAGAAATTTTGCAGAATCATGGGGCGTACCTTTTGTTTTGTATGAAACAGAGTTTGATGCGAGTACTGATACTCGTAAATCCCCTTGTTTTTTATGTTCTTGGAATCGGCGAAAGGCTTTATTTACTGTAGCTAAAGAGCAGGGATGCAACAAAATTGCATTGGGACATCATATGGATGATATTTTGGAGACTCTGCTGATGAATATTACTTATCAGGGGGCATTCAGTTCAATGCCACCGCGGTTGGTAATGAAGAAGTTCGATATGACGATTATACGGCCGATGTGTCTTGTACACGAAGCGGACTTGATAGAATTGGCGAGGATAAGGGATTATCGGAAACAAATGAAGAACTGTCCTTATGAATCGCAGTCGAGCCGAAGCACGATGAAAGGTATTTTACATCAGTTGGAAGAGATGAATCCTGAAGCCCGGTATAGTTTATGGGGGAGCATGAGTAATGTGCAAGATGAATTGTTGCCGAAAAGAACAGAGATAGGATAGACCATTAATAAGTAATTTCTAAATATTCAATTATTATATGAAAGCTTTTTATACCATTTTACTTTTAATTGTATCTAATGTCTTTATGACATTTGCCTGGTACGGACATTTGAAACTGCAAGAAATGAAAGTTATCTCTAATTGGCCGCTTTATGCCGTTATCTTGTTTTCATGGATGATAGCGCTGGCAGAGTATGCTTTTCAAATTCCGGCAAATCGTATCGGTTTTATCGGTAACGGCGGTCCTTTCTCATTAATGCAGTTAAAGGTTATTCAGGAAGTGGTAACGCTTATTATCTTTACGATATTTACCACTGTGCTGTTTAAAGGGGAATCTTTGCATTGGAACCATTTTGCGGCATTCGTATGCCTGGTCTTGGCAGTATATTTCGTTTTCTATAAATAATAAATTAGCGGGTCTTACCCGCTAATTTATTATTTTCCTGTCATATACTTTTCCATTCCTTTCGTATAGAACATCTGGAATTCTCCGTTTTCATCAGTATATATAAAACATGCGTCAAGGTCGGGATGGGCGTCGGCAAAACGTTCGGCTTCCTCCAATCCCATCACCATGAAGGCGGTGGCGTAAGCATCTGCGCTCATACAATCGCGGGCCACTACGGTGGCCGACAGAATGTTATGCTGTACCGGATATCCTGTACGCGGGTCGATGGTATGGGCATATTTCTTGCCGTCTTTATAATAATAGTTTCGATAGTTGCCTGAAGTCGCTATACCCACATCGGTGACCTGTAATACCGTTTGCAATTCCTGATTTACGGCAAGCGAATCATCTATCGGTTTGTTGATACCGATTCGCCATAAACTTTTTTTCGGGTTTTCTCCGCGAACTACTACTTCTCCGCCTATATCTACCATAAAATTCCTGATACCTTTCTTTTCCAACAGCTGTGCAACGACATCTACTGCATACCCTTTGGCTACGGCACTGCACGAAAGCATGATACGAGGGTCTTGCTTGATTACCTTTCCGTCGGCGGATAATGAAACTTTTGTGTAGCCTGTAATATCCAATAGGCTGTCTATCATGGTGGAGTCGGGAAATGCCCCTTTCTTGAATCCGAATCCCCAAGCATTGGCTAATGGGGCTACTGTGATGTCAAAAGCTCCTTCGGTCTCCTGGGATATTTCCATACTGCGGTGGAATACGTTGACAAAGAATGTGTCGGGAATAATATTTTCGTTCCGGTTGATACGAGTAATGGTAGCTGTGTCATTGAATGGCGACAGCGAACCGTCAAATCGTTTGAGCTCGGTTTCTATTTCTGCTTTTAAATCACCGTCGTACTGGTAAGTTATGTTGTAGACGGTTCCAAAAATCAGTCCGCTGGCAGTCTGATAAGGAGCCGTGCGATTGTGACGCGCAAGTATTCCGATAGTACCTAATACGAGTAAGGCAATCCATAAAAAGTTCCGTTGTACTTTCTTATCCATAATGTCTGATACTAAAATAAATGAATCAAATTTTCCTTTCTCCGGTTTGCAACTCTTAACTCAAGAATAAGTGCTCTATCAATATCTTTGTACCGATAATGATAAGGATAATACCTCCCCAAAGTTCTGCACGCAGCTTGCGGGCAATACCACATCCGAATCGGATACCGAACATCAGTCCGATAAATGATAAAGCAAAAGACACAAACCCTATGATGCCGATAGGCGGCAGAATGGCTGCAAAATTACGGACACCCAGAAATGCAAACGAAATGCCTACCGCCAAAGCGTCGATACTGGTGGCTACTGCTAATGCGGAGACTACTTTCAGACTGGTTGGGTCGAATTCATGCCTGCAGCCTTCATCTTTAAAAGATTCCATGACCATGCGTCCACCAAGAAAAGCTAAAATGGCAAAAGCTACCCAATGGTCTATACTTTCAATGAGATGGCTGAAAAAACTGGCGCCTATCCAGCCAAGCAATGGCATGAGCGCCTGAAAAAAGCCGAAAGCCAACGCCATTATCAGCATCGGACGCAGCTGAACACGTTTTAATATAATCCCACTGGCTATAGATACGGCGAAACAGTCCATCGCAAGCCCTATAGCAAGCAGCCAGATTTCTAATCCTGTCATTGTCTCAGAATGGTAGTTTATAAGTTATTGTATAGGTAACCCCGGTCGTGTTTCCGTTGTATTTGCCGTAGCCCGGTACATACCACGGATCTCCGTGCCCGGCAACGGAAGAACTCAGACGGAATTTAAATCGTAGGGCCCAACCCATATACAGGTCTTTCCATACGTGCGCCCGTATGCCGACGCAAAATTCAGCCCACTGCATCGAGCCTTTCATTCCTTTATAATTAAAAGGCAGGCTGTTTCCCCAAATGCCGTCTACTAAATTCGGATTACCCAAACTACCGCCGTATTCAGGATCGTTGACCGCTAACGCTTCTACATCATATTTAAAACCGGTTGCCGCATAGCGCAGGCCGACGAGAATCATATGTCCGTGTTTCTTGTTATAAAGCGCGTTATAGTCCATGCCGATGCGGAAATAGGGAGCGCCGGTTTTATAATGCACTCCTTTGTCACTCCAGGTATCGGTATTGCCGTATCCTAATTCTACAATGGGAAAAAAACGGTTTTTAAGATTTACATCGACAGCCACTTCGCTGCTGAAGAAGTCGCTTCCAAGCAGTTTACTTCCGGGACCCCATAAATCTACGCTGACAGAAATGCCATTGTATAGCGGATAGTACACTTCCTCTTTGGCTTCCTTTTTCTCCTTTTTGGGCGGATTGTTTGCCGGTGGGGAAGAAAGGTTGCTGTTTTGCGCCTGCGAGGGAAGAGACAACAGTAAACAGAGTGCCAGACTAATAGAATAGCTTAAGATTTTCTGCTCCATAAATTCCGGCTTCTTTATTTGCAATGCGAATAGAATCAAGGCTGTGACGACTATAACGGACACCTGTTATGGCTTGTTTCATTTGATAACCGCAATCCATTGACAGGAAGTAAGGCGTATTGGTCTGGTGGACTACAAGTGTGTCTGTCAATGTTTCGCTGTAACGAAATACCAGTACGGTGGAGTCGGCGGTATATCTCAATGGCAATGATAGGTCGTGCACTTTCTTTTGGTTGTTGATGATAATGGAATCCGTACCAAAGGCAGTAACCGTCAACGAATCCAGTGTATCATTAGATACCACTTTGGTTTCAGGATCTAATGTATATAGGTAACATTGCATCATGGCTCGTGTCGCCATTGAGCAGTCTGCTTCTTCCGAACAGGATATTACTACGCTGAAAACAGGGAAAAGAATAGCCCCGAATATTATGAACTTGACTAATGCTTTCATGGTTAAATCATTTTCTCAATTTGGTACTTGTTGCGCTCCGGCGCATTGCGGGATATCAGTTCTCCGAGGAAACCGGCCACAAATAACTGCGTACCGATAATCATGGATGTTAGTGACAGGTAGAAGTAAGGGGAGTCTGTCACAAGGCGGTATGGCATACCCTGATTCATGTAATACAGCTTGCTGGCGCCGACTATAATGACAGCGACGAATCCGATAAAGAACATCAGCGAACCCAATATGCCGAAGAAGTGCATAGGTTTGATGCCGAACGTGGAAAGGAACCAAAGCGATATTAAGTCCAGATATCCGTTGAAGAAACGATTCCACCCGCCGAATTTTGTTTTGCCGAATTTCCGTGCCTGATGATGTACGATTTTCTCGCCAATTTTCTTGAATCCGGCATTTTTCGCGAGATAGGGGATATAACGGTGCATTTCACCGTACACTTCTATGTTTTTTATAACGTCTCTGCGGTAGGCTTTCAGGCCGCAGTTAAAATCATGCAGGTTATTTATGCCGGACACCTTGCGTGCCGTGGCGTTGAACAGCTTTGTCGGTATGGTCTTTGACAGCGGATCATATCTCTTTTGTTTCCAGCCGGATACCAGGTCGTAACCATCTTCCGTAATCATGCGGTATAGTTCCGGTATTTCGTCAGGACTGTCTTGCAGGTCGGCATCCATTGTAATCACGACATTGCCTTGGGCCTGTTCAAAACCGCAATAGAGCGCCGGTGATTTACCGTAATTGCGACGGAATTTTATTCCGCGCACTTTATCGGACTCTGCTTGTAATTGCTCGATTATTTGCCAGGAACGGTCGGTACTTCCGTCGTTGACGAAAATAACTTCATAAGAAAAGTTATGGGTTTTCATTACCCGCTCAATCCATGCAAACAATTCCGGAAGAGACTCCTCTTCATTATATAAAGGAACGACAACTGAAATATCCATTTGCTTATTTACGATTTTACTATTTACACTATACCTGAATTTATCTGAAATCCGTCTTTGCTTGTCATTCCTTCTTACGTCTCATTACAAATAAGGCGGTGGGAAGAGCAAGTAATGAGCCGCAAAATACATTCCATGACACCAATTGCATGGTGATGTCTATGGGAGTGAGCGATTTCACAGTTTCCAGCGTTTCTTGAAACATGTTTGCGTAGGCTTCTATGCCCGGTACGCCACTTTGATTTAAAATATCGATTTGCGACTCGTAGGCATTGATAACGAAACCATGATCGATGAAACGGAAATAAATGTAATGTGCCACAGCCGTCAGCAATGCGGCAAACATATACATAAATACTGTGAATATCCATGCATGCAGGAAGCTGATACCGCCACCGCATACAGTATTACGATACATTCGTACATAATAATACCCCATGAAAGGAACACATAACGTGAGCCCTACGAAAAGGAAAGATAAAAACGGAATTGTCAGCCCCAGAGGAAAGAGAATGAATTTTAAAATCCAATATCCGCCCAAATAGGTGCCGAACAACATCGCGTATTGCATGTAACCTTTATTTTCTGCCATTTTTCTTAGAAATATGGCGCAAAGTTATAAATAATATTGGTTGTAGACCCTGTATTCTTGTTAAAGTTGAAAAAAGTTAGGGTAAGGTATTGCGGATTTAAAATTTTTATCTACCTTTGCACCCGCAAACATGGGTAAGTCCTATACGGCCAGCTCCCTTCAAATCCTCCAGGGCTTGATCGCAGCAAAGGTAGTTGGTTGTAGCGGCGCGATATAGAAAGCTTACCCGCCTGCCTCTTTAGCTCAGTTGGCCAGAGCACGTGATTTGTAATCTCGGGGTCGTTGGTTCGAATCCGACAAGAGGCTCAAAAAAGAGATGCATCAGTAATGACGCATCTCTTTTTTCTTTATAATATTGCTATAAAAGATGAGGGAGCACACTGTTATGGTGTACTCCCTTTAACTTTTTAATACCTGTCATTTACTGACTTTTACATGTACTTATTTTATTCTTCTGTATCCGTATACGGCGTTGTTTCCTAGCTCTTCTTCGATGCGTAACAGCTGATTGTATTTGGCCATACGGTCTGAGCGGCTTAAAGAACCGGTTTTGATTTGACCGCTGTTGGTCGCTACGGCAATGTCCGCAATCGTAGCATCTTCCGTTTCACCGGAACGGTGGGAAGTAACGGTTGTGTAGCCATGACGGTGCGCCATTTCGATGGCATTCAGCGTTTCTGTCAAGGAGCCGATTTGGTTTACCTTTATCAGTATGGAGTTTGCGCAACCTTTTTCGATACCCATGGCGAGGAAGTCCACATTGGTGACAAACAAGTCGTCACCTACCAGTTGGCAGCGATTTCCGATGCGGTCGGTCAGTTTCTTCCAGCCTTCCCAGTCGTTTTCGCTCATTCCGTCTTCGATAGAATCGATAGGATATTTGTTAATCAGTTCTTCCAGATAATCAACTTGCTCATTGGCTGTGCGTTTCTTACCTTTCTCGCCTTCGAATTTACTGTAATCGTAAATGCCATTGTGATAGAATTCGGAAGAGGCGCAGTCCATAGCAATCATTACGTCCTTACCCGGTTCGTAGCCGGCAGCCTTAATGGCGGCAATAATCGAGTCCAAAGCGTCTTCCGTTCCTGCCAGACCGGGAGCGAAACCGCCCTCATCGCCAACGGCGGTACTGAGGCCGCGGTCGTGCAATACTTTCTTCAGGGCGTGGAACACTTCTGCACCCATGCGCAGGCCTTCGCGGAAAGAATTGGCGCCTACCGGGCGTATCATAAATTCCTGAAAAGCGATAGGGGCATCACTGTGCGAACCGCCATTGATGATATTCATCATCGGAACCGGCATTACATACGTATTTGTTCCACCGATATAGCGGTAAAGGGGAACGTCGAGGTAGGCCGCCGCCGCTTTGGCTACGGCAAGTGAAACACCCAGAATGGCATTGGCGCCCAGATTGGATTTGGTCTTTGTGCCGTCCAGCGCCAGCATGGCATGGTCGATGCTCATCTGTTCGAGAGCAGACATGCCAATCAGTTTGGGAGCGATGATATTATTAATATTGTCAACGGCTTTCAGCACGCCTTTGCCGCCGTAACGTTTCTTATCGCCGTCGCGCAATTCCAGAGCCTCATGTTCGCCGGTGGATGCGCCGGAGGGTACGGAAGCGCGGCCGATAAAGCCTGACTCCAATATTACATCAACTTCTACAGTAGGGTTTCCTCTTGAATCGAGAATCTCACGTCCGATAATCTTTTCTATTTTCATCTTATTTTATTTTAAATGTAAATTCTATGACTATAACAAGCGAAAACGGAAAATTGTTCGGGTTTTCAGTCTTTTATTACGAGTCCTAACAGGCTGGTCAGGTCCATGGCTTGGTGGGTACTGACGATAGTTCCCCGTATGTCCGGCAGATTGACATGTATGCCCTCGATATGCGAATCACTCAAATCGATGCCTCTTAGCGGAGTATGCGAAAATTCCGCTTCCACCAGTTCGCAATCTGTAAAGGCGACGGAAGTCAGTTTGCAGTCGTTGAGGTCGCTGTTGCGCAAATCACAGGTGGCGAATTCCGCCTGGTTGATTTTACTCATGGACAGATTGAGATATCTTGCATTGCAATCCCGCATCCTGCAATGATTCAGAATCGTTTCGGGCAGGTTTGTCCCGACCAGCTTGCAGGAAATGAATTCTATCCGGAGAAGGGAGCTCTCCGCAAACGATATATTGGACAAATCGCAATGCTCGAAACGGACATCCGTAAAGTGGGTCGCCTTCAGTTTGCAGTTGTTGAACTGTACATGACTGAAAGTACAATTGGTGATACTCTTATAAGAGCAATCGATAGACTCTTCCGTCTGTTTGTTGAAGCGCAGCCCTCTGACGGTTTCTTCTGTCACGAACCATTCCTTGAGTGATTTGGAGCTCTCGGCCTGTCCTTCAAGAGTGGGCGAAACAATCCGTACGGGCGGCATGCTGAAAGGTTTGCTCGGTTTCATGGCTGCCATTTTAAAAGGTCTTTCCTAAAATACTTCCGCCCAATACCGCAAAAAATCCCAATAAAATACTTAATAAGGTATATAGGGCGAATAACCCGTAGAATCCTTGTTTTATCAGCATCAATCCGTCGTTGGAGAATGTGGAAAAGGTGGTGAAGCCGCCGCACAAGCCGGTAGTCAGCAGCATTCTTACTTCCGTGGATAAGTTGAAACGCGCGGACAAGGCATAGAACAATCCTATCAGGAAACTTCCGATGATGTTTACGGCAAATGTGGCCCAGGGAAAGGAGTAGGGTACTATCCGTTCGTGGAGCGCCATTTGCGCGCAATAGCGCAATACGCTGCCGGTGCCGCCGCCAAGAAATATGGCTATCAGTATTTTAGTCATAATAATCGAAGTCTGGTATTTGGTTGGCAAAGATAATGTTTTCATCCCATTTGTATTTTCGACTGGGCGTCTTTTCTTTAAAAAACAGGTTTATAATCACTTATGCAAACGTTTGCTTTTATTTCATATCTATTTTCATTTGATAACTTTAAATCAGGAGACTTTCCTGCTTATATTTGCATCAAATAAATTATAAACCATAGCATGAGAAACATGAAAGCAATTTGCACTAAACTAACCTGCTTCCTGCTCGCCTTTTTTATGGGCAGCGCAGCAATGGCCGGGAGCATAACCTCGCCCAACGGCCAACTTCAATTAAACTTCTCCGTCAATCCTCAAGGTGAACCTGTCTATGAACTTTTCTATAAAGGAAAGGCCGTTATTAAACCTTCAAAGCTCGGTTTGGAACTGAAGAACGATCCGGGGCTGATGAACGGATTCACTCTGACCGATACCCAAACTTCCACATTCGATGAAACATGGGAACCGGTGTGGGGTGAAGTGAAACAAATCCGCAACCACTATAATGAAATGGCCGTAACGCTGAACCAGAAAGCGCAAGACCGTAATATCATTATCCGTTTCCGTCTTTTCGACGATGGTCTCGGGTTCCGTTATGAGTTCCCCTTGCAGAAGAATCTGAATTACTTCGTTATCAAAGAAGAACGTACCCAGTTTGCCATGGCGGGTGACCATAAGGCATTCTGGATTCCGGGTGACTACGATACGCAGGAGTATGACTTTACAGAGTCCAAACTCTCCGAAATCCGCGGCCTGATGAAAGGAGCCATTACCGGTAATGCGTCGCAGACGCAGTTCTCTCCGACAGGCGTACAGACTTCTCTTCAAATGAAAACGGCCGACGGCCTGTATATCAATCTGCACGAAGCCGCTTTGGTAGACTACTCTTGCATGCACCTGAACCTGGATGATAAGAACCTTATTTTTGAATCTTGGCTGACACCCGATGCGGTAGGTGATAAAGGTTATATGCAGGCTCCCTGCAAGTCGCCGTGGCGTACGGTGATTGTAAGTGACGATGCGCGCGATATCCTCGCTTCCAAGCTGACTTTGAATCTGAATGAGCCTTGCGCTTATGAAGATGTTTCCTGGATTAAACCGGTGAAGTATGTAGGCGTATGGTGGGAAATGATTGCCGGTAAGAGCACATGGGCATATACGGACGATCTTCCTTCCGTTAAGTTGGGCGAAACGGACTATTCCAAAACAAAACCCAACGGACGTCATGGCGCCAATAATGAGAATGTGAAGAGATACATAGACTTTGCGGCCGCCAACGGTTTCGACCAGGTGCTGGTAGAGGGCTGGAACGAAGGTTGGGAAGACTGGTTCGGACATTCCAAGGATTATGTTTTCGATTTTGTAACTCCGTACCCCGATTTCGATGTAAAGATGCTGAATGCATACGCCAAGAGCAAAGGCGTTAAGCTGATGATGCATCATGAAACCTCTTCTTCCGTCCGCAATTACGAACGCCATATGGATAAAGCCTATCAGTTTATGGTGGACAACGGTTATAACGCCGTGAAGAGCGGCTACGTAGGCGATATCATTCCCCGCGGCGAACATCACTACGGACAGTGGATGAACAATCACTATCTCCATGCCGTAAAGAAAGCCGCCGACTATAAAATCTGTGTCAACGGCCACGAAGCCGTACGTCCTACCGGGCTGTGCCGTACTTATCCGAACCTGATTGGCAACGAATCCGCCCGCGGTACCGAATACGAGGCATTTGGCGGTAGCAAGCCGTTCCACACTACACTGCTTCCGTTCAACCGTCTTATCGGCGGTCCGATGGACTATACTCCGGGTATTTTCGATACAAAACTGGATTTCATGGGCGACCTGCCTCACGGACAGGTGCAAACCACGCTTGCCAAGCAATTGGCTCTTTACGTAACCCTTTACAGTCCGCTGCAAATGGCTGCCGACCTGGTGGAGAATTACGAGAAGCACATGGATGCGTTCCAGTTCATCAAGGATGTAGCCGTAGATTGGGATGATAGCAAATATATCGAGGCCGAACCGGGAGATTACATTACCGTAGCCCGTAAGGCGAAAGGTACCGATAACTGGTTTGTAGGCGGTATTACAGATGAAAACGCCCGTACGGCCGACTTTACGCTCGATTTCTTGACACCGGGCAAGCAATATGTGGCTACCCTGTATGCCGACGGTAAGGATGCTGACTACAAAGAGAACCCCACTTCCTACCGGATAAAGAAAGGTATCGTAACCGCCAAAACCAAAATGTCCGTTAAGGAAGCACGTAGCGGTGGCTTTGCGCTGAGCTTGATTGAAGCTACTCCGGCTGACAAGAAAGCTGTGAAGAAGTGGAAATAATCAGGGTAAAAAGAGTTTCCGATTAAGTATTGGTTGGCTCCCTGCCGGATTTTCGTTCGGCGGGGAGTCTTTTTTATTATTTTTTTAGAGGTGGAAAATGGCGCTAACAAGGAAACTTCTTTGTACCTTTGCGGCCGTTAATAAAATAACTAATAACACAAGGAACTTATGGGAGGTTTTTTCGGAACAGTCGCCAAAGCAAGTTGCGTGGCAGATTTGTTTTACGGCACAGATTATAATTCGCACTTAGGGACAAAACGTGGCGGTATGGCTACCTACGATCAGGAAGAAGCGATTTTCAAGCGCTCTATCCACAATTTGGAAAGTACCTATTTTCGTACGAAGTTTGAAGATGAGCTGGATAAATTCAAAGGAAATTCCGGCATCGGCATCATCAGCGACACAGACCCTCAACCTCTTATCTTAAATTCCCATCTCGGTCGTTTTGCCATCGTCACAGTTGCCAAGATTGTGAATCTGGAAGAACTGGAAGCCGAACTTCTGGAGCAAAACATGCACTTTGCCGAATTAAGCTCCGGCAAAACCAACCAAACAGAACTTATCGCTTTGCTGCTGATACAGGGCAAGAATTTTGTAGACGGCATTGAGAATGTATATAAGCATATTAAAGGCTCGTGCTCCATGCTTCTGCTCACTGAAGACGGCATTATCGCCGCACGCGACCGTTGGGGGCGTACTCCCGTTGTCATCGGCAAGAAAGACGGCGCTTATGCGGCCACCAGCGAGTCGAGCAGTTTCCCGAATCTGGGTTACGAGGTAGACCGCTATTTGGGTCCGGGCGAAATTGTCCGCCTGCATGCCGATGGAGTAGAGCAGATGCGCAAGCCCGATGAGGAGATGCAGATATGCTCTTTCCTGTGGGTTTATTACGGTTTCCCCACTTCCTGTTATGAGGGAAAGAATGTGGAAGACGTACGTTTCTCTTCCGGATTGAAGATGGGACAAACCGATACTTCGGAAGTGGATTGCACTTGCGGTATTCCTGATTCCGGTGTAGGCATGGCATTGGGATATGCCGAAGGAAAGGGAGTGCCTTATCATCGCGCCATTTCAAAATACACTCCGACATGGCCGCGCAGCTTCACGCCCAGCAGACAGGAAATGCGTTCGCTGGTGGCGAAGATGAAACTCATTCCCAACCGCGCCATGCTGGAAGGCAAGCGTCTGTTGTTCTGTGACGACTCCATAGTCCGCGGAACCCAGTTGCGCGATAATGTAAAGGTGCTTTATGAGTATGGAGCGAAAGAGGTACACATCCGTATCGCCTGTCCGCCGTTGATATATAGCTGCCCGTTTGTCGGCTTCACGGCATCCAAAGGCGATTTGGAGTTGATTACCCGTCGTGTCATTAAGGAGCTGGAAGGCGATGAAAACAAAAATCTTGAGAAATACGCCACTACCGGTTCGCCGGAGTACGAGAAAATGGTAGAAGTTATCCGCGAGCGTTTCGGTCTGTCTTCATTAAAGTTCAATACGCTGGAGACGCTGGTTGAGGCTATCGGCCTGCCTAAATGTAAACTTTGTACCCACTGTTTTGACGGTAGTAGCCACTTTTGATTGACAAAATAGTTATCAAGGAATAAAAAAGGGTCGTGAATTGCTTGGCAGTTCACGACCCTTTTTTTAACTTTACGGCAGGAAAACAGTAAAATAGCGATTAGGGTTTAGTGATTAGTGATTAATGCCGTTCGGATAAAGAGGGAGGGCGCGGTTGCAGCCTACCGACCGTTAATCGTTCATCGCTAATCACTAATCACTAAACCCTAATCACTAATCATTATGACTTTAGTAGAACGTTTTTTAAAGTATGTAAGTTTCGATACGCAATCGAATGAGGAGAGTGGAGTAACTCCGAGTACTCCGGGGCAAATGGTATTTGCCAGGTTCTTGAAAGAAGAATTGGAATCTTTGGGTTTGGAAGATATTACGTTGGATGAAAACGGTTATCTGTTTGCCACCCTTCCTGCCAATACAGATAAGCCTGTGCCTGTTGTCGGCTTCATCGCGCACATGGATACAAGTCCCGATATGAGCGGAAAAGATGTTTCTCCGCGCATTGTAGAGAATTACGACGGCAAGGATATTGTTCTTTGCGTAGAAGGGAAAGTGGTTCTTTCTCCCGCCCAATTCCCGGAACTGCTCGACCATAAGGGAGAAGATTTGATTGTCACCGACGGAAAGACTTTGCTGGGGGCCGATGACAAAGCGGGTATCGCGGAGATTGTTTCGGCGATAGCCTATCTGAAAGAGCATCCTGAAATCAAACACGGTAAAATCCGTATCGGTTTCAATCCCGACGAGGAAATAGGTTTGGGAGCGCATAAGTTCAATGTCGAGCAGTTCGGCTGCGAATGGGCCTATACCATGGATGGCGGTGAAGTGGGCGAGTTGGAGTTCGAGAATTTCAATGCGGCTTCCGCCAAGATTGTGTTCAAGGGACGCAATGTACATCCGGGATACGCCAAAAACAAGATGATAAACTCTATCCGCGTAGCCAACCGTTTTATTTCCATGCTTCCCGGTCACGAAACGCCGGAACATACCGAAGGTTATGAAGGATTCTATCACCTCATCGGCATTACGGGTGAAGTGGAGCGGACTACGGTTTCCTACATCATTCGCGACCACGACCGTGTTCGTTTTGAGAACCGCAAGAAAGAGTTTGAACACCTTGTCCGCAAGATTAACGCCGAATATGGCGAGGGTACGGCCGTACTGGAGCTGCACGACCAATATTATAATATGCGCGAGAAGATTGAACCGGTGATGCACATCATCGATACCGCTTTCAAGGCTATGGAAGCTGTCGGCGTAGAGCCTCACGTAAAAGCTATTCGCGGCGGTACGGACGGTGCGCAACTTTCGTTCAAAGGGTTGCCTTGTCCCAACATCTTTGCCGGCGGTCTGAATTTCCACGGACGTTACGAGTTCGTTCCCATTCAGAACATGGAGAAGGCCATGAATGTTATCGTCAAGATCGCCGAACTCGTTGCCGCCCAATAACTCACAACTTATAACTCATAACTCATTCCTCATACCATGAAAACCACTCCGTTTACAGAAACACACATCTCGCTGGGCGCTAAGATGCACGAATTTGCGGGATACAATATGCCTATCGAATATTCTGGTATCATTGACGAACATCTCACCGTTTGCAAGGGCGTCGGCGTATTCGATGTCTCCCACATGGGAGAGTTTTGGGTGAAAGGCCCGCATGCTTTGGACTTTTTGCAGAAAGTCACTTCTAACAATGTGGCCGCCCTTACGCCCGGTAAAGTACAGTACACTTGCTTTCCCAATGAGGATGGCGGTATTGTAGACGATTTGCTGGTCTATCAGTACGAACAGGAGAAATATCTGCTGGTTGTCAACGCTTCCAATATCGAGAAGGACTGGAACTGGTGTGTGTCTCATAATACGGAGGGGGCTGAATTGGAGAATGCTTCCGACCGTATGGCGCAGCTTGCGGTACAAGGACCGAAAGCCGTCGAGGCATTGCAGAAGCTGACGCCTGTCAATCTTTCCGAGCTTCCGTATTACACTTTTACGCATGGGGAGTTTGCAGGCGAGCCGGATGTCATAATCTCCAATACCGGCTATACCGGAGCCGGAGGTTTTGAACTTTATTTCTATCCCGAAGCGGCGATGAAGATATGGAATGCCGTGTTCGAGGCAGGTGCGGAGTTCGGTATCAAGCCTATCGGCTTAGGTGCCCGTGATACGCTTCGTCTTGAGATGGGGTTCTGCTTATATGGAAATGACCTGGATGATACCACGTCGCCCATCGAAGCCGGGCTGGGATGGATTACCAAGTTTGCGGAGGGTAAGAACTTTACCAACCGTCCGATGCTGGAGAAACAGAAAGCGGAGGGTACGGCGCGTAAATTGGTTGGCTTTGAAATGGTGGATCGCGGTATTCCCCGTCACGGTTATGAATTGCAGAGCCCGGAAGGTGCTCCCATTGGCGTGGTTACGTCGGGTACCATGTCGCCTACCCGTAAAATCGGTATCGGTATGGGATATGTGAAGCCCGAATATAGCAAGGTTGGTACGGAAATCTGTATCGATATGCGCGGGCGCAAGCTGAAAGCGGTGGTGGTACGTCCGCCGTTCCGGGGCAAAGTATAGGATTATGAAATAAAGATACCTTATTTTATTTAAAACAATAAAGGCTGAATTTTAATTCAGCCTTTATTGTTTGATAGCGGTAGGCCTGAATTTCTAAAACTCAATATTATTACATATCGGGAGTTAAAATGCTAAAATTGCTCTGACACAAAGACGCCCGTCATCGTTTTTGTAGGTTTGATTAATGTAGCTGTCAAGAAAGTCACCATACCATGCGCGATTGAAATAATCTTGATTAGGATTTGCAGTGTGTTTCTCCGGAGCTTCCGAGCTCGACCAATAGCCTAAGTAGTTATTGGAAGGGTCATTGTTTCTGCGTATTGAAAAGTTCTCGGCACTACCGGCTGCTTGGGTGTTTAATGTACTGAACTTTTTCTCGATTAAGGTTTTGTTGGATGTGTTTGCAGGAATATCATACCCAAGATCCCAGATACTTCCGTTGATAACCCCCGAGTATATAAGGGAAAGTTCCTTGATGGAGGGAAGATACCACCCGCTACTCTTACCGGGAGCCGTATTGCTTGCCGCATAAGTATCTATGGATTGCAGGATGGTGGCTTTACTGCCGCTATTGCTTTTGTTGTATTTTTTGATAACTTCCGTATTGTTATATCCTAACATCATATTCAGATTGCCGTCAGGGTCTTCATCTTTGGTCTTTGCGATAAGGATGCTGACATAAGGCTCGGAAAGGTCGGCATCACCGATAGCTGCATCGGCTGTCTGCCAAATTACTCCTTTGCCGGCATCTTTCAATGCTACCACAAGTCCATGGTTACCGGTAGACGTGTCGCCTATCTTTGCTCTTAATACGGCGTCGTCTTTTGCTACATCGCCCACATGAAAGATTACGCCTATGCATGTTTTGGAAGAGATAAGAGAGGCGGAGAAAGTGCCGTCGCTGTAATAATAGTCACCTGTGTTGACTATTGCGGTGTATTTCAAAGCGCGGGTGGCTATTGTTTTCCGGCCGTCTGCGCCTATAATGCTTACTTCGAGCATGGCGGTTTCGCCGTCAGCAATGTCCTCGGGAGCGGTAACCGTTACTTTGGCGTCATTCTTGCAGTTGCCGGTAGCCGGGTCAAATGTAGGATGTTCCACACTCACTGTCCAGGGGAGAGCGGCGGCGCGGGTTTTGATATCCGTGCTTGTACCCCGGTCGCTGGTGATTTGAGCCATGATAGCGGTATAGCTGTCTGCCTTGAGGTCGCTGGGCAGACTGAGAGGAATGTCGGTAGCGAGTTCGGTGAGGGAGATGGCGGCATTGGTGTGTTCCGTATCCGTACCTATTTGGAAAGTCTTGTAGCGGGGAAGCCGGATTTTGGTTGTGCCGTTGGCCAGCGTCAGCTCTATATAGTCGTCGTTGTCGGTATCGATACCGTCCGTTGTGAAGATGGCGTCGCCTTGAGGTCCCGTTACTTTTGTCCAATTGGCGCCGTTGTCCACACTGAGATAGGTCGCATCCGCCTCATAAGCGGAACCGCCGCTTTCCGAATTGAGCGTGCTGCCTGTTTTCAGCCGGGGAGTGGGGGCGGTAGCTCCCGGTTCGCCGGTGACACGCAGCCGTTTACCGTCGACACGGAGATAATCGCCGTTTAAAGTCCAGTAGTAGATGCCGTTATCCTCTTTTGCGCTGATTTGGGGAGTGGCTCCGGCAATACCCTGCTCGCCGTTTCTGATGGTGACGGCTCCGCTTTTCACAAAGTTTATTACGTAGCCCGAGCCATCGGTGAGGGGAGTTACGCTCGTCACATAGTCGTTGTCGCTTTGTGCATTGATGATGGACTGCAAGCCGGCGATGTTGTCGTTTACCAATGCTTGCCATTTCTCAATAGCCGATATGCGTGCGGCAAGAGTTGCCTGTTCTCTGCGTATCTCGGCTAAATCGTTTTGCATACAACCGCTCAGAGCCGCTATGACCGTGAGCAGTAAAACTAAGTTCTTTTTCATAATATATCCGTAAGTATTGTTGTTGTTTGCTTTTCTGCCGATATGCCGGCGTCTGCCGTTGTCTGTGTAAGACGTGTGGGATGTTGCTTCTTCTTGGAGAACAAGGTGAGAAGTGCAGGGGGTGTCTTGGAGAGTTTGTTTGCTTTGAGCCATGTGTTATATTGTTAAGTTAAACATACAAAAAACGTGAGTTGCTGTATTTGTTTATCCTACAATCAGGCCTTCGCATTGCCCCACCCATGGATAAACAACAGCCACTCACGCCATTTTGTATATAGATACTCCTCTACCGGATACACCGATGGAAAAGTAGGTATATAACACAGACGTGAGCGTTGTTGTTATCATCTTCATGGGTTTCAAAGTTGCGAAGTTTGATTGTAGAAGATAATTTCAATAACGCTTCTTAAAAAATAATTAGTTTCGTTGCGCTCAACGGAACTTTCGCAAAGATAAGTAGTTTTTTGTTAAGAGAGAATGGATTGTCCACTTTTTATTTTGTTTCTTTTAGGCATAAGCTCTCTCCGTTTTCAGTTTGATGATATTTGCCTTCACCTTCCACACGCCTGTTTATGCGGGATAGCGGGTGAAACCTTGTTTGCGGTTTTGAAATGTTTGAAGGGCGCCGGCAAATGTGCACGGAGGTATTGTGTAAGTAAATCCGTCTTGCGAGACGAAAAGAACCATCCCGCAAGACGGATTTATCTATCCCGTAAGACAAAATAATCCGCCTTGCGGGATAAATAATTTCATCTTGCGGGACGCTTTTGTGTACGGTGATAATCGTCTTTGGTGCGCTTGAAAAGTCTGTTTGATAGGCTTGAAAACTTTTTTTGATGTACATCCTGTCGTTTGGCTGAACCTGAGTACTGCGCGGTATAATAAAAAAAGGGAATCTGTATCAGACTCCCTTTTTCTGCTTCTTTAAAAAACAGATTATTTCTTACGGTTACCGTAACGGCTCATGAACTTATCAACACGACCGGCTGTGTCAACCAACTTAGACTTACCGGTGTAGAACGGGTGAGAAGTGCTGGAGATTTCCAGCTTTACCAATGGATAAGTTTCGCCTTCGAACTCGATAGTCTCTTTAGTATTTACAGTAGAACGAGACAAGAACACGTCGCCGTTTGACATATCTTTAAATACTACCGGACGGTAATTTTCAGGATGAATACCTTTTTTCATTTCAATATTTGTTTTTTAATTTATATTCTGTTACTATTTTGGTAATAAATAGTGTAATGGTCTTTTTCAGTGCGCAAAGATAATGCTTTTCTATGAAATGAAAAAAGGTTTTTTGCAAAAAAAGCCGGAAATTGATAGGTTTATAGCTTTTTATTTTAGATTTTTGCAGGAGATTAATACCATATCACCTATGAGAAAACTGATTGTATTCTTTTCTTTCTGGTTCGGCGTTACAATAGTCACGGCCCAGAATACGGAGCGCAAGCTGTACAGCATAGCGTTTTATAATCTTGAGAATCTGTTTGACACCATTCATGACGCAGGCAAGAACGACCATGAGTTTTTGCCCGATGGCAGTTATCGGTGGAGTGCGCGGAAGTACGAAGCCAAACTGCATAATCTCTCGAAAGTACTGAGCTCCCTGTCACGGGATCTGGTTCCAGAGGGGCCGGCGGTAATCGGCGTGGCGGAAGTCGAGAATCGAAGGGCGTTGACAGACCTTGTCAGCCGGCCGGCCATATCCAACTACAAGTTTGTGCATTACGAAGGACCCGACAGACGCGGTATCGACTGCGCGCTCCTGTATGACCCGCAACAGTTTACCCTGACGAACTCCAAACTGGTGCTCTCCACTCCGTTTGAAGGAGATACGGTGCATCTGACACGCGGTTTCCTCATTGTGGACGGCCGAATGGCAGGTGAGCGTGTGTGCTTCATCGTGAATCACTGGCCTTCCCGCGGAGCGAAATCACCGGTGCGTGTGCATGCCGCCAAGCAGGTAAAGGCGCTGACGGACTCCTTGCTGCGTGAGGACAAAAAGCTGAAACTCTTTGTCATGGGAGATATGAACGATGACCCGATGGACGAAAGCATGCAGACTCTGGGAGCCCGTAAATATGTGTCGGGTATGAAAGCGAGTCAGTTCTACAATCCCTGGTGGGAGATACTGGAGGATAAGGGCGTGGGAACTCTGCTGTATCGCGGCAAGTGGAACCTGTTCGACCAGATTGTACTGTCCAGGCCGGTGGTGAAAGCGAAGAAAGGATTGCGCTACGACCATAGCGAGGTCTTTATCCGCGACTATCTGATTCAGCAGGACGGCAAGTACAAAGGTGCGCCTCTGCGTACCCATGGCGGGCGTGTATGGCTGAACGGTTACAGCGACCATCTGCCTACGATTGTTTATCTGAAAAAGTAAGCGGGCGCCGGATATTACACAAGCTCTTGGTTTATATCAGGAGTAACTGTCATTCAGAGCGTACAAGCTGATTACGCGTATTTACTTATTTACTTATTTACTTTATATATAATAATGTGTAAATAATCGGCCGGAACGTAAACTTGCTTTCCGGCTTTTTTGTTTATAGAGGTGAGAACGCAAAAGGCTGAATGAACAGACAGATGCAAGAACTTTGTAATATGGAGATTACAATATTCTGTTAATTCAAGCCAATGGCTTTAAAATAGAACAGATTTGACAGATAAATAGAGATATTTTATTCTTCTCCCGTTCTTCTTTTTAAAGGATAATGCTTACTTTTGCGTAGAATTTTAATTCACTAACAATAAACTTTAAACAAAATGGTTAATTACAAAGATTTAGGCCTTGTAAACACAAGAGAAATGTTTGCTCGCGCTATCAAAGGTGGATATGCAATCCCTGCATTCAACTTCAATAACATGGAACAGATGCAGGCTATCATCAAGGCTGCAGTAGAGACTAAGTCTCCGGTTATCCTTCAGGTATCCAAGGGTGCTCGCCAGTATGCTAACGCTACTTTGCTGCGTTACATGGCTCAGGGCGCTGTGGAATATGCCAAGGAACTGGGCTGCAAACATCCTGAAATTGTTCTTCACCTTGACCACGGAGATACTTTCGAGACTTGCAAAAGCTGTATCGATTCAGGTTTCTCCTCAGTAATGATTGACGGTTCACATCTTCCATACGAAGAAAATGTAGCTCTGACAAAGAAGGTTGTTGACTACGCTCACCAATTCGATGTTACAGTAGAGGGCGAACTCGGCGTATTGGCAGGTGTAGAAGATGAAGTGTCTGCTGAACACCACACATATACTAACCCTGAAGAAGTTATTGACTTCGCTACTCGCACAGGTTGCGACTCTTTGGCTATCTCTATCGGTACTTCTCACGGTGCATACAAGTTCAAACCCGAACAATGCCACGTAGATCCCGCGACAGGTCGCCTGGTTCCTCCTCCTCTGGAATTTGCGGTATTGGATGCCGTAATGGAGAAACTTCCGGGATTCCCTATCGTACTTCACGGTTCTTCTTCAGTTCCTCAGGAAGAAGTTGATACTATCAATAAATTTGGCGGTAAGCTGGAAGCGGCTATCGGTATTCCTGAAGACCAACTGCGTAAAGCTGCCAAGTCTGCTGTTTGCAAAATCAACATCGACTCAGACTCTCGTCTGGCTATGACCGCTGCTGTTCGTAAGGTATTCGCTGAGAAACCGGCTGAATTCGACCCGCGTAAATACCTGGGCCCGGCTCGTGACAACATGGAGAAACTTTACAAGCACAAAATCATCAACGTGCTTGGTTCGGAAAACAAATTGGCTCAATTGGACTGATAGGGTTAATCTGATTATAAAAAAGGGGAGTGCATTGAAATGCACTCCCCTTTTTACTTTTAGGTACGGATTGAACGGAACTTTACGGTGCTCTTTGGATTTCCGTGGTTTTCCGTACAATCCGTGCCTGGCTCATATCAAATCCGGGTCTGTTTACAACTCGATAACCAGTGATTCACGCGCTCCCATCTTCAACTCTTCTCCGAAGGCAATCGTTCTGCCGCTTAGAATGTCTTTACCTTGTTTGGCGTCTTTCAGTATTTCCTTGTAGAACTTCAAAGGAACGGCGGTTGCAGAGTCGGTACCGTTCAGCATTACGAAAACGGTCTTGCCTTCGTGCTGACGGGCATAGGCATATACGCCGTTCTGTACCATGAACTGGGTCATGCTGCCTTTGGCAATCACATCGTTTCCTTTACGCCAGTTCAGTATTGTTTTGTAGAAGTTGTAGCAATCGTTTTGAATTTTGCTGCGGCCTTCGGCTGTCAGTGCGGTCTCTTTGTCGTCTGCCCAGCCGCCGGGGAAGTCCTTGCGGACATAACCGTCACTCTTGCTCTTTACGCCGTTCATCATAATTTCCGTTCCGTAGTACAATTGCGGAATACGGCGGGTGGTGAGCAGCAGGGTAGAGGCTTGCTTCAGCATCGGAAGATTGTCGCCCTCGCCCAGGAAGCGGTCGGTATCGTGGTTCTCGATGAAAGCGAGCACCGATGCCGGATTCGGGTAAAGGAAGTCGTATACGAAACTGTTGTACACCCGGTCTAATCCTTTAAACCAGGTTTCCGTCTCTTCCGTTTTGGCGATATTGATTTTGTCGTAGAAACTGAAATCCATTACTGTCTTCAGATTGCTGTTCTTCGGGGCGGACAGTTTGGAGTCTTTTTGCCACCATGCGGTGTATGCCGGTTCGGTTACCCATGTTTCGCCTACGGTATTGTAGTTGGGGTATTCTTCATTCAGTTCTTTCATCCAGTTGCTCATGGCGTCATAGTCGGCGTACGGGTAAGTATCCATGCGGATACCGTCTATGTCGGCATATTCAATCCACCAGAAACTGTTCTGAACGAGATAGCGGTATACATGCGGGTTCTTTTGGTTGAGGTCGGGCATGGCGGTTACGAACCAGCCGTCGTTCATCTGGCTGAAATCGTATTTCGATGCGTACGGGTCTACGTGCGGAGTCAGCTTGAAGGATGTCTGCACAAAGTTGTTTTCATGGTCGGGATTGTTGAACCAGTCTTTACAGGGCATGTCCTTTATCCATACGTGCTCTACGCCGCAGTGGTTGAAAATCATATCCATTACGATTTTAATGCCGCGTGCATGAGACTTTTCGATGAGTCGCTTATATTCTTCGTTGGTGCCGAAGCGGGGGTCTACCTTGTAATAATCGGTGGTGGCATAGCCGTGGTAAGAACCGCCGGTCATGTTGTTTTCCAATACCGGAGTAAACCACAAGGCAGTCACGCCCAAATCGGAAAAATAGTCGAGGTGCTGTTCGATACCCGCGAGGTCGCCGCCATGACGGGCATTCGGGTCGTTGCGGTCTACCTTGTACTCTGCCATGCCTGCTATCTGGTCGTTGTCGGGATTACCGTTGGCGAAACGGTCGGGCATCAGCAGGTAGAGCGCGTCGGACGCGTCGAAACCTTTGTGCTCGCAGCCCTTTTTGGCACGTGCCTTTAGCTCATACTCTTTGACGAGCTTTTTCTTGCCTTGCGTAAAGGTGAGTGTCATTTTACCGGGTTTCACGTCTTTGTCCAGCTTGAGATAGACCAGCAGGTAATTGTTGCTTTCCAACTTGACTGTACTACTCAGCGAGACGCCGGGATAGTTGACGGATACCGCCGCATTGCCGATGCCTTCACCATATACCATTAGCTGAAGTTCGGGGTTTTGCATGCCGGTGTACCAAAACGGAGGGTCGATTTTGTTTACGTTCATGGCTGCATACGTACTGAGGGAAAGTAGGAGCGTTCCCAAAATGAAGAATACTTTTTTCATGATATTAGCTTTTCGTTGTTTTCTGCGCTAAATTAAAAAAAATAGCGGAGAAGGCTGTCGCCTCTCCGCTATTATCCTTTATGCAGGTTATGCAAACGTTTTCACTGCTTACATCAGGAATCCCAACAGGATACCGGCGGCTACCGCCGAACCGATAACACCCGCTACATTCGGACCCATGGCATGCATCAGCAGATAGTTGGTCGGGTCGTATTCCAAACCTACTATTTGAGAGATACGTGCAGAGTCGGGTACTGCAGATACGCCTGCATTACCAATCAGCGGATTAATCTTATTGCCTTTCTTCAGGAAGAGATTGAATATCTTCACGAAGATTACGCCGGAAGCGGTTGCGACGATGAATGAGAATGCGCCCAGACCGAAAATCCATAATGAGTCTGTGGTCAGGAACTCGGATGCTTGCGTGGAAGCACCTACGGTCAGACCCAGCAGGATGGTGATTGTGTCAATCAGCGGACCGCTGGCCGTGTTGGCCAGACGACGGGTTACACCGCTTTCCTTCAACAGGTTACCGAAGAACAGCATACCCAGCAAAGGCAGGCCGGACGGAACGAGGAAACAAGTGAGCAACAGACCGATAATCGGGAACATCACTTTTTCCGTATGAGAAACAACGCGCGGCGGTTTCATGCGGATAAGGCGTTCGTTCTTGCTGGTAAGCAGACGCATGATAGGCGGCTGTATTACCGGTACCAATGCCATGTAGGAATAGGCGGACACCGCGATTGCACCCATCAGGTTGGGAGCCAACTTGGACGAAAGGAAGATAGCCGTCGGGCCGTCTGCACCACCGATGATGCCGATAGCTCCGGCTTGCATCGGATCGAATCCGATGGCTAAGGCTGTCATGTATGCGCCGAAGATACCGAATTGCGCGGCTGCGCCGACCAGCATCAGCTTCGGGTTCGAAATCAGGGCGGAGAAGTCCGTCATGGCTCCGATACCCAGGAAGATGAGCGGCGGATACCATCCGGAAGTCACTCCTTGATACAGAATGTTGAGCACAGACCCTTCTTCATAGATGCCGACTTTCAATCCGGCTTCCATGTTGAAAGGGATATTACCGATCAGCATACCGAAACCGATAGGTATCAGAAGCATCGGCTCAAATTCCTTGGCTACCGCCAAGTATATGAAGAACAAACCTACCAGAATCATTACTACGTGGCCTGCCGTTGCATTGGCAAAACCCGTATATGTCCAGAAGTCGGCAAGGTTGTTTCCTAAAAATGTGATAAATTCTCCCATATTATTCAATAATTACAAGGTCAGTACCTTCGAGTACGGATTCTCCTTTACTAACATTAATAGCGGTAATCTTACCGTCTTTGTCGGCGTTGATGTTGTTCTCCATTTTCATGGCTTCCAGGATGATGATAACCTGGCCTTTCTTCACTGTATCGCCCACATTGACCTTGATGTCAAGGATAACGCCGGGCAGCGGAGACTTCACGCCTGACTTGCCGGTTGATGCGGCGGCCGGCTTAACGACCGGAGTGGCCGGAGCGGCCGGAGCCGTACTTACAGGACGCACTACCGGTTTGACAGCCGCTTTCGGAGTTTTCTCCATTTCAACCTTATAGGGAGTACCGTTCACTTCTACGTGGGCGATATTATCTTCAATATCTCCAATGGTAACCTTATATACGTTACCGTTGATTTTGTATTTATATTCTTTCATCGTTTTATCTTTATTAAAGGTGACTTTACTTTCTCTGAGGAGTTTCACGCAGTGTATAAATCTTGGAGCTCCATGGTGAATAGCTGCGTTTTACACGGGTAATGGTAAGCACGGTGTCTTCCACATCGTGTACATCGCTCTGCATTTCGTGCAAAGCCAGGGAAATGGCGGCGAATACTTCACCGGGGGCTTCTCCCAATAGTTTTTCTTTAGCTTCTTTCTTGTCGGTAATACCCTTGGCGCGCATTGCGTTGCGCTTGCTGAGGTTGACGGAAATCTTGCCTACAATCTTGAAAGAAATATAAAGCAGAATCAAACCAAAGAATACTACACTCATGGCGGAAATAGACATACCTATACCTACGCTGTCGTGCTGCTCGAACTTCTCCATCTTGGCATTGCTGTCGATGGTTTGGTTGTTGGTGCTCGGAGTAACGTACTTATCGGAAGTTTCTCCTTTGACCTCCCATTCCGGAGTAGCGTCGCTGACGCGCGCATAGGACTGGTTGGCCTTTAATACGCCGGCAGGAACTACAATCTGATCCAACAGTTTCTTGCCGGAATCGTACAGACCGATCCAGTTGGCATTCAGGCTGTCCAGTTTAAAGTTGGTGTGGAATGTACCGCGATTAGGTTCTCCATCCGCCCAGAATAATGCGTGCTGACGGGGTTTTACCAAAGTCAGGACATCACCTTTCGGGATAAAATAAGTGGCGGTATCGCCCGGCTGGCTGCTAAACTTCAGATAGCAACCTGCAAGGTCGGCGCTGCCGTATGATTTATTGAATATTTCAATCCATGCGCTGTGTACACCGTAGTCATCCTGGAAGTTGCTTTCGTTGTTGATAAGCACTTCATTCAGCAACAGTTTGGAGTTTGCCTTCTTCTCACCGCAAGAAGAACAGAAACCCAGCACCAGCATCAATGAAAGGAATATTCCGATTTTTGTTTTATTCATAAATTTGAGTTTTTATTTTTCAATTCTCAACTTTCAATTCTCAATCTTTAAAGAGGAATATTACCATGCTTCTTGGCCGGGTTGCTCAACTTCTTGGTTTGCAGTTGCTGCAGGGCGCGGATAATGCGGAAACGCGTATTACGCGGTTCGATAACATCGTCGATATAGCCATACTTGGCTGCATTGTAAGGATTGGCAAATAACTTGGTGTATTCCGCTTCTTTCTCTGCCAGGAATTGGGCAGGGTTTTCTTGCTCTTTGGCTTCACGTGCATATAGGACTTCTACGGCGCCTGCACCACCCATTACGGCGATTTCGGCGGTAGGCCATGCGTAGTTCATGTCACCGCGGAGTTGCTTACAGCTCATCACGATGTGCGAACCGCCGTAAGACTTACGCAGCGTGATAGTAACCTTAGGTACGGTGGCTTCACCGTAGGCATACAGCAACTTGGCACCGTGCAGGATAACGCCGTTGTACTCCTGACCTGTTCCGGGAAGGAAGCCCGGTACGTCTACCAAAGATACGATAGGAATATTGAAAGCGTCGCAGAAACGAACGAAACGCGCGCCCTTGCGGGATGCATTACTGTCGAGTACGCCCGCCAGATATTTCGGCTGGTTGGCTACGATACCGACTGATTGTCCGTTGAAACGGGCAAAACCGATAATGATATTCTTGGAGTAATCTTTCTGGATTTCGAGGAACTCGCCGTTATCGACGATAGCGCCGATAACTTCGTACATATCGTAAGGCTTGTTCGGATTGTCGGGAATAATGTCGTTCAAAGAATCTTCCAGACGGTCGATAGGGTCTGTACAGTCTATGTAGGGAGCTTCTTCGAGGTTGTTCTGAGGAATATAACCCAAGAGCTTGCGGATTAAAGCCAAACCTTCCTCTTCGGTCTGCGCGGTGAAATGAGTTACACCCGATTTGGTGGAGTGTACGCTTGCGCCACCCAGGTTTTCCTGGCTGACATCTTCACCTGTTACGGTCTTTACAACTTTCGGACCGGTGAGGAACATATAGGAAGTGCCTTCCATCATCAGCGTAAAGTCGGTAAGGGCGGGAGAGTAAACGGCACCGCCGGCGCAAGGACCGAAGATACCGGAAATCTGAGGAATAACGCCGGAAGCAAGAATATTGCGTTGGAAAATCTCGGCATAACCCGCCAAAGCGTTGATACCTTCCTGAATACGGGCACCGCCTGAGTCGTTGATACCGATACAAGGGGCGCCCATCTTCATTGCCTGATCCATGATTTTGCAAATCTTCAAAGACATGGTTTCCGACAAGGAACCGGCGGAAACAGTGAAATCTTGCGCAAAGATGTACACCAAACGGCCTTCGATGGTACCGCAACCGGTAACCACACCGTCACCGGGATAGTGTTTCTTTTCCATACCGAAGTTTGTGCATCTGTGCTCAACGAACATATCCATTTCTTCGAAACTTCCTTCGTCGAGTAACATAGCTATACGCTCGCGAGCTGTATATTTACCTTTCTCATGTTGCTTTGCAATTGCTTTTTCACCACCACCAAGGCGCGCAGCTGCACGGCGGTCAATAAGCTCTTTAATTTTCTCAAGTTGATTACTCATATATTTATAAATTATGAATGGTGAATTATGAATTATGTTGTATGAATTGTGAATTATAAATTATGAATTGAGACGTTACATGACTACAATTCATAATTCTAATTTATAATTCATAATTGTTTATTCTCCTTTTTCGCAGAGTTCCGTCAATACGCCGAGGGTGGATTTCGGGTGCAGGAATGCGATGTTCAAACCTTCCGCACCTTTGCGGGGAGCTTTGTCGATAAGGCGGATGCCTTTTTCTTCAACTTCGGCGAGCGCATCGGCTACTCCGTCTTCCACAGCAAATGCTAAATGGTGCATACCTCCGTTACCGTTATTCTTTTCGATGAATTTGGCAATAGTACTTTCGGGGGAAGTCGGTTCCAGTAACTCAATTTTCACGTCACCTACTTTCAAGAAGGCGGTTCTTACCTTTTGGTCCTCTACGGTTTCAATGTTGTAGCATTTTAAACCTAATACATTTTCGTAGTACGGAAGGGCTTCTTCAATGCTTTTTACGGCAATACCCAAATGTTCAATGTGTGAAATCTTCATAACAGTTTTTATTAATGTTGGTATTCAATTCCTAATTTTTACAATAAGCAGTACAAAGAAAGATATTTCTACTTGAATAAAGAAATTTTTCGCCAATTAATTATAAAGGTATTTCTTCTTAAATTGATTTTATAATTGAGGTTGCCAACCGTTATTTTATCAATTTATAGCGTTCGGTTTTTTGTGAAAAAGAGATTCAAAAGCTTTTTTTGTTATATCTTTGTCAGTAGAAATACAATCAGACAAATATTATGTCACATTTAGCTCCCTTGATTGCCGATTTGGCATTGATACTGATTTGCGCCGGAGTAATGACGCTGCTATTTAAGAAGTTGAAACAACCGTTGGTTTTAGGATATGTTGTGGCGGGCTTTTTAGCCAGTCCCCACATGGCCTATACGCCTTCGGTAATGGATACGGCGAATATACAGACTTGGGCGGATATCGGCGTTATTTTCCTACTGTTTGCTTTGGGGCTGGAGTTTAGTTTTAAGAAAATAGTGAAGGTGGGCGGTGCCGCCATTATTGCTGCTTGCACGATTATATTTTGTATGATATTATTGGGTGTAGCGGTAGGTACGGCGTTCGGATGGAAGCGGATGGACTGCATCTTTCTGGGCGGTATGATCGCCATGTCGTCTACTACTATTATATATAAGGCTTTTGATGATTTGGGCATGCGCAAGAAACAGTTTACGGGTTTGGTGCTCAGCGTTCTGATTCTGGAAGATATTCTGGCTATCGTCCTGATGGTTATGCTGTCCACCATGGCAGTCAGCCATAATTTTGAGGGTACGGAAATGCTGGGTAGCATAGCGAAGCTGCTGTTCTTCCTTATATTGTGGTTTGTGGTCGGTATTTACTTGATTCCTGTCCTGCTGAAAAAATGCCGCAAACTGATGAGTGAGGAAACGTTGTTGATTGTATCGCTCGGCCTTTGTTTCGGTATGGTTGTGCTGGCTGCCCATACGGGATTTTCAGCGGCATTCGGCGCTTTTATTATGGGGTCTATTCTGGCTGAAACGGTAGAAGCGGAGAGTATCGAGCGTCTGGTTAAACCGGTGAAGGATTTGTTCGGCGCCATATTTTTCGTATCCGTAGGTATGATGGTAGACCCTTTGATGATAGTGGAGTATGCCGGACCTATTGTTGTCATTACGTTGGCGGTTATTGCCGGACAGTCCTTGTTCGGAACGTTGGGGGTATTGCTTGCCGGGCAGCCGCTGAAGACGGCTATGCAATGCGGCTTTAGTTTGACGCAGATTGGCGAGTTCGCCTTTATCATCGCCTCTTTGGGAGTGTCTTTGCACGTGACAAGCCATTTTCTGTATCCTATCGTAGTAGCCGTATCGGTTATCACTACTTTTCTTACTCCTTATATGATTCGTTTTGCCGAGCCGGCTTCCAATTTTGTCGATACGCATCTGCCGGAAAGGTGGCAGAAGTTTTTGTTGCATTACGCTTCCGGTTCGCAAACGGTGAACCATGAAAGCTTATGGAAGAAACTGATACTTGCTTTGTTGCGTATTACGGTGGTTTATTCCATTGTAAGCGTGGCGGTGATAGCTATTGCATTCCGTTTTCTTGTACCGTTTTTCAAGGAAAGCTTGCCGGGCGTTTGGGGACCTTTGCTGTCCGCTCTGGTTATTATTCTGTTTATCGCTCCTTTTCTGCGGGCCATTATGATTAAGAAAAACCATTCGGTGGAATTTGTTACTTTGTGGCGCGACAGTCGGGGAAACCGTGCTCCGTTGGTGGCTACTATTGTGCTGCGAATCCTATTGGCGGTTTCTTTCGTGATGTTTGTCATTGCCGGACTGTTTAAGTTGTCGGTCGGCCTTGTTTTTGGCGTTGCGGTGCTGCTGGTTACAGTGATGATACTTTCCCGGCAGTTGAAGCGGCAGTCTATCATGATTGAGCGTACTTTCTTCCAGAATCTGCGCTCGCGGGATATGCGGGCGGAATATTTGGGTGAGAAGAAACCGGAATATGCAGGCCGTTTGCTTTCCCGTGATTTACATCTGACGGATTATGAAATACCCGGCGAATCGGCATGGGCGGGTAAGACATTGGCGGAGTTGAACTTCGGTAAACGCTATGGAGTGCATGTGGTTTCTATTCTTCGCGGACGTAAGCGGATAAATATTCCCGGAGCTTCGGTACGTCTTTTCCCTCTGGATAAGATACAGGTTATAGCTACCGATGAGGAGTTGAATGTATTTGGCGAAGAGATGGATAGACTTTCAACGGTAGCTACGGACGTTGTGGAAAAAAGCGAGATGATATTACGTCAGTTGCGCATCGACGCTAATTCTCCTTTTCTGGGTAAAACATTGAAAGACGCGGGCATACGTGAAAAGTACCACTGTCTGATTGTAGGTGTGGAGCGGGGAGAGGAGACTTTGCACGCTCCCGACGTTCACGAGCCTTTTGTAGCAGGGGATGTAGTGTGGATTGTCGGCGAAAATGTTGATGTGTATAAATTAGTCGGCGAAAATGATGAAAATGTAGACCTGTAATATTAAGAGAACGATTATCTTTGTCCTGTAAATATAAACTAAAAAAAGTATATCATGAAAAGCGATCCGAAAGAATGTCTGTATTGCCAGAATAATGAAACGTTGCATAATCTGATGATTGAGATTGCGCAGCTTAGTGTATCACGTGTTTTCCTCTTTAAGGAACAAACTTATCGTGGGCGTTGCCTCGTGGCCTATAAAGACCATGTTAACGATTTGAATGAGTTGAGCGATGAGGAACGTAATGCCTTTATGGCTGATGTAGCCCGTGTAACTCGTGCCATGCAGAAAGCGTTTAATCCGGAGAAGATTAATTACGGCGCATACTCGGACAAATTGTCTCATCTCCACTTCCATTTGGCACCGAAATATGTAGACGGTCCCGATTATGGCGGTACTTTCCAAATGAATCCGGGAAAAGTGTATCTGACGGATGCCGAATATCAGGAGTTGATTGAGGCGGTGAGAAGTAAACTTTAAAAAAATAATGAAGTATAAGGTATAAACTTGCGATGAATCTGATTTATGAATTACGAATGGGTATGTAATATCACGGCGCAGTCGTTTATACCTTATACTTCATTTTATACTTCATATTTTATTTAAAATCTTGTCCATTACCCAGTTTGTCAGTGTTGCGCTTTCGCCATCGCAACTACAGATTGATTTGCCAAGCAGATGGTCTACAACAGCTTGAATAAGTGGTTGCTGCACGTAAACAGGGTTCTCAACCGGGATTTCTTCTCTTCCTCTCTCGGTATGTAAAGCTATGGGATCATAGGTAAATACGGAGAAACATATCATTCCTTTGTCTCCGATAATCTCGATACGGTCTTCTCGTGCCGATTCGTGGGCAACGAAGCACCACGAGCCGCTACCCACCAGCCCGTTGTCAAATTGGAAACAAGCGCTGAGGGTGTCTTCGGCGGGATATAGTCCGCCGCGATTACTTTTGTATCCGTTGGCTTCAAGGATGTAGCCGAACATATCTTGCAGTATATCTATCTGGTGCGGAGCTAAATCATAAAAATAACCGCCGCCGGCAATATCCGGTTGTACGCGCCACGGCAGATTCTCCTTATTATAGTCCAGGTCGCGGGGTGGCTGTGCAAAGCGGATTTGTATGTTGATGATATTTCCTATTGCGCCTTCTTCCACCAATGACTTCACTTTCAGGAAGTAAGGGAGATAACGGCGGTAATAAGCTACAAAACAGGGTATGCCGGTTTCCTTGGAGATGCGGTTGATGCGGCAACACTCTTCATAGGTCACTGCCATAGGCTTTTCTATGTATACGGGCTTGCCGGCCTTCATGGACATGATGGCATACGTAGCGTGAGAAGAGGGTGGGGTAGCGATGTATACGGCATTTACCTCCTCGTCATTAATCAACTCCTGCGCGTCGTTGTACCATTTGGCAATACCTCTCTCTTTGGCGTAAGTTTTGGCTTTGGAAATATCCCGGCTCATTACGGCCACTACTTCGGAGTGCTCAATCTTCTGAAAGGCAGGTCCGCTTTTGTATTTGGTTACTTCTCCGCAGCCAATAAATCCCCATTTTATTATTTTCTCGCTCATACACTTATAATATTATTCTTCAAAGTCGAAATCAAAATCAAAGTCATCCATAAATTCCGGCGCGGTGAAATCTTCCAGTTCGCGGCGATCCTTTTTGGTGGGGCGTCCTGTTCCTTTGGCGCGGTTGATAAAGCCGCTGACTTTACTCATTTCCAATAATTCGTATTGGTCGGGAGTGGTTACGTTTTCCATCATTTCGGGAACGAGCTTGGCGCCTACACGCTTTTCAATGGATTGTAATACTTTAAAGGAATAGGTAACCGGCGGCTTGCGTACTTGTATTACATCTCCCGGCTTCACCATACGGGCTGCCTTTGCAAGCGCGCCGTTAATGCTGATGCGTCCTTTCTTGCAGGCTTCGGCCGCAATGGTACGTGTTTTGAATATGCGTACGGCCCACATCCATTTGTCTATTCTTGCTTCGCTCATTTTTTATTAAACTGATTCATTGTAATGTCGATGCCGGCAAGGCAGAAACTTTTGATGATTTCGCCGGCTGTTTTCAGGCGTTCGTCCATTGTTTTCCAATCCTCGTCCGTGAAATGTCCCAGTACGAAGTCTATCTGTCCGCCACGGGGAAAATCGTTACCGATGCCAAAGCGCAGGCGGGCGTAGTTTTGAGTTCCCAGTGTTGCTGCGATATGCTTCAGACCATTATGTCCCGCATCGCTTCCCTTTCCTTTCAGCCGTAGAGTTCCAAAAGGCAACGCCAAATCGTCTACCACTATTAATACGTTTTCCAATGGAATGTTTTCTTTTTGCATCCAGTAACGTACGGCGTTTCCGCTCAGGTTCATAAAGGTGGACGGTTTCAGTAATACCAGTTGCCGTCCTTTGACGGATATTGTAGCCGTGAAACCGTAACGTCCGTCGTTAAAGGTCGCTCCGGCTGTTTTGGCTAAAGCATCTACTGCCATGAAACCTATGTTATGGCGGGTTTCGTGGTATTCGGGGCCGATATTACCTAATCCGACAATTAGATATTTCATTCTTTCTATTCTTACTTTGATGATAATTTAGATAAAAGAGGAACGCGGATTATCGCAGCTGTCCGCGGATATGAAATCTGCGTCGTCTGCGTTAATCCGCGTTCCGGAATACCTTGTTTTCTTGCTAAGAAAGCGCTGATTAGTTGTTGGCAGCAGCTGCCGCAGCACCTCTTGCAGCACGAGTCAGCTTAACAGCGCATACAACGGCTTCTTTAGCATTCAACAGTTCCAGACCTTCGTAGCTCAACTCGCCTACTTTCACTGTCTTACCCAATCCCAGGTGAGATACGTTGATAATCAGTTTTTCAGGGATAGCGTTGTACAAGGCTCTCACTTTCAGTTTACGCATTTGCAGAGTCAGCTTACCACCGGCTTTCACACCTTCTGCCAGACCTTCCATCTGTACGGGAACTTCCATAACGATAGGTTTAGCTTCGTCAATCTGATAGAAGTCAACGTGCAGAATAGTATCTTTTACCGGGTGGAATTGGATATCTTTCAAGATAGCGTTTACTTTCTTGCCATCGATGATCAGGTCAACCACGTAGATGTGCGGAGTGTAAACCAAGTTGCGCAGACCTTCTGCCGGTACGGTGAAATGAACGTTTTCGCCCGCTCCGTAGAGTACGCAAGGTACGCCGTTGTCTTTACGAATAGCTTTCAAAGCTCTTGCTTGTTCCGAAGAACGTTCTGCAATAGTTCTTGCAGTTCCTTTTACTTCAATTGATTTCATTTTAAAAAATTTTGTGTTACTCTAAATTAAGTAAATTTTTTGCTTAATTCACCATCACACGATGTGGCTTGCCACACGATGTTGCAAAAAAGCGGTGCAAAAGTACAGCTTCTTTTTGAATTATCAAAAGGTTGCCTCTTAAAAATCAATATCTATTTTAATTTCTCCGTCAAGCTGGGACTCTTTTTCCTCCTGTTCTGCAGCCGGCTGTTCATTGGCCGGCAACTCTTCATTGTCGTTGTGACGCGCATAACACCCTTGCTGCTCCTGGATAAAGCCAATAGCTTGTTGCAGGCCGTTCATGAATTTCTCGAAATCTTCTTTGTACAAAAAGATTTTATGTTTCTCAAAACTTACTTGAGAATCATCGCCTTCACCCATTACCACTTTTTTGCTTTCGGTGATGGCAAGGAACATTTCATCCTTTCTGTTTTTCTTAACGTCTAAATAGTAGATGCGCTTACCTGCTTTAATGGATTGGGAGAATACTATCTCTTTATCGTTCACGTCCAGCCCACTTTTCTTTTTAAAGTCTTCCATATTTTAGCTATCTTGTTGTAATCGGGTTCAAAATTGACGATTTTTTTTAAACTGTCAAAAGAAAAAGCCCGGATAATGATTATCTGCATTAAAAAATGTGATTTATTTATGTAAACTCATTAAAAATATCTACTTTTGCCCCTCGTTAAAACACCAGTATTTACTTTAGTTATGATAAACAGAGTTCTTATTCGTCTTAAGATTATACAAATTGTATATGCTTATTATCAGAATGGCAGCAAAAATTTAGATGCCGCGGAAAAAGAGTTGTTCTTTAGCCTTTCCAAAGCCTATGACCTCTACAACTACCTGCTTATGTTGATGATAGCCCTGACGAACTACGCACAAAAGCGCATTGATGCGGCAAAAGCAAAATTGGCTCCCACGGCCGACGAGTTGTATCCGAACATGAAGTTCGTAGAAAACAAATTCATTTTCCAGTTGGAAGTAAACAACCAGTTGATGGATTTTATCTCCAATCAGAAACGTACTTGGGCGAATGATGAAGATTTTGTCAAAGGATTATTCGAAAAGATTGTAGCTTCCGATATATATAAGGAATATATGGCTTCTTCTGAAAATACGTACGAGGACGATCGCGAATTGTGGAGAAAGCTTTATAAGACCTTTATTTTCAATAATGAGGAACTCGATGTTTTGCTCGAAGATCAAAGTCTTTACTGGAATGATGATAAAGAAATTGTTGATACATTCGTTCTGAAAACAATCAAACGTTTTGATGAGAAGAATGGTGCGAATCAGGCTTTGCTTCCCGAATTTAAGGATGATGAAGACCAGGAGTTCGCCCGTCGCCTGTTCCGTCGCACTATTTTGAATTGCGATTATTACCGCCATCTTATCAGTGAAAATACGCGCAACTGGGATTTGGATCGCGTAGCTTTCATGGACGTGGTTATCATGCAGTGCGCATTGGCGGAAATATTGAGTTTCCCGAACATTCCCGTTAGTGTTTCGTTAAATGAGTATGTAGACATTGCCAAAGTATACAGCACTACTAAGAGCGGTAGTTTTGTCAATGGAACCTTAGACGGAATAGTTAAGGAATTGAAAAAAGAAGGGAAGTTATCGAAAAACTGATACCTTTGTTGAATAATAAAAACTAAAACGGAATATTTATGAATTTAATGACTGTATTCTTCCTGCAAGCTCCTGCTGCAGGCCCGGACGGAAGCATGATGTGGATTTTACTGATAGCTATGTTTGTTATCATGTATTTCTTTATGATTCGCCCGCAAAATAAAAAGCAAAAAGAAATCGCGAACTTTCGTAAATCACTGCAAGTGAACCAAAAGGTTATTACTGCCGGCGGTATTCACGGTATCATCAAGGAAATTAACGATAATGACGTAGTACTTGAGATTGCTTCTAACGTTAAAATCCATATTGACAAGAATTCTATTTTTGCCGCAGCTGCTGATGCAAACAGCAGTCAGGCTTCTAAATAAATAGATGTGAGCCTATGTTTGAGCGTAGGAACATAAAACGTATTTATTTAAATATAACCGGAAAAACAAAGGACTTTCTGCTCAGTGATAAGAGCAGAGAGTTCTTTGTTTTTTTATTTTTCTTCTTTATAGCCGGTGGTTTTTGGTTGTTGCAGACATTGAACAATGATTACGAAGCGGAGTTTTCCATTCCGGTGCGTCTGCGTGGCGTACCCAATAATACGATGATTACTTCGGAACCGGCTTCCGAACTTCGTATTAAAGTGAAAGATAAGGGAACCGTTCTACTCAATTACATGTTGGGAAAGAGTTTCTATCCGGTTACGCTCGATTTCTCCGATTATAAAGGTACGGATAATCATGTACGCGTTTATGCCTCTCAATTTGAAAAGAAGATACTAAGTCAGTTGAATGTTTCTACGCGTCTGCTTTCCATGAAGCCGGATACATTGGAGTATATTTATGCAACGGGGATGTCAAAGTTGGTACCTGTCAAATTATCGGGAACGGTCAGCGCCGGTCGCCAGTATTATTTATCGGATACGGTGTTTAAACCGGATTCGGTTTTGGCATATGCGCCGGAAGGAGTATTGGATACGATAACCGCTGCCTATACGCAACAGGTTAAGCTAGAGAATATCTCCGATACATTACGGCAGCAGGTGTCTTTGCTTACCTTGCGGGGAGTGAAGTTTGTACCCGCTTCTATTGAAATGATGCTTCCTGTGGATATTTATACGGAAAAAACGGTGGAAGTGCCGCTGCATGGTGTAAATTTCCCTGCGGATAAAGTGTTGCGCGCTTTCCCGTCTAAGGTTCAAGTGACTTTTCAGGTAGGCCTCAGTCGCTTTCGTCAAATAACCGCAGATGATTTTCATATCAATGTCTCCTATGAGGAGCTGCTGCGTTTGGGCTCGGACAAATATACTGTAAAGTTGAAGAATGTTCCGGAAGGAGTGAATCAGGTGCGCTTTAATCCGGAACAGGTCGATTTTCTCATAGAGCAAATTTCTCCTTCATTATGACCGTCAGGATAGGTATAACCGGTGGCATTGGCAGCGGCAAAAGTGTTGTATCCCGATTGCTGGAAGTGATGGGGATACCTGTCTATATCTCCGATATGGAAACCAAACAACTTATGGTGGCGGATAATCGTATCCGCGGCGAGTTGATCGCTTTGTTGGGTGAGGAGGTATACGCCGGTGGAATATTGAATAAAACTTTGCTTGCTTCTTACCTTTTCGGCAGCCCCGAACATGCCCGGCAAGTTAACGACATTGTTCATCCGCGTGTAAAAGAGGATTTCAGGCAGTGGGTCCGGCAGCATGCAGGGTGTTCGATGGCGGGTATCGAGTCCGCTATTTTGATAGAAGCGGGGTTTGCAGGTGAGGTAGATGCGGTCGTTATGGTATATGCCCCCGAAGAAGTGCGTGTACAACGTGCCATGAAACGGGATGCTTCCTCGCGTGAACTGATAGAAAGGCGCATCCGTAGCCAGATGAGCGATGAAGAAAAACGTATGTGGGCGGATTTTGTGATAGTGAATGATGGTGAAACACCGTTAATTCCGCAGGTTTTAGCTTTAATCACTTTCCTGTCTCAAAATAATACCTATCTTTGCCCACCGAAAAAATAACTACTAATTACAAAAACAGAATATACTATGTTGAAGACTATTTTGTCTATTTCCGGTAAGCCGGGATTGTATAAGCTCATTTCTCAGGGAAAGAATATGTTGATTGTCGAGTCGTTGGTTGATAAGAAACGTTTTCCGGCTTACGGCAATGAAAAGATTATCTCTTTAGGCGATATTGCCATGTATACGGATGCAGAGGAAGTGCCTTTGAAAGACGTACTTCTTTCAATGAAGAAAAAAGAGAACGGCGCCGCTGTGGCGTTGGATGTGAAAAAGGCTTCCGTGAAAGAACTTCAGGCTTATTTGGCGGAAGTGTTGCCTAACTTTGACCGAGACCGCGTATATGTATCGGATATTAAAAAACTGATTTCCTGGTATAACCTGCTGGTGGCAAGTGGCATGACCGACTTTGAAGAAGCATCTGAAGCTGTTGCCGAAGAGACTAAAGAGGCAACCGCAGAATAATTATACTCCATTTTGAGGTTTAAAAAAGAAAGGTGTATGAGAGGCCGCTTCTCATACACCTTTCTTTTTAAGTCCGATTGGCTGTCAGTTTCTGAACACCAATCCGTCTTTCGTTCTATCGGCATCCACCGTAATCGGTTTGCTGCGGTCAACCTCTTGCGACAACAGCTTCTTGGACAAGTCGTTCAGTAAATAATGCTGGATAGCACGTTTCACCGGACGGGCGCCGAATTCAGGATCGTATCCCGCATTGGCAAGGAAGTCTATGGCGGCATCGGTCAATACCAGTTCCACACCGTTTGCGGACAACATTTTTTGTACGCTCTTGATTTGGAGTACAACAATCTGTTTGATTTCCTTTTCTGTCAACGGCAAGAACATGATTGTCTCGTCGATACGGTTCAGGAACTCCGGACGAATCGTCTTTTTCAGCATATTCATCACTTCTTTCTTGGTTTCTTCTACAATCTCTTCCTTGTTGGAGCCGTTCAGTTTTTCCATCTGGCTTTGAATGTATCCGCTACCCATATTGGAGGTCATGATGATAATGGTATTCTTGAAGTTTACGGTACGTCCCTTATTATCCGTCAAACGCCCGTCGTCCAGTACCTGCAACAGGATGTTGAATACATCCGGGTGCGCTTTCTCGATTTCATCGAACAGTACGACGGAGTAGGGCTTACGGCGTACGGCTTCCGTCAGCTGACCGCCTTCATCGTATCCTACATATCCCGGAGGCGCTCCTACCAGACGGGAAACACTGTGCTTCTCCTGATATTCGCTCATGTCGATACGCGTCATCATCGTTTCATCGTCAAACAGGAACTCGGCGAGTGCCTTGACAAGTTCCGTCTTACCTACGCCGGTCGTACCGAGAAAGAGGAACGAGCCGATAGGGCGTTTCGGATCCTGTAATCCTGCACGGCTGCGACGCACGGCATCGGCTACCGCCTCAATGGCTTCATCCTGACCTATTACGCGCTGATGCAGTTCGTCTTCCAGATGCAGCAGCTTGTCCTTTTCACTTTGCAGCATCTTGCTTACCGGTATGCCCGTCCAGCGGGAAACCACATCGGCGATGTCCTCGGCATCGACTTCTTCTTTAATCATTGCCTTGTCACCCTGCATCTCGTGTAGTTTCTGCTGCGTTTCTTCAATTTCCTGATTCAACGCTTGCAGTTTGCCGTAACGTATTTCGGCAACCTTTCCGTAATCGCCTTCACGTTCCGCCTTGTCGGCCTCAAACTTCAAGTTCTCTATTTCGACCTTGTTCTGTTGAATCTTGTTGACCAGTGTCTTTTCGCTTTGCCACTTCGCCTTGTACGACTTTTCCTGCTCTTTCAGTTCGGCAAGTTCCTTACCGATTTGCTCGAGTTTGGGTTGGTCGTTTTCACGTTTAATGGCTTCCCGCTCAATCTCCAGTTGTTTGATTTTACGTGAAATCTCATCCAGTTCTTCCGGTACGGAGTCTACTTCCATACGGAGCTTGGCGGCTGCTTCATCCATTAGGTCGATAGCCTTATCCGGCAAGAAACGGTCGGTGATGTAACGGTTGCTCAGCTCTACGGCGGCAATGATAGCGTCATCTTTAATCCGTACGTGGTGGTGATTTTCATAACGCTCTTTCAAACCGCGGAGAATGGAAATTGTACTCAACGTATCCGGTTCGTTCACCATGACGATTTGGAAACGGCGCTCCAAAGCCTTGTCCTTTTCAAAATACTTTTGATACTCGTCAAGAGTGGTAGCGCCGATACTTCTCAGTTCGCCACGTGCCAGGGCAGGTTTCAGGATATTGGCGGCATCCATCGCTCCCTCACCTTTGCCGGCGCCTACCAGTGTGTGGATTTCATCGATAAACAGAATAATATCTCCTTCCGACTTCTTCACTTCATTGATAACGGCCTTCAAACGTTCCTCGAATTCACCCTTATATTTGGCTCCTGCAACCAGTGCGCCCATATCCAGTGAATAAACCTGTTTGTTTTTCAGGTTTTCGGGTACGTCACCTCTTAGAATACGGTGTGCAAGCCCCTCCACAATCGCTGTTTTACCGGTACCCGGTTCACCTATTAATATAGGGTTGTTCTTGGTGCGGCGACTCAGGATTTGCAATACCCGGCGGATTTCTTCATCACGGCCGATTACAGGATCCAGCTTGCCGCTTCGTGCCGCTTCGTTCAAATTGATGGCATACTTCTCTAATGACTGATACGTATCTTCGCTGGATTGCGAAGTAACCTTTTCGCCTTTCCGCAATTCATTGATTGCATTACGCAATTCTTTTTCCGTCATCCCGGCATCCTTGAGGATAGTGGAGGCGGTACTTTTTACGTTCAGTAAAGCCAGCAGAATCGGTTCCAGCGAAACGAATTCATCACCCATTTCTTTGGAATACTGGGTGGCTTTTTGAAACACTTCATTAGTTTCACGGCTCAGATAAGGCTCTCCACCCGATACTTTCGGCAGTGAGTCGATCTGCTTGTCCAGTACGAGCGCGATTTGTTGCCCGTTCATGCCCAACTTTTGGAAGATGAAGTTGGTGACATTTTCACCTACCTTCATCACGCTCTGAAGCAAGTGTACGGGTTCGATGGCTTGTTGCCCCCGTGCCTGCGTCAGGTTTACGGCCTCTTGTACGGCTTCCTGCGCTTTGATGGTAAAATTGTTAAAGTTCATATCTTGTTCTCCTTTCTATTTTTATCAGATTCATAACACCTCAAAGGGCGCAAAAGATTTGCCAGCTGCAGAAATGAGACAAAATTTCAGTTAATAGAAGAAAATGAATGTCAAAATGGCTGATTTGCGACAAATGGCTTTTATCTGAGAAACTTTTTGTACCTTTACTCCCTCAATAAATATGCGATTATGGAAAATGCCCGAATAAAACTTTCCGAAACGGTAATGGTGATAGACGTTGCCTATCTGAACTTTGTTATAAATGATTTGAAGAAGTATTTTGAACCCCTGTTGGGACGTTCTTTACAGACGGTGGATTTGGCGCTCTTTACCATGTATCTGGCTATGGATGCCGGAGTAAAAGGAAGTGATAACGATGTGCAGATACTGCTGGTGTATGATGAACAGTCCGGAAAATTGGAGCATTGCCTGCCGTCCGACTTGAAAAGCGAATTGGATGGAGTGGCCTTCAAAGCCTCTTTGGGTGAATTCAGTTTTATGGCTGTGCCTTCAGAGGGTTTTGTGTCCCGCGGAGACTTATATCTTGATTTGTTGCAGATAGTCTTAAATTCTGCCGAGGTGAAGAAACTGGTTGCAGTTCCTTTTAATGAGGAGTATGGCAAAGAGGTGGAAGACGTATTGAAGGAATTTACGGCAGAAGGCTCCGGGCGCAAAGAGAATGCAAAAGATATTGTTTATTTCCGTATGGAAGAGCCTGAGGTTCCGGCGGTATATCATTGGGAAATGTTGGGATATCCGCTGATGTCGGTATTGGGTATCAAAAGCGAAGATTTGCAGAATAATTAATCATACTAATTCATTGTGCCGTGAGTGATTTTCGTTTAAAAGTGTTCCAGTCTGTCGCGAAGAACCTGAGTTTTACGAAAGCTTCGCAAGAATTGTTTGTCAGCCAGCCTGCCATAACCAAGCATATACAAGAGTTGGAGGCTGCTTATCAGACGCGTTTGTTTGACCGCCAGGGTAGCAGAATCTCATTAACGGATTCGGGTAAGTTGCTCTTGGAACATTGCGAACGGATTCTGGAAGATTACAAACGGTTGGAATACGAAATGCACTTGTTGCATAATGAATATACAGGCGGTTTGAAGCTGGGCGCCAGTACCACCATTGCCCAATATGTGTTGCCGCCTCTGCTTGCCAGTTTCATCGGTAAGTTTCCACAAGTTAATTTTTCGTTGCTGAACGGTAATTCCAGAGAGATAGAAGCCGCTTTGCAGGAGCATCGCATTGATTTGGGTTTTGTCGAAGGGGTATTCCGATTGCCTAACATTAAATATACCACTTTTCTGGAAGACGAACTGGTAGCGGTGGTTCGTACGGGCAGTAGACTTACGGTGGGAGAGGAGATAACCCCCGAAGAGCTGTTGCATCTGCCTCTGGTGCTTCGCGAAAGAGGTTCGGGAACATTGGATGTTTTTGAGCGTGCCTTGCAGCAACATAATATAAAGTTATCCTCTTTACAGGTTTTGATGTATTTGGGAAGTACGGAAAGCATCAAGCTCTTTTTGGAGCACACGGATTGTCTGGGCATTGTCTCTATTCGTTCCATTACACGTGAATTGTATTCAGGACAGTTGCGTGTCGTTGAAATTAAGGGAATGCCTATGTTGCGCGATTTTAGCTTTGCACAACCTCAGGGACAAGAAAGCGGTTTGGCGCAAGTATTCATGCAGTTTGCCATGCACAATAACAATAAGTTATAGTATATAAGTAGAAACAATTGGCGTGATTGGGAAAAGAAGCCTACCTTTGCGGCCGAAAACAAATTAATAAAAATAAAAAAGTATGGCTTCAACTCGAGCATTGGCGAAAAGCATTAATATGCCTTTCTTGCAGAACAACAACAAAATTATTTACGTTTCACTTCTTATCATTCTTTCTGTCTTTTTATTTCTCGATTATATTCCGGGAATGCACGCTTATGCTGCATGGGTTACTCCGCCGGTAGCTTTATTTCTTGGTTTGGCATTTGCCTTGCTTTGCGGGCAGGCGCATCCTAAGTTTAATAAAAAGACATCCAAATATCTGTTGCAGTATTCTGTGGTAGGTTTGGGATTCGGCATGAATTTGCAGGCGTCACTTGCTTCCGGTAAGGAGGGCATGGAATTTACGATTATCTCTGTGGTAGGCACATTGCTTATCGGTTGGGTTATCGGTCGTAAGTTCCTGAAGGTAGACCGGGACACTTCTTATCTGATTAGCTCCGGTACGGCTATTTGCGGTGGTAGCGCTATCGCGGCGGTAGGCCCTGTATTGAAAGCAAAAGATAGTGAGATGTCCGTGGCTTTGGGTACGATTTTTATATTGAATGCGATAGCATTGTTTATATTCCCGATGATAGGTCATGCGCTGAATATGAGTCAGCATGAATTTGGTACGTGGGCTGCCATTGCCATCCATGATACAAGTTCGGTAGTTGGTGCGGGTGCTGCTTATGGCGAAGAAGCGCTAAGAGTTGCCACCACTATCAAGCTGACCCGTGCGCTTTGGATTATCCCGTTGGCAATCGCCACTTCGTTTATCTTTAAGAGTAAGGGACAGAAAATCAGTATCCCCTGGTTTATCTTCTTCTTCGTTCTGGCAATGGTTGTCAACACCTATGTGTTGAATCTTTCCGAAACGGGCGCTTTGATCGGTGCAGGAATCAATAGCATTGCACGTAAGACATTGACGATTACCTTATTCTTTATCGGAGCTTCCCTTTCCCGCGATGTATTGAAAGCGGTGGGCATCAAACCGCTGGTGCAGGGTATACTGCTTTGGGTGGTTATCAGTTGCAGCACGCTGGCCTATATCTATTGGTTCTGATATAAGGCTGTAACGGTTTGTGGAGACAAGACGGTATATTCGTTTTGTATTCCCTGAATATTTTCATCGGTCGCATATATAAATACACATCTCGCTATTACCGGGGTGTGTATTTCTTTTATGCACCCTGCCCAACAACGCCGAACCGAAGTCACCGGAACGTAAGTAATAAAACCTTGTCGTTCCAGCTTCTTTTTAATACTCAGTTCGGCGTGCGGACCAGTTAATACGATATACCACGAATGTGGTTTACCCAAGTGAGTGATAATATGTTGAAAAGTCATAGTTAGTTAGCTTTTGTTACTGTAAAACTGAATGCATGAAAAAATTGCGGCCTGTTTCCGATTGTTATCGGAAGAACGATTGTGACGGAAGTTCTTCCGCCTTTTCTAATATTTCTTTTATTGTATATTTTGTTAATCCCTTTTGGAGTAATCAGGTTGGATGCGGTGATTGTACGGTTTATTCCATGATTGCTTTGAATGCTTTCCGTAGGAACTTTGTCGGTTGTAAAAGGAAAGAGACTGACGCCTGAGGCTTTCCCATTGACGATGAAACCGGCTTTTTCCCAGTTCAGCCATACTACTTCATCAGTATTGTTTTTGATAATTACTTTCCATGCACTGCTGTTCGGGATGAACTGATAAAACACATTATCTTTAATATATTCCAATTTATCTTGATGATTTTCATACGATTTAAATGAGATACGGCAATTTTCATTATCAATATATTGCGCATGTGATAATGTGGGAAACAAAAGTGACAATAAAATAATGAGATGATGTTCCCGTTTGTATTTCCGGTAGTCAAAGTAAGTCCATATAAGGATAGCCAGTATACAGATAGGAATTGCAATGAGAATATAAACAGTCAATGTCATAGCATTATATGTATTATCTTTTTATTCGTATGAATACGTGGCAAAAATATCATAAATTAATTGATAAAACAAATAAATTATGGGATAATTCGAACTTATATACAGATAAATTATTGTTCAAGTAGTTTTCGTGTGGCTAATTAATTCGTATCTTCATAGAAATGGAAAAGAGTAATATATATATTGGCGAGATTATCAGGAATGTCATGGCTGATAATCAGGTTACTAAGGCTGAACTAGCAAGAAGACTGGGTGTTAGGCCTCAAAGTGTCGATTATATGTTGACACGGAAAAGTATTGATACAGATACGTTGTACAATGTTTCAAGGGCATTGAATTATGATTTTGCCATGCTATACTCTTTGCGTGAAGGACAGACAAATTGTGATGTAAAAGAATCCGTATATAATGTTGCTACCGCTAAAATACTGGTGGAGTTGGAATTGAAACCGGAAGACTTGGCGAGGTTGAATTTGAAAAAAAGAATCTCCGATGTGTTGAAATGATTCATGGATATATATTTATAAATTTGTCTCAAAAGAATTTATTGGTTTTGATATAAGGTTGTAACGGTTTGCGGAGACAGGACGGCATATTCCTTTTGCATCTCTTGCATTTCTTCGTTGGTTGCATATACAAATACACATCTTGCTATTGCCGGGATGTGTATTTCTTTTATACGTCCGTCCCAAGTGCGCCGAACCGAAGTCGCCGGAACATAAGTGATAAATCCTTGCCGTTCCAGTTTCTTTTGGGTACTGAGTTCGGCGTGCGGGGCGGTCAGTACGATATACCACAAATGCGGTTTATTCAAATGGTTGATAATATATTGGAAAGTCATGGTTAGTTAGCTGTTACAACAAAGTTGAATATATGGAAAAACTGCGGTTGATTGCCGATACCGATTGGTAAAACGATATTGACGGAAGTCCGTCCGCCTCTCTTCAGATTTCGTTTACTGTATATTTTATTGACTTTTTTCCCTTTTATTAAGTTGGATGCAGTGACAGTCCGGGTTATTTCGGATTTTTCTTTGATAACATCCGTAGGGGTGCTACCGGCTGTAACAGGGTAGAAACCGACACCGGACGCTTTTCCATTAATGATAAAGCTGGCTTTTTCCCAGTTTATCCGTATATCCTTATTAGTATTGTTTTTGATGGTTATTTTCCACGCATTGCTTTCCGGGGTAAAACGGTAAATTATGCCGTCTTGGGTATATTCCAGTTTACCCGGCTGGTTTGCATACGATGAAAATGAGATTTTGCACTGTGCTTTGTCCGTATGTTGCGCATACGACAATATCGGATAAAAAAGAAGTATCAGGAGTATAAAATGATTCTTGCGTTTATATTTCCAATAATCGAAATACAGCCATAGAATGATAGCCAGCAGACATACCGGTATCGCAATAAGAATGTACGTTATTAATGCCATACACTATTTATTATTTTTGTTTGTTGCAGTGGCAAAAATATTATAAAATAATTGATAAAACAACAATATCGTAAAAACAAATATACAAATTACTGTTAACGCGAAGTATATAAGACAATTGACTGAAGATGATTGGTTACGGATTATACGTTTCCGGCTTTTATACTGCCTATCTTTGTAAATGTATGATTTCTGCTAATTCCTGAACATTTTATTCTTTGCTCTATTATCATTTCGTGTATTTTTGCATCCGTAAAAGAGGTGACAGCCACCTGAAATTAACCTAATTCGATATAAATAGCGTATGAAACTTATTCTGCTTTCTCTTGTGTTCCTTTGTACGTTCCCTTTGGGGGCGCAGCAAGTCATTGGCTTTGAAGACCGGGTTCCCGAGAGTTTTACCTCTCCCGACAGGAAATCCCTTTCTTTATCAAACCGTTATTATAAAGAAGGTAAGAAAAGTCTTGAATGGAATTTCGGTCCCGGCTCGGTAATGAACGTTGCGTTGGACGCTCCGCTGGCTTTGAACAATAAGACAGAGGCCACACACGGTATCACGCTGTGGATTTACAACGAGAAGTCACAGCCGGATTCATTACGCTTTGAGTTTCTCGATGCCGAGGGCAAAGTGTCCTATTGGTTTACGTATCGGTTGCAATCGCCTGGATGGCGTGCCTGCTGGATTGGCTTCAAGAGCATGCGCGGCGATAAGGCGGACAAGTTAATCACCTCTTACCGTATAGTGGCTCCCAACCGTAAAGGCCGGGTGTTCTTCGACCGCTGGAAATTCCCGGAAAAGGCGATGAACCTGCGTACTACCCCCGATATGCAGATAGATTACAACAGCCTTGCCGTAGGGCGCGACCTTTGGCACTGGTGCCGCGTATGGGAGTGGGAGCAGTACGAATATGACATTCCCCGTCCGGCCAAGCTTACGGAACAACAACGCCGGGACCTTAAAACGATAGAAGAACGCCTGAATGAGGCTCTGACACCGCCGGCCGCTTCTGCCGTGGCTGCCGCAGTGAAAAAAGCCGTGGCTACTTATGCAAAGGCCGATATCTATCCGTCGGGTTCGGGCTTTACGGGCGCGCCTTTACTGGCTCCCGACGAGCTGCATCGTGATAAAGGCGAACTTTCTTGGAATGACCTTGAAGCCATGCTTGCCGGATTTGCCTACGATGCTTATTGCAACAAATCCTATGAGGCCGAAAGCAATTACTTTGCCGTATGGGAGTATGCGATAGACCAGGGTTTTGCCTATGGCAGCGGTATGGGTACCAACCATCACTACGGCTACCAGATACGTAAGATATATACCACGGCTTGGTTGATGCATAAAGCCATTCTGAAGTCTTCACGCCGCGACGACATTCTCAAAACACTGCTTTTTTGGTCTGCCCTGCAGGAGACGAGACTCCCTTGCGCCGAGATACGCGATGAAATGCTCGACTCCTGGAACACCTTGTTGCAGCCCAAGTTGATTGCTGCCATGATGATTCCCGATGAATGCGAACGTGTACAGGCTTTGCGCGGTTTGTCCCGCTGGGTGTCCGGTTCGGTAAATTGTACGCCGGGTACGATTGGCGGTATCAAAGTGGACGGTACGACTTTTCATCATGGCGGTTTCTATCCTGCTTATACTACCGGAGCACTTGCTACGGTGAGCGATTATATTGCCATGACCGGTGGAACGGAATTTGTACCTTCGCTCGAAGCCCGTCGTCTTTTGGCGGGCGCCTTTACCGCCATGCGCAATTATTCCAATCTTACAGAGTGGAGTACCGGGCTTGGCGGACGCCATCCTTTCGGCGGCAAAATGGGTGGGGCGGACATCAAAGCGTTCGCGCAGCTGGCTCTTTCCGGTGACTTATCCGGACAGGGCGGTGAGTTCGACCATGCGCTGGCTGCCGACTATCTTCGTTTGATGAATGGTAAGAACAGTCCGGAAGCCCGCTTCTTTAAGGAGAAAGACATTCAACCGGCCAAAGCTCCGCAAGGATTCTTTGTCTATAACTATGGCGCTGCCGGTATTCACCGCCGTGCCGATTGGATGGTGACACTCAAAGGATTCAATACCAATGTGTGGGGTTCGGAGATTTATACGAAAGACAACCGTTACGGACGCTACCAAAGCTACGGTTCCGTTCAGATAATGGGCTATCCCTCACGTAAGGCGAGCGGGTATGTGGAAGAGGGGTGGGACTGGAACCGCCTGCCGGGTACGACAACCATCCATCTACCCTTGGAATTGCTGGACAATCCCCGTACCGGTACTTTAATGGCGCGTTCTACCGAGAACTTTGCCGGAACTTCCTCTTTGGAGGGACGTCACGGTATGTTTGCGATGAAGTTGAAAGAGGCCGATTATAAGAATTTCACTCCAGACTTTGTGGCACGCAAGTCCGCTTTCTGCTTCGATAATCGTATCGTTTGCCTGGGTACGGGCATCAGTAACAGTAATGCGCAGTATCCTACGGAGACCACCCTTTTTCAGAGTGAATACCGTCCGGGCAAGGCGGCCATCTCCGTGATGGGAAAGGAGATAGACAAACCGTCATTCGGCGCAAAACTGGCGGGTAATCCCAATTGCTGGTTGCGTGACGGATACGGCAATCATTATCTTGTACCGGAAGGTCTTGTACGTGTGCAGATAGCCGAACAACAGAGTGCCAAAGATACGGATAAATCTCCGACAAAGGGTACATTTGCCAGTGCCTATATAGTACATGGTCTGGCTCCCCAAGACGCTGCCTATGCTTACAGTATTCTCATTCAGCCCACTGCCGGGGAACTTGCCGCAGCGCAAAAGGAGCCCGGTTATTCCATTCTCCGTCGTGACCGGCAGGCGCATATCGTTTTCGACCGTGCTTCGGGGGTAACGGGGTATGCCGCTTTTGAGGCTGTCAGTTTGCCGGAAGATGAAGTTGTTGCGGATATTGCTTCCGAAACAATGGTAATGCGCCGTACGGCAGAGGATGGAACGCTGATTGTCAGCGTTTGTGACCCTGACCTGCACATCAAGGAAAAAACATATACTACTCCCGAGCCCAGTGCGCCGTCTTTCAAAACTTTGCATCTGAGAGGCGCGTGGAGTTTGGCTGTACCCAATGAAAAGGTAAAAGTACAGTCGGCAGGAGATGTTACGGAAATAACCGTTACCTGCCGGCACGGACAGCCGGTGGAATTCCGATTGAAGAAATAACGGGTTTTCTTTAGGTATTTTGTTCACCCCTTTCGTTCTTCCTGTTTCTTTATTGATGCAAAACAGGATGCGAAAGGGGTGTTTACATTTTATCTCTTTTGCCCTTCACCTTTCACAACTCTCTATTCATGCGGGATAGCGGGTGAACCCTTTGATTTTGTCCATTCACAATTTCCTCACAGCTTGTTGTTCAAGAATGCCACACCTTAGTAACCCAAACACCTCACCTTAACTCCTCGAATTGCAGGGGTTTGCTCCCCAAACCTTAGGGCTTTGGTGTGTTATGCTGTGGTGTTTCAGTTGCTAAGGTGTGGTGTTTGGGGTGTTAAAGTGAGGTCTTTTGATAACAAAAAATGTCTCGTAAGATGAATAGATTCGTTTCGTGTGGGAAATAATTTCGTCTCGTGAGATGAATAATTTTATATCGTGAGACAAATAGTTTCATCTCGTGAAGTCGATTTGTTTTTTAAGGGAGAGTTGTCGAACTGATTGGTGTCATTGGGTATTTACAGAATGTATTTCACTTCCTTCACCCGTTATCCCGTATGAATAGGGAGTTATGAAAGGTGAAGGGGTAATCTGCAAAAAGGAAAAAAGAGGTTGTTTCTTCCGATGATAGTATCTTATCTTATGAGGATATTACTTTTTTGGAACAGGATAGATAACAAGAAAGGCTGACAAGATTGTCAGCCTTTCTGTTCTGATATTATAACCTTAAAAAGAATTTATTATTTCAATGCCGTAAGCCAAGCGGGCACATAACCCAAACGGCGGCGGAGTTGCGCCTCATAGAGAGAATAAGGCTCTACGCGACTGCCTTGGCTTTCGATACGTTTGTTTTGTGGTACATCACTGATGAATGTTTCGGCAAAATTGATAGAAGCACCGTGGAAACCGACGATAACGGGCGGTACTGTTTTGCTCCATGCAGAACTTTTATCCCACCATACAAACTGATTGTTCCAATTGCTTTCATAGCCCGTGCGGGTAGCATTCATATTCCAAATGATTAAGTCACCTAAATGATTAGGAACTTCGTATCGGTCTCCACCTTGACGGCTGGGAATGAAAGCGCCTGTACAGCGGTCTATCAATGTGGCACGCGGTTGTGATGCGTGAGCTTCGTAGCAAGCATCGTCTCCCCATTGTACATTCCAGATAACGGCTCCCATGCTTGGTTTGGATACGCCACAACCGTGATACTGTCCGGCATTTTCCATCCATTCAGCCAACTCTCCGGCTTTAGGAATTCGATAACCGCTACTATGGTCGTATACTTTACCTATAAATACGCGTGAAGAAGAATTGGAGCGTACGGCTGAATGTCCGCGATTGCCACTGATTTCTATGTCATAGGCCGACACATTGGCGCAACTAACCAAAGAGGCTGCTTCACTGACACTGACAAAATTAACACGACGCATCCATGAGTCCGTCAGGCGTACTAAGTCTATAAGCTTGTATTCGCTGTCATAAGAACCATTGTTACTGCTACTTTCATGGTGCTGGAATCTCTCTTCCGCTTTTCCTTCAAAAGCGATGTCTTCCACCCCTACATTTTCATAATGTTTGTATTCTTTGATAACCCAATTATATTTGGCTTCCACTTCGTGCATGATAGGCTCTTTGAAAGTAACCTTATTACCATTGACAGAAACCACTTGATGTAAATCATATATCTCCGCTCCATCTTTCACGATTGAAGTTGCAGCGTTCAAATCGCTGATGGGGTGAGGGGCTATTTCTTTGGCAACAAATTCCGGGTCATTGTTTTTCACGTAGAGACATACCCAGTCACCCGCCTTGATTTTAGAAGCACTACCCACGGTTATTTCAAACCCGCCTTTGGGAGTATCGGCGGTAACCTCGGTAATGTCGGATTTCATGTCAACACCGGAATAGTTCTTTATTTCAATCATCGTGGGACACGTCCACATATCACCGGGAGTAGCCATTGTGTTTTTAGCATTCATCTTGAGCGTAGTAAGATTTCTACCTGCTCCTTTGATAAGGAAACCGCCCATAGTAAGGCTGATGCTCTGATTTACCTCTTCTTCGGTCTGTAAAATGTAATTTCCTTTCGGGAAATAGATAATGGCGTTCAGAGGCTTCTCACCTTGTACCTGCATACGAATGGTGGAAAAATCCGGATTTTTTTCATTGATGTTGAGCGTACGTTTTGCCCCTGCTGCTTCCAAAGCCTTTAAGAATGCTTCCCGATCTGACTTGTCATCATCAGGTATGGCACCATAATGGGTTACATCAAACACTTTATATCCGCGAGCTATCAGCTCCTCCATTTCCGGTGGCGCTACTTCTCCGTGCATATATCCCGCATACGAAAAGTCGAGCAGTACATTGTTCTCCGAACCGGACACAAACTCTTTCCATGCATTGCAATAGTCGGCGTCAAAAGTCGTGTTCAGCAACTTGGCTTCCAGTGTCACTGTACGTTGGTATTGCTTGGAAGACGTAATGATAATGTTAATATTCTGTGTCTTTGTGGCAGATGTTGTGGCCGGAGCCTTGATTGATAATTCATCGTTTTCCAGTGTCACCGTCCAGCCGTCGGGAGCTTTTATTCTGGTTCTCACTACATCGCTTGTCTCCACTTCGTACTTGCGTTCTTCGTTAAGGAAGAACGTCAGCCCGTCTTCTGCTTCGCTGCCTTTTACTTTGAGGTAGAAGTTACTGATGACAGGGAAATCCTTTAATCCTTTGTCCGCTCCCAAAGTAAGGGATAGCTTACCGGCAGTTTCGTTATAAACGATGTCACTGAAGAGCGAGCTTACTCCTGTGCCTTTACCGCCGAATGCAGCGATGCGGCTGCGTGAGGTATCGGACAGATAGGCATAAGTGGTACCGCCGTCACAGGTTATTTTCCAGAAGCCTTCGTTGTCAATCTGCAATTGAGGAGAACGGTAAGCGGCTTCTATATCTTCCAGCGAGTAGGCATTCAGCGTTTTGCCGGATGGGTCGGTGAAGTCGAGATAATTGCTGCCGTCGAAGCTATAAGCCCAGTTACCCTTTTCGGAGATTGTGATAAGGGGGAAGAAGGCGTCTACCTCTTCTCCGGCGCCGATATTGTAGGCGTTACCACCGGAAAGTTCTACTTTATAGCCTGTTTCGATGGGAGTGATACCTACGGGAATCTCGCCGGACAGCAGACTTTGGTAGCAAAGAATGGAGGCATTCAGTCGGTCGACCGTACCTTCAAAGGCGGCTACCTGCTCTTTCATATACTCGGCCTGTGCCTGTTTGTCGGCATCGTCGTCGCACGACTGCAGCGGCAGTAGCAGCAGGCTGCAAACGGCGGGAAGCAAAAGTTGTTTGATGTTCATTTTTCTCATACTTATGTGTTAGATTTGGTTTTTTATTTCTTTTCGATAAAATTGAGGTAACGGGGGAAACCATCTTCCAGCACTACTGTTACACGGGTTTGCCCGTCGGTGTGGGTTACGGACAGGGCTTCCGCAGCGCTTGTCTCATCCAAAGTCCATGTTCCGTGGAAAGTTAGTGTAGCGGTGGTGGGGGTGGATACCCAACCGAAGTATTTATCGGACTGCGGACGCAGGTCGGGGTTGCAGACAGCTATTGAAAGCTGCTTGCCTGTGATGCGCTCCAATAGCAGCAGCTCCGTGTCCGAGGCGAGCAGTGCACCTTCATTCAGCCCTGTGGCAGGGGCAAACAAAGCGTATGCGGTTGTGTGCGAAGGTGTGTGCTTCACGATGTGCAGTGAATCTTGCTGCTGTTTTACTTCGAAGATACCGCCTTTGCGTACAAAACGTTTGGCGTCGGTGCGCATGCGTTCGGCCGTAGTGGCAGGTACTACAAGGAACTGATATTTCTTTTGTACGGGCTTCGCGCCGTGCAGAAGATATGCTTTGGCGGCTGTCATTGTTCCCATACCTTGCTCGGTAAGGCCGAAAGAGGATGGAGTGGTCTGCTTGCCGTAGCGAACGATAAGCGGATCGTTTCCGGCAGGGATGAAGTATCCGGTAGAGCATGGATTTACAATCCAAGTATCTTTGGAAGAGGCGATGCTCAGTGAATCGCCCTCTGTCAACGGTTTACCGTTGACTATCGTTGAGGCCTTGCCGTCCGTAACGCTTTGGAACAAGTTGGTGGCTGTAATCCATTCGTCAGGATATTCACCTTGTGCGCTTACGCCGCTGCCCATGCTGAACAACATGCCGTCGATGGCAAAGACTGACTTGCAGAAAGAGAGGTGAGTGGGAACGAAACGTTGGCTGCCCCATTTGTCGTCCTGGTCGAAGGCGGCGGCGAACAGACCGCAATCACCCCATGCCAATGCACCTGCAAAGTTGGTGGTGTGCGACCATTGGTCGAAACGGTCGGCGTTGTTGCCGTTGGGCAACATTGATTTCCAGTCGGTGTAGTGTACGGTGGTGGTACCGGGCATTACGTTCCAGTCCCATCCGCCTTTTTCAGCGCTTTTCTTGTCCTTGTAAGGGTAGCCGGAAGCCGCTAAAGAGCCTTCATACAATACTTCCAATGTACCGTGCGATTGGTAACGTCCGAAGCGGTTGGTCTTGTTATAGATTTCGCCACCCCAGAAACGGGTGGTGGGGCAGCGCATGGTGGCTACCCAATTCGCCTGACGATAGATGCCGGCCGGACTGTAGTTGAATTGATAAAAGCCGTCCAGTTTTCGGGGAGTGACGCCTTTATAATGGTCGGTTTTGAAGAAGGCGTTGTAATAGGCGGCAAGTTCCGGGTCGAATTCTTTGCCGTCCATATCTCCGCCAATCTCTACCAGTTCGCGGAAAAGAGCTTTGGAAAAGTTCACGTCCAGCCCGTAGAGCGGGTGACGTCCGGCGAGGCTGTTGGCGTAGAAATGTTCCGTATCGGATGCGGAAGACGTAGCCATAAGGTATACGCTTACGATTGCCTTACTCATGCGTTGGTATGCATCGCGGGTGATACGGAAAGCAGTGCCTTTCAGCCGTCCCATATATTCCACCCATGTGCGGTAGGAGTACATATAGCCGTTGTAATGTGTTTTGTGGTGGAAACCTGTACCGTCGGGTTTCAGGATGTCTTTTTCACCGGGTACATATTGCGTACATGCCGAGAGATAACGTGAGAATGAACGCAGGTCTTCCGCTGCTTGTGCATTGTCCGGGTTATGGAGTGCGCATACAAACAGATGCGGAAGCACGTTGTACAGATAGTCGGAGTTGACGGTACGTTTCAGGATAGCGTCTTTCTGGTTGAGTTTATAAAACTCCATCAGTCCTTTTACCGATTCAATCAGTCGTCCCTGTTGTTCGGGAGTACAAACCGGCAGGGCGGAAAGAAAATCGACGGGAACGACACGCACGTCTGTGTACGAGTTGTATGGAAATGCGGGAATGCGTTCTATTACTCCGTCGTTCAGTACTCTATCCAGGTAAGGAGAAAATTCGGAACCTTCGGGCAGGTTCTCTTGTGCAGCGTATGCCAATGCACGTATGGCTGCGGCGAGCTTGCGGGTATCTTCAATCTTTACCGTTTCCATTTTGGCGGTATCAAAGGTTTTTATGAAGTCGATAGCACGCTGTACTTCTGCCTTAGTGGCTTTTGCCGGTTTCAAGGGATATTTTTTACGTAATTTCAGCAAGTCTTCGATAGAGGTATCGGAGGTATTGCCGGAATGGTGGGTAACGGCGGATGGGATACTGTTGTCGGTTGCTTCTGATGCCTGGGCATGTGGTTGTCCTGTCAGGGACAGAAGTAATAATAAGCCAAGAAAATTCTTCATAATATCAGTCTTTTAATTTTGGTTGCTAAATTCGGCATTTTGAGGGATATGTGAGGTATAAAAAAATACAGAAAAGGGGAGATTATTGTTCAAGGGGAGGTCTGATTTTGTAAAGCTTTGCTTGAGCTTTGTAAAGTGGCACTTTGATGCTACAGAGTGATACCTTACGGGGCTAAAGTGGTACTTTGTATTGCGTATGGTTATGGTTTGTTTTTGGTATTAGTGTAAGTAATGAGAATTGATTGTATTCTGTTATGTATCAGCTTTCATCCGGTATAAGTCATTCAGAGCGTATCGAAGAATCTCTTCTCCAAATATATGCCAAGAGAGCAGATTCTGCGCTACGCTCTGAATGACAGAATTTGAATGGGGAAGTTAAGGATAAATGTATATAAAAGTGATTATTTTATCGTAGGATAAGGGGATAACTTCTTTGAGTATGTGTGACAAAGAGGTATGAAGCTAAAAAATCCCTTGCCATGGGGGCGGCAAGGGATTTTGGTTAAGAGCTATAGCTCTTGGATAGAGATTTGATTAAGGTTGAATTATATTTGAGGTCTTTGTTGCTCAGGTATTTCTTCAAAAGCAATCGGTTCTAATTTTACGTCTTTAATATGGAAATTTACGGGATTTATACCTGTATTTTTATTCGACACAAATTTTAATTCCAATTGTTCGTAGGCCTCTGATATATCTGCTATTTCTTTAATATCTGCAGCGCTCGGGCTTCCGGCTGTACTTGTAGTTGCCTTAGTAAAATCAAAGAAAATTTCTTGGTCTATCCATTTTTGTTCATCAACATCTGTTTGGGTAGGCTTTGTCGCTCCTAAATTAGCACTCTTTCCCAATGAGTTACAGAAGAATAAATTACCATCATTTTTTGAATATGTTCTAATGAAAATACGCATTTCACCTCCAACTTTGTCTGCTCTTAATTTAAAGGTTAGTTTGTGGTAAGTTGGCTGAAACTTCTGTTTGTGATGATATCCAATACTGCTTTTGAACCAACTACCTGATGGAGTGCCTAGAGTTGTAAATGAAATATAGTTTTCGCCGTTCTCATTTACAAGTGTTGCTTGAATTTCAGCTTCTGTATTGTTAAGAGCATACCAAAAATCACCATCTTGGAAATAGTCTATGCTGGTTACAGTCTGAAAATCATTACTAGTTAAATCTGCAATAGATTTTGTGATAAGATTTTCTTTCAGTTCTTCTCCTTCTAAATCAATACCAGGTGTTGGTGCCCATGGATCAATATCGCCCTTAGGGAATTTGATACCTGCATTATTCTGACCGATAGTTACTTCCATTCTGAAATATTTACCCTGGGGATATGTTATATCTTTAGGGGCTTTAAACATATAATTTTTACCACTATTGACTCCATAAACTTCTAACAATGTACTACCTTGTGTCATTATTTGTTCGGGAACAATAGCACGGTAAAGATAAGTTCCTGTGTTTTCTGTATTTGCTACATAGGACATAATTACATCTTGTTTGTTGGTAGTATTTGTTATTATTTGTGTAGTAAGGTCAATGTTGGCATCGGTGATTACATTCTTTAAAACTACTTTTTGAGGAGCTGTATCACCTACTTTATCTCCAGCTATAAGTACCTCTACCATAGCATAAGCATGACTATAATTCAGAGTGATGGGATCACCGTTATAGGTACTTTCATTTACCTTTGAAATAAGTACGTCGCTTAAATCATAGCTACTGTTACCTTCACCTTGAGTAGACTGGTCGGGTAACACATTCAGACTAGCAGCTGCTGCTGTTATATTTGCTGTATAAGGATAATATGCATAAAAGGTATAATCAGTTCCTTCTGTTAATGTAATTGCATCGCTTACGCTAACAGCTTTCCATTCATTATTATTATAGGTGTATTTACGATTACTCTGTGTACCATCACTACTAACAGCAAAGATACCAACTTCATCGCCCTCTCTCCAGGAGATTGTACGGTTTTCTTCATTATGGGTAGTTATAGTACGTGTACCTGTTCCACCATTTATAGTCATTGTAAACTCGGCAGGCGTACCTTTCTTTACAGTTGTTTGAGGTTCATTATCTTCTTGACTGCAACCGGTAGCTATAAATGCCGCTGCAAGGCAAAATGTTAAATGTTTTAAAGTTCTCATATTATTAAATTATTTTTGGTAGTTAATTAATACTTTTGGTGATATGTGTAATGTGAATGAAGTATGAAGTCTTACTTAGAATACACTAAGATTGTGCTTCTTCACCTTCACCACTAATTTTATCTCCTTCTTCCCAACCTGCGATAGGTGAGGAAGAACTATCGATAGTATAGCCGGTGTTGCTGACAGTAACATCGAATACATACTGCATCCCACGCTCAAAACTACCTATGCTGCTACCGATAGTATAAGTCTTCTTCTTCAGCGCATCAGGCAACTTGTTTGCATTGATAGTGGCTACATATCCCTGTGTACCGCCGAGAGGCATAACAAATGCTTCTGTGGTGCGTGCCACGGTGGCATCGGTAGACGAGGAAGTACGCATACGGAACGAGGCTACACTTTCTGTATCGGCACTGAAACGTCCCTCGACAACATTGAAACTACCGATGGTAGGTAGGCCGTTAAGGTCTACTGTCACATTATCAAGCTGTTCCGCCGTTATATCTCCCTCCGCACGGAAGTAAAATACCAAACGGCTCAGGGCGGGAGCGAGGCGCATGGAAGCCACCGTATTCTCTTTAGTGAGTGAGCTGGCACGTCCATACAATAGGGAAGATGCTTTCATGTCTCCCTGTTTGTCCAACTTCAGAGGCACCATACCTTCGGTTTCGAACGTTTCCTGACGCGGATAGTAGATGGCTACATCCCATACATCCTCACCTGTTGTAGGAAAGTAGGGAATGGCGTCTACTTGGTCGGGCTGGAAATAGTCGTCATACGAAGTCGGTGTAGGACTGTAGCTGAGATTAGCGTGCGGGCTCACCACTTCGCTGCTGCCGCTTTTCAGCACATATACGCCGATTTTGTCCTCGGGCTTGGTCCAGGTAGTTCCTTCCTGCTGGGTGTCATAGTTGGTGTACACCTTTGCTTCGATAATGAGAGGGTATGCCTTAGGGTCTGCGGCAGGTGCTTCATCATCGCTGCAGGCGGTCAGTAAAGCCCCTGCAAGGAAAAGAAATATGAGTTTGTTTTTTATCATAACGGATACCGTTTCTTTATTTGATTGCGTGTTATTCTTCTATTTTCTTCAGTGATACGCCGTCTATCAGGACACTTGACGGTTCGGATGCACTGTTTTGGAAACAGATAGAGAAGTTCTTCAAGTCTGTGGGAGTAGCATCCTCCGTATCGTTCATGCTGAACTGGTAGATGCTGTTGGCTACTTTACCGAAGTTGAAGTCGAGCGTGTAGTAGGTCCACTTACCCGAAGGGTTCGCCTTGCCGAAACCACCGTAGAATTTGCGATCCGCTTTCTTAGGCTGGCTTTGTGTGCACACAAAGAAACGTTGCAGGTCTTTACCGTTGGCATCACGCAGACGGATGAATACTTTTACTTGTCCCATGTCTTCGGACTTAGCCCAGAAACCCAATTTATACATACCCGGTTCTACGCTGCCTTCGTAACGTTGTGCCACGAACGACTTGTACCAGGTAGTCAGTTTGGGGTCTACGGAAAATTCCAATACTTTGCCGCGCTGTTTGTCGTTGATGATGCGGAAAGAAGCTGCGGTTTCATCGTTTACGGCGCACCAAGTACCGAATGTCACGTTGTCTTTGCTGCCATATTCTGTAGTGAGGTCGGCGTTGTCGAATTCATTGTCCTTTATCAATTCTTGTGCTTGCAGTCCGGCTGCCATAACCAGCATACCGAAAACGCTTAAAATAATCTTTTTCATGATAATAATTATTTTTAGTGGTTAATAAAACGCTTGTTTGAATTATTGTGCGGGTTTCACTTCAACGGTTACTTCACGTACTATCTGTTCCGAATTCCATTTGTTGGCATTGGTAACGATGAAAGTGGCGGTATAGGTACCCGGTTCGTTGTAAGTGTGCTGATAGATGCCGAGACGGGCGTTTGTTCCCTTGATAGGAGTACCACGGTCGGGCTCTACGCTATGCGGCGACAGCTTCTGGCTTACCATCCATACATCGATGTCGTAATCCTGGGATTCGTTGACTGTTATTTTTCCATCCGTTACGACATATTCTTGCGGTTGGAACATCATACTGTAGTTGCTGACAGTAAAGTTGTTCTGTACCTTGGAGGTGACAAAGTGCGGCGTGAAAACGAACTCCCTTACCATGTCTTCCACTACAATCAGGTTTTTGTCCGGTTCGCGCTTCACGAGTTTAAGTTCGGTGACGTCGATGCGGGGGCGGTTGTCGTAGCTATATGTCTTTGTAGGGTTGTTCGGAAGAGTATGTCCTTCGCTCTTTATTCCTGTGTGAGGCTCCGCCAGATAACGGAAAGCAAGGTAGAAATCCTTATCTTTGTATTGGCTGAGATTGACAGCGGCATACGGCAGTTTGGCTGTGGAACTGGTTTCCAAGATAACACTTTTCAGGTATTCTTCATTGACAGCCGGATCTGGGTCGGTAAGGTCGTGCCATTCTTCGGGGTTGATTTCTCCCGAACCGTCGTAAGTATCGGAAATCATGACGCGCAGGATACGGTCGCCCAAATAGTCATAATTTTCGGCATATTGCATCTTGGCGGAGTATGAAAGTCCGAGACTGTCTACTTCGGGCAGCGTGGTACGGTCTCTGTTGGCATAACGGTCGTTTTTCTCGCCGGAGTAGAAAGCTATGTAGTCGGGATTTCCGTCGAATTCGAAGGTGACAGGCTGACCGGCATACACTGCATCGGGTGTTTGGACGTTTACACCGAATTCTACACTTTCGGTTCCATCGCGATCGCATGAGGAAAAAGTAGCGAGCAGGCATAACGCCAGCAGTTGCGCAAGGCGTTTACCGGAAGTGGGATTATTATTTGTTTTCATATCGTTATGAACTGTTATTTATCGTTTCTATTATATACTTTAATCGGGTTACCAGCGTTCGTTCTGCTTACAGATGGTATTGGTGCTTAACTCGCACTGCGGTATGGGCAGATACAAATTACGCTCGGATATATTGTAGGCAGGAACGGAACGTACGTCGCTACGCTCATAACCCACTGTGGCGCTGGAAGCACCGCAATTAGGGTTCTCTGGAGCGGTTTGGTCGTAGAGCATACGTATGCGGTCGAAATAGAACTGTTCGCCGCGGCGGCGCAATTCCATGTGCCGGGGCACTTCAAAGCAGAGTTCGCGTGTCTGTTCCCTGAACAGTAATTGCCGCATGTTCTCCTTGTTGTCGGTCCTACCGGCTTCTCCTTGTAGGAGAGTTCGTGCATTGGAACGTTCGCGTACGCGGTTGAGGGCTTTTATACACTCATCTGTGGGGCCGTTCAGTTCGTTTTCGGCTTCGGCAAACATCAGTAATACGTCGGCAAAACGCATGATGGGGAAGTTGATGGACGAATTGTTACGTGCCCACGGACGTACGGGGTCGTATTCGGCACGCCATTTGCCGGGGTTGCCGGTGCGGCCGTAGTTGTTGGCGCTTGTCAGGTTGGCATCGGTCAGGTAGTTCTTTTCTATTTTTCCGGTCTTGGCATTGGCTTTATAAGTGTAGTCGGCGAAAGTCCACCAACGACGCTGGTCGCCTTTGTCTTTGGCTACATTTACTTTGTATTCTCTTTCCGCGTCTCTGTCACTTTCCAGACCGTCTTCCAAGTAGAGGCGGTATAGTATCTTGGTAGCATCGTACCAGGCGTATGCGTAAGGTACATCAGGGTCGGTGGTGACACCTTGCGATATGCCGATGTACAAACCTACTTTACCGCATTCGTTACTGCGGTCCATGCCATTGCCGTAGAACTCTACCTCGAACATGCTTTCGCGGGCTTCGAGGTCGTAACGGTTGGAACACATATTAATGAAAAGGTCGCGATAGCCTTGGTGAGCAGGGTCTGTTTCTCCGTAAAGGTGATGCAGATTGCTGTCTATAACTTTCTTGGCATAGGTACGGGCTTCTTCCCAAGTATCGGCATAAACAGGATAACCGGACTGCCAGATATAGGCACGCGCCAATAATGCCTGTACTGTGGTACGGGAGATGCGTCCCGGAGCGTTCAGCTCGTCAGCGGGAAGACAGCCGCTTTCCGCCGCTTTCAGGTCACGGATGATTTGTGCGTATATAGCTTCCTGCGGAGACTTTTCCAAGAGCTGCGTGGTGAGGTCGCGGGTAGGAGTCAGGCGCAATGGCACTTCACCCCAATAGGCAACGAGATTCATATAGTAGAGTGCACGCAGTGCGCGAGCCTCGGCAATATACATTTTCTTGTTTCTTGCGCTTCCGCATTGTTCGTCTGTACGCTGATTGATGAGGTCGATAAAATCGTTGGCGCGGTTGATGCCGTCGTAGAGGGCAAGCCAGCAGTCCTTGATATAACCGTCCGTATTGTTGTGCGTATAAAGATTGGGTTGGAGGTTATCTTTACCGTAGCTGCGGTTGTAGACGAGAATATCTGTTCCGGAGTCGAGGTCGCCCCACAAGTATTGTCCGTAAGTTCCCGCATAACCCAATACGTCGTATACACCGGCTAATCCGGACATACAAGAGGTTTCATCCTGATAGATGGTCTCCGCATCGGGATTGTCGTAAATTTCAGTGTCCAGAAAGTTGCATGAGGTGCAGAGTCCGGCACTTAGCAATATATATATCAACTTTTTCATGGTGTTTATATCTTTTTAGTTACTTCTGAATATCATATTACAAACCTAACTTCACGCCGAATGTATAGGAACGGGTGCGAGGGTAGGAGGAATAGTCGAAACCGCGTGTCATAGCCGAGTTACGGGTAGATACTTCGGGATCGTAACCGGTATATTTGGTCCACGTCCAAATGTTCTGTGCGGATACATATACACGGAGCGAACGTATCTTCAGGTTCTTCAGCATCTTGGTGGGGAAGCTGTAACCCAGCTGCACATTCTTTAACCGCAAGAAAGAAGCGTCTTCTATTTCTCGGTCGGTATTGATGTTGGTCAGGCTGCGGTTGGGAGCACACAGATAATTGGTGTAGTTACCTTCGGTAATGCTGCCGTCCGGGTTAACCGTACGCGGTGTCCAGTGGTTGGCGGCGGAAACAAGCTGGTTAGTGTGCTTGCTGTTGAGCGATTCCAGACGGGTACGGTTATAGTTGATAACGTCGTTGCCGTAAGACCATTGGAAGAATACGCTCAAGTCGAAGCCTTTCCATTCGAAGTTATTGGTGAAACCTCCGGTGTGGATGGGCAGACCGTGACCGATAATCGTTTGGTCTTCAGCCGTTACCTTACCGTCGCCGTTCAAATCTTTCAATTTTACGCTACCGGGCTGGATGTTGCTGCGAACTTCAGTATTATTGGGTATTTCAGGCTTCAATACGTATTGTCCGGGAGCCACTTCGTTGAAGTCTTCGTACTGATAGACACCGTCGTATACATAGCCGTACATCTCGGATAGCGGGTATCCCACCTTACAGATATAGTTGTTAGTGGTTATCACGCTGCTGTAACGGCTCTCCTGTCCGTCGGAAAGTCCTGTGACTTTACTCTTGTTGAAAGAGATATTGAAGTTGGTGGTCCATTTGAATTTGCCCTTACCGCCTACAAAGTTTACGGTATTGATAGAAAATTCAAGACCGCGGTTGTTGATACTTCCGATATTTTGTTGTACGGAAGAGAAACCGAGCGAACCGGGCACTTCGGCGTAGAGCAACAGGTCTTTGGTGTCTTTGTTGTAGATATCGATTTCACCGTTGATGCGGTTGTTGAAGAAACCGAAGTCCAAACCGATATTCGTTTGGTAGGTAGTTTCCCATTTCAGGTTTCTGTTACCTATCTGACTGTTGTAGATGGCTGAAGTGAGCATATTGTTGAATGCGTAGTTCTGGCCGGTGGCATAGAGCACGGAAGAAGCGTAGTCATTGTAAGTATTGTTGTTACCGGTAGCTCCCCAACCTACACGCAGTTTCAGGTTGGACACGAATGTATCTTCCAAATTCATGAACGGCTCGTCGGAAAGACGCCATGCAAATGATGCCGAAGGGAAATAACCCCATTTGTTGTAGGGGAAGCGTGACGAACCGTCGGCGCGGATGGTAGCGATCAATATGTAGCGTGACTTCCAGTCGTAGTTGAAACGCGCGAAGTAAGACATCAGTTTGCTTTCCACGCTGGTGGTAGTGATGGAGCGGGGAGTACCGCTATCCAACCCCCAGAAACCGAGGCTTTCCCATGTGATAAGTCCCGAACCGGCTCCCATCACCGTAGTGCGGTCGCTGGAAAGAGAAGCTCCGAGAAGTCCTGCCAGATTGTGATCGCCGAAACGGCGTTTGTAGTTCAATGTGTATTCGTTGGACCAACTGTTACGGTCTTTGTCGGAGAAATTACCGTTTACACCGCTTGCGGAGTATTTGGGGTCTCCCTGATAGGTATCCGAGTTGTAGAACGTACGGCGCACATCTTGTCTCCACGTATAGTTGAACGTGGCTTTGAAAGTCAGGTTCTTGATAATATCCCAAGTCAGATACGTATTCAGGTTCAGTTGGCGTGTACGGGTCTGGTCGTACGAGTTCTGTACGGTTTTCATGGGGTTGTACGGATAGTTTCCGCTCTCATCCACCATGTTGTTAATCAGGTCGTCTTTCTCATTGTAAGTAACCGGACGGTAAGCGAGTACCTGATAGAGGTAATATTGAGATGTACCGCCGCCCGACTGTGAGGGTGCCGAACCTTTGGACAGGTTATTGGCAAAGTTCATCGTTGCGCCGAACTTTACGGATTTGCTGATGTTCTGGTCGAGAGTAAGGCGTGCTTTTAAGCTCTCGTAAGAGGAGTTGATGATAACGCCTTGCTGGTTATAATAAGAAATACTCGAGCTATAACGGGTGTTTTTACTACCGCCGGAAAGAGATACATTGTGGCTTGTCATGGGAGCGCCCCGATATACCTCGTCTTGCCAGTTATAATAAGGTATGTAATCGTAATCGGCCAATGTACGTTTACGTCCCAATGCTTCGCTATATCCGAAGTAGGTATCGTTCAGCTCTTTCTCGGTCAACATTTCAGTCTGCAACTTCATAAACTGCTTACCGTTCATGATGTCGAGGAATTGAGGCTGTTCCTGCCAGGTAAAGTAACCGTCGTATGTCACGCGGGGAGCACTCTCTTTACCGCGTTTGGTAGTGATGATAATTACGCCGTTAGCGCCGCGCGCGCCATAAATGGCGGTTGCGGAAGCATCTTTCAGAATGTCCATGGACTCGATGTCACTCGGGTTATAGGCGGCGGCGTTGGGGTCGTCGGTCGCAAAACCGTCGATAACATACAACGGAGAACCGTCGGAGTTGTCGGAAACCGTATTACTACCGCGGATAACGATGTTCGCTGCCGAACCGGGACGTCCGTCACCGCTTACCACTTGCACACCGGCAACACGTCCGCCTAATGCCTGGTCGAACGATGCGACAGGAGTTTTATTGAGCTCTTCCATGTCTACTTTCGCCACAGAACCGGCAAGGTCGCCTTTCTTGGCGCTACCATAACCGATGGCTACTACTTCATTCAGCATCACGCCGTCTTCTTTCATTACGACATCGATTACTTTATTCTTTCCTACCGGAATTTCACGGGTAGTGTAACCGATAAAGGAGAAAACAAGAATGGCTTTCTGATTAGGTACTTCAATCGAGTATTTGCCGTTTATATCGCTGATAGTACCGATTGTGGTTCCTTTTACAGTAATGTTGGCTCCGATAACTGTTTCTTTAGTCTCATCGGTAACCGTACCTGTAATTTTGATTTGTGCTTGCAGCGCAGTCAGCGAAAGCAGCAAAAAGAATAAAAGAGAACTCGCTCTTTTAAAGCTCACGGAATGGTTTCTTTTCATATTATCAAAAATAAGATTATCTTATGCTGTTTTTTAAATCCGGTGGCAAAGTTATAAATATATATAAAAACATTCTTCTATAATAGTACAGACAGAGTACATTTTCGTACAAAAATAAAATTGTACATAAAAAGAAAGCCACATCAGAGTATGGTGTAGCTTGTGTAATGACATAAATAAGGCACGAATCGTACAGAATACTACGGATTTTTATTCCTTATCCGTAAGATGCCGTACAATTCGTGCCGGAGTATTTCCTGACTTCTGATTTCAGACTTATACACTCATAAATCCGAAATCATAAATCAAGGAATCATTTGTCTTTTCTCAGTTCTGCAAAGATAAGTCCTTCCAGTTCTTCCGCCAGTTCCGGGTTGTCCAGAATAACTTGCTTGGCGGCGTCGCGTCCTTGTGCGATTTTGGTGTCGTTATAGCTGAACCAGGAACCGCTTTTCTTGACGATACCCAGTTCCGCGCCCAGGTCGATGATTTCTCCTGCGCGCGAGATGCCTTCGCCGAACATGATGTCGAACTCTGCACGACGGAAAGGAGGAGCTACCTTATTCTTTACAACTTTCACTTTAGTCTGCTTACCGATTACCTCTTCTCCGTTCTTGATAGCCTGGCTTCCACGGATGTCGAGACGTACGGAAGCATAGAACTTCAACGCGTTACCTCCGGTGGTTGTTTCGGGGTTACCGAACATTACACCGATTTTTTCGCGGAGCTGGTTGATGAAGATACAGGTTGTACGCGTCTTGCTTACGGCGGATGTCAGCTTACGCAGCGCTTGTGACATAAGACGTGCCTGCAAGCCTACCTTGTTGTCGCCCATATCGCCTTCAATTTCGGCTTTCGGGGTCAGGGCGGCTACGGAGTCTACCACAATGATGTCGATGGCGGAAGAACGAATCAGTTGTTCTGCAATTTCCAATGCCTGCTCGCCGTTGTCCGGTTGCGAAATCAAGAGGTTGTCTACATCTACGCCGAGTTTGGCCGCATAGAAGCGGTCGAAAGCGTGCTCCGCATCGATGAACGCCGCGATGCCGCCCGCCTTTTGCGCTTCAGCGATGGCATGGATCGCCAACGTGGTCTTACCGGAAGATTCCGGACCGTAGATTTCAATGATACGTCCGCGGGGATAACCGCCTACACCCAATGCTACGTTCAGTCCGATAGAACCGGTAGGGATTACTTCTACTTGTTCGACGCTTTCGTCGCCCATTTTCATGATAGAACCCTTACCGAAACTTTTTTCTATCTTATCCATGGCAGCTTGCAGTGCCTTTAGTTTTTCGCTTGCTGCCATATTATTTCCGTTTTCAAAATTAAGTTCGTCTTTCTTTGCCATATAAAATAAATAATTAGTGTTTAGTGGTTAGTGATCGGTGGTGAATGATTAATGAACGGGATCGCACGGCATTAATCACTGACCGTTGCTCACTAATCTTTATTACAGGATTTGTGCGGCGTGGTCTTTGGTCTTTACTTCCTTGGGCGTGATGATACGCTCGATCACTCCTTCTTCATTAATGATAAAGGTGGTGCGGAAGGTGCCCATATATTTACGTCCGTACATGCTCTTTTCACCCCATACACCGAATTGTTCTACCAGTTTCTTGTCTGTGTCTGCAATAAGGGTAAAGGGCAGGTTGTTCTTTTCGATGAATTTTTGGTGAGACTTCTCGTTGTCTACACTGACTCCGATAACTTCATAACCGGCCTTGCGCAAGTCGGCATAGTTGTCGCGCAGGTTGCAGGCTTGCGCCGTACAGCCTGAAGTTGAGTCTTTTGGATAAAAGTAAAGTACTATTTTCTTTCCTTTATAATCGCTCAGACGAATTTCTTCGCCTTTTTCATTGATACCCAGTATTTCGGGCGCTTTATCTCCTACGTTCATATAAATTAAAAATTAAGAATTAAGAATGAAGAATTACCATGCGGCGTGTGTTGTGCAACCAAATTCTTCATTCTTAATTCTTCATTAAACTAAATTTCCAGGTCTCCGTCAACTACTTCATGCCAAGGCAATCCTTGCTTGTTAAGCTGTTCCATGAACGGATCGGGATCGAATTCCTCCACGTTCCATACGCCCGGTTTCTTCCACAGGCCTTTGAGGAACATCATGGCGCCAATCATGGCGGGAACGCCGGTTGTGTAGCTCACGCCCTGCATGCCTGTTTCCTTGTAAGCTTCCTGGTGGCTGCAATTGTTGTATATATAATAGGTGTGTTCCTTGCCGTCCTTCAAACCGCGGATACGGCAACCGATGGAGGTTTCGCCTTCGTAATTCTCGCCCAAATCCTGCGGGTTGGGGAGTACGGCTTTCAGGAATTGCAGCGGAACGATTTTCATACCGTTGTATTCCACCTCGTCGATACGTGCCATGCCGATGTTTTGGATAACACGCAGGTGCGTAAGGTATTCTTGTCCGAACGTCATCCAGAAACGTGCACGCTTGATGGTGGGGAAGTTCTTTACCAGAGATTCCAGTTCTTCGTGATAAAGAAGATAAGAGTCACGCGGTCCGATGTTCGGGTAGGTGAGCGCTTTATGGATTTCCAGCGGACGGGTAGTTATCCACTCGCCGTTTTCGTAATAACGTCCGTTCTGGGTGATTTCGCGAATATTGATTTCCGGATTGAAGTTGGTTGCAAACGCTTTATGATGATTTCCCGCATTGCAGTCTACTATATCCAGGTATTGAATTTCATCGAAGTGATGCTTGGCGGCGTAGGCGGTATATATGCCGCTTACACCCGGGTCGAAACCGCAACCGAGGATAGCTGTCAGTCCGGCGTCTTCAAAACGTTTTTTGTATGCCCATTGCCAGCTGTATTCAAAGTGAGCGACGTCTTTCGGCTCGTAATTGGCCGTATCCAGATAATTCACTCCGCTTTTCAGACAGGCTTCCATGATGGTAAGGTCTTGATAGGGGAGAGCCACATTTATGACGATTTCAGGTTTGAAACTATTGAAGAGCGCCACCAGTTCGTCCACGCTGTCTGCATCTACCCGGGCGGTTTTGATGTTAGGGTTACCGATTGTTTTCGCAACGGCGTCACATTTGGATTTGGTGCGGCTGGCAATCATGATTTCTGTGAACACATCCGGATTTTGAGCCACTTTGTGCGCAACAACGGTACCTACACCGCCTGCACCGATAATAAGAACTTTACCCATTTCTTCTACTTACAAAAGTTTTAAATATGATTATCATTTTTTCAAAGAGCAAATATAAGGCTTAATTCTCAGATAAACATTAAAATCCTGCTAAATACTTTGGGGAAAGTACTGCTATTTCTAAACAAAGGGTTTGCTTTTGGGTTATTTTACATATCTTTGTTCCGTAAAAATTAACTTAAACAAAAAATAGCAATGAAGAAAGTATTTGTTTCCCTTTGTATGGCGGCTACTCTGATGGGGTTGTCATCGTGCGCTTCGACTAAAAATGCCGCAACTCTCTCTTCTCTGAGTGGCGAGTGGAATATTATTGAAATAAACGGCAGTGCGGTCGTGCCCGCTCCGAATCAGGAATTCCCTTTCATCGGTTTTGACACAAAGACCGGAAAAGTCTATGGAAACAGCGGTTGCAACCGACTGATGGGCTCTTTCGACGTGAATGCCAAGCCCGGACAGATAGACCTGGGAGCGCTGGGAAGTACCCGCATGATGTGTCCTGACATGACAGTCGAAAAGAATGTGTTGGCCGCTTTGGGGCAAGTAAAGAAATATAAGCAACTGGGCAAAGAGAACATGGCGTTGTGCGGTTCTTCCAACCGTCCCCTTATCGTGTTGCAGAAGAAGGAAGCTTCTTCCAAGTTGTCCGACCTGAATGGCAGATGGATAATCAGTGAGGCCGGCGGGCAGGCTATTCCTTCCGGAATGGAGAAACAGCCGGCTATCGAGTTTGACATTGCGGAAAAACGCATGCACGGTAATGCCGGATGTAACATCATCAACGGTTCTTTTGATGTGGATGATGCAAATCCTGCGGCCATTTCGTTCCCGAGAGTCATCAGCACTATGATGGCATGCCCTGATATGGAAGTGGAAGGCCGGGTCTTGAAAGCGTTGAATTCCGTTCAGTCTTTCGGTAAGCTGGCAGGCGGCGGTATGGGCTTCTATGACACGGATAATAACCTTGTGATGGTATTGGTAAAGAAATAACAGGCCTTTGTCTGTTATTCAATATAAGATTCCACGGATTTCACAGATTTATTTTATTCTTTATTCTGTGAAATCCGTGGAATTTGCGCTTAATAAAGAAACAAACAGTAAGTGTTTCTTATTTTTACATATTCCCTTTTTTTCTCAGTCCGGCACGTATGCGGCTTAATGATTGCGGAGTGATATACAGGTATGAAGCCAGGTATTTCAGCGGTACATCCTGCAATAGTTCCGGGTTCTCTTCCATTAATGTAAGATAACGCTCTTTGGCGGTAGGCGGCGCCCCATAAGCCAGTGTCGAAGCGTCTACTGACAATATTTCACGTTCAAAAATCTTCCTGCCGAAGTTTGCCATCTCGATAGAGTGTGCGAACAGAGCTTCCAATTTGACTTTACTGATGCAATAGGCTGTACTGTCGTTTACAGACTCGATATTGACCTGAGACGGTTTGTCGTCCACATAGCCCCATGAAGAGAATGCGGCATCACCGGGACTGACGAACCATAAGGAGTTTTCCGTTCCGTCTGCCAGATAGTATGCCCGCCATATACCTTTCTTTATGAGGTAGAAATTAGAATTCCGTTCTCCTTTCTCTATTATGAGCTCTCCTTTGGAAAAAGCAACTTCTTCCATGTGAGACAATAGCTCAAATAAACTTTTCTCGGGCAGTTTATACTTCTTGCAGAATTTCTTTAGCATGATTTCCATGCTGCAAAGATATTGATTTTTCCTTGCCATTTCTTTTCCTGCCTATATAAATAATGAGTATGAAAAGAGCGGTCAACAATTCCGCCAGCGGGGTAGCCAGCCAAATTCCCGGTTTACCCAGCAACAGCGGAAGTCCGTAAAAGCAGAGTGTCAGTAGGATAAATCCGCGCAGCAGCGTGATGAAAGTGGCGTATTTGGCACGTTCCACACTCTGAAAATAGCCGATGGAAACTATGTTAACCGCAAAAAACACGAAACCGGATGCATATAGAGGCAAACCTTTCACTGCTATGTCATAGGCAGGATAACTCCGGTCGATGAACATGGCGACAATCTCCCGGCTGCAGAATATTGTAATCAGCGCAAAGCATATTCCGCAACCAATGGCTGTCTTTAAGGCGAGCAGGTAGGCTTGGCGTACACGCGGCGTTTCGTTGAGCCCGTAATTGAAGCTGATAATAGGCTGCGCCGACTGCGCAATGGCATTGTATACCATAAATATAATCGGGAAGAAGTAGCAGGCAATGCTGAATGCCGCCACACCGTCTTCTTTCAAATAATGAATGAATACAAGGTTGCCGACAAACATCATGCAGGCAATCGCCACTTCACACAGAAAGGCGGATGACCCCAGCCGGCACATATAACCCACATTGCGTTTCATCAGCTTCATACTGTTGCGGCTGAGCTTCACCGGATAGAACCGCAGGGCACAGTTGCGCCGTGCGAGATAGACAATAATCATCAGCGCTCCCACCGTCGTTCCTATGGCACTTGCGAAAGCAGCGCCGAACATCCCCCAGCCGAAGGGGAAAATAAACAGATAATCGAGTATGATATTCAGAACGGCGGCAACTATATTGCACAACATGGCGAAGTTGGGCGAACCGTCCAGTCGCAGGAAAAACATTCCCGAATTAAGCAGGGCCGTAAAAGCGGAGAATGGCACGAACCAGCGCATGTATTCTACTGCCAAAGGTTCGAGCCGTTCCGAACCGCCTAACAGATGCACCACTTGCGGCGCAAACAGGCAAAACAGGGTGGAAGTGCATATCAGCAACAAGGAGGATACCACTATGGATTGTGTAATGTTGATACGTGCCACTTTGGGCTTATTGTGCGACAAGTGGATGGAAGCCACCACAGATGCTCCTACGCCGAACATCAGGCCGATGCCGGTGGAGAATAACCATAGCGGCGCCACGATGTTAACGGCGGCAAGGGCATCGCTGCCTATACCTTTTCCCACAAAGATACCGTCGGTAATGACGAATAATGCGGAAAATATCATTCCCAGTACGGTAGGGAGCAGTAATTTGCGGAATAATGCCGCAATGTCCATGTTCTTGAAGTCAATGCTGTCTCTCATCTTTTCCATAATCTTCAGTCTTCTATATATTATTGTAATCTGTTTCTTCGTTTAAGAAGTCCGGCTGCTAATGTTTATTTGTTCCACCGTGGGGAAGTTTTCGTTCCACCGTGGAGAAACTTGTGTTCCATCATGGAGAAGTTTCTGTTCCACCATGGTGGAACGAATAAATAGTAGCAATGCCTCTCTTTAGACAGTGTTTGGATTTTATTTCGGCTTTCCTCTGAGAAAGCCTGAAAAAAGAAAATCAAAATACTTGTCTTAACTGTCTCAAACACTTTCTTTTCTTTTTCGGGGGGCAAAAGTAGGACTTTTGAACGGGATAGAAATTAACAAATGGTAATTTCCGACAGAAAAAATATATTTAACTCTGCCAAACTGACAGACAAACTGTCACATTCATAAATCTGCCGCCTCCTTGAACAATTTGGCACGACGTTTGTCTTTTTATTGGCGTCTGCCAACGAGGCGGACACCGAAACTGAATAATAACAAATAAAATAATAACGATCATGGGAAAAATTATTGGTATTGACTTAGGAACAACAAACTCTTGCGTTGCAGTATTCGAAGGTAACGAACCTGTAGTAATTGCAAACAGTGAAGGCAAGCGCACCACTCCTTCAGTAGTAGCATTTGTTGATGGTGGCGAACGTAAAATCGGTGATCCTGCCAAGCGTCAGGCTATCACGAACCCCACCCGTACGGTTTTCTCCATCAAACGTTTCATGGGCGAAAACTGGGACCAGGTACAGAAAGAAATCGGCCGTATGCCTTATAAAGTAGTAAAGGGTGACAACAATACTCCGCGTGTAGACATCGACGGACGTCTCTATACCCCGCAGGAAATCTCTGCAATGATTCTGCAGAAAATGAAAAAGACTGCCGAGGATTATCTGGGACAAGAAGTGACAGAAGCTGTAATTACCGTCCCCGCATACTTCTCAGACTCCCAACGCCAGGCTACGAAGGAAGCCGGTCAGATTGCAGGTCTTGAAGTGAAGCGTATTGTGAACGAGCCGACTGCCGCAGCTCTTGCTTACGGTATTGACAAGTCTCACAAGGACATGAAGGTTGCCGTATTCGACCTTGGTGGTGGTACATTCGATATCTCTATCCTCGAATTCGGTGGCGGTGTGTTCGAAGTATTGTCAACCAACGGTGACACTCACCTGGGTGGTGACGACTTTGACCAGGTAATCATCGACTGGCTGGTTCAGGAGTTCAAGAACGACGAAGGTGCCGACCTGACTCAAGACCCGATGGCTATGCAACGTCTGAAGGAAGCTGCCGAGAAGGCTAAGATAGAGCTGTCCTCTTCTACAAGCACTGAAATCAACTTGCCGTACATCATGCCCGTAGGCGGTGTGCCCAAGCACTTGGTGAAGACGTTGACCCGTGCCAAGTTCGAGGCTCTGGCTCACAACTTGATTCAAGCTTGTTTGGAACCGTGTAAGAAGGCTATGAGCGATGCAGGTCTGAATAATGCGGACATTGATGAAGTAATCCTTGTTGGTGGTTCTTCACGTATCCCGGCTGTACAGAAGTTGGTAGAAGACTTCTTCGGTAAAGTTCCTTCCAAGGGTGTGAATCCGGATGAGGTGGTGGCCGTAGGTGCTGCCGTGCAAGGTGCCGTTTTGACGGACGAAATCAAGGGCGTTGTGTTGCTGGATGTTACTCCGCTGTCTATGGGTATCGAGACTATGGGTGGTGTGATGACGAAGCTGATTGATGCCAACACTACCATCCCCTGCAAGAAGAGCGAGACATTCTCTACTGCTGCCGACAACCAAACGGAGGTTACCATCCATGTATTGCAGGGTGAGCGTCCGATGGCTGCGCAGAACAAGTCAATCGGCCAGTTCAACCTGACAGGTATTGCTCCGGCACGTCGCGGTATTCCTCAGATTGAGGTAACGTTCGATATCGACGCCAACGGTATCTTGAAGGTGTCTGCCAAAGATAAGGCTACCGGTAAGGAACAAGCTATCCGTATCGAAGCTTCCAGCGGTTTGAGCAAGGAAGAAATCGAAAAGATGAAAGCCGAAGCCGAAGCAAATGCCGAAGCCGATAAGAAAGAACGTGAGAAAGTTGACAAACTGAACCAAGCCGACTCAATGATTTTCACTACTGAAAATCAACTGAAGGAACTGGGCGATAAGTTGCCTGCCGACAAGAAAGCTCCGATTGAAGCTGCCCTTCAGAAACTGAAAGATGCTCACAAAGCACAGGATTTGGCTGCTGTTGATTCTGCGATGGCTGAACTGAATACTGCTTTCCAGGCCGCAAGCGCTGAAATGTATGCTCAGAGCGGTGCTCAGGGTGGTGCACAAGCCGGCCCTGATATGAATGCCGGACAACAAGGCGGAGCTCAGGATAATGGCAAGCATGGGGATAATGTGCAGGATGCTGACTTTGAGGAAGTCAAATGATTCCGATAAGGAAACAGATAATAAACAATAAGCAAAAGCGTGCAGCTCAATGAGTTGCACGCTTTTTGCGTTTATGGGGTTCATGGTTGCTATGTGTTTTCTATGGGCTTTTTTATCTCTTATTTGCGACATGTTTGCGACACGTCTTATTTGGCGATAAGGTACAACTTAGATTGATATAAACCATTTAAAACGAGAAGAATATGCCAAGAGGAAATTACACCATTCAAAGAAGTTGCGAGGAGTGTGGTAAAATCTTTACTCCTCCCACATTAGTGTCGAAGTATTGTTGCCCTGCTTGTTCCAAGAGAGCATATAAGAAAAGACAAATCGCAAAAGAGAAAGAAGCGATACGCCAAGCACTGATTAGACGAATACCATCCAGCAAGGGGTATCTAACCGTAAAGGAAGCTATGCTGATTTACGGAATTAGTAAAGACGTTCTTTATCGTATGATACGGCAAGGCTTGATACCGTCATACAATTTTGGTCAGCGTCTGATACGCCTTAGTCGGCAGTATATGGATGAACACTTCAAAACAAAGGCAGAGAGTAGAAAGAGAAAAAAGGAGGCATTATCCTTTGAACCCAAAGATTGTTACACCATCGGAGAGATTGCAAAGAAGTTCCATATCAATGACAGCAGTGTATTTAAGCACATACGCCGTCATTCTATTCCTACACGCCAAATCGGTAACTATGTTTATGTTCCCAAATCTGAAATTGATAGATTATACAAGTCGTTATGAAGAAAGTGTTACCTAATACCAAAGTGACTGTCAAGCTCAGAAGGTCAAATTATAAAGAAGAGTGGTATTTGATTATAGAATCATATCCAGTTTATAAGCGAGGTTCAAGCCGTGCAAGCCGTGTGGTGGAATCCATTAACCGGACTATATCCACACCTGTTTGGGACAAGTCTTCCATAGCACGTATCTTACCGGATGGAACATTCAACTATAAGCCTAAACGTGATTTGAATGGGATTATCCAATGTCGTTCAACGATAGACCAAGAGGCTTGTATTTATGCCGACAATGTGCGTAAGTTGCGGCAACATGAATATGATAGTGCCATCCTATACACTGATAAGGAAAATGAAATCGCTGCACAGAATGAGCGGAGCGAACAGGATTTTATCAAGTATTTCAATGGTATTATAAGCACACGTCATCCCAACAGTTCCGATTCGATTATAGTCAATTGGAGGCGTGTAGGCGAATTATTGAAAATGTATTCACAAGGGCAACCAATTCCATTCAAGGCGATTTCCGTAAAACTGCTTGAAGATATAAAGATGTTCCTTCTCCGTGCTCCAATGGGAGGGAATAAGAAAGGTACTATCTCACAAAACACGGCATCGACTTATTTCTCTATACTCAAAGCCGGATTGAAACAGGCATTCATTGATGAATATCTGACCGTTGATATAAGCGCGAAAGTAAAGGGAATAACAAACATTGAGAAACCTCGTGTTGCGCTTACCATGAATGAAGTGCAAATGTTGGTTGATACGTCGTGCAAGGATGATGTTTTGAAACGTGCGTTCTTGTTCTCTATTCTCACTGGATTGCGGCATAGTGATATTCAAACTTTGAAATGGAAACAAATTCAGCAAACAAGCAAGGGTACATGGCAAGCTGTCGTAATTCAGCAAAAGACAAAAAGGCCCGATTACAAGCCAGTCATTCAACAGGCACTTCAACTATGCGGCATACGTCCAGACGATGATGAAGCACTTGTTTTTGAAGGATTGACTGATGCCTCTTGGATTTCTCGCCCATTGAAAGTCTGGATAGAAGCATCCGGTATCAAGAAGCACATCACCTTCCATTGTGGCCGCCATAGCTACGCTTCGCTGTTGCTGGAAAATGGAGTTGACATATATACCATCAAGTCTTTGATGGGACATACTAATGTCAAAACCACGCAGATTTATACGCATATTGTAAACGAACAAAAAGAGAAAGCCGCCAATACGCTGCATATAGACAATTTGGATTTATAGGTTGTGGTGGAGGATCCCACCTCTGAGCACCAACGACTTATGTGATACCTATCATGTATTTACCACCGTTTACCCCTCATGAAGCATCGGCTTTTTGAGGGGTGTTTTGTAGTATTGAGGCTTTCGGTAAGGAATGTGTTAGTCCCAATAGTGGTTTATTCTCCTTTTATTATGGCTTCCAATAAATTCTCGTATTAATGAAACTTAAATCTGTCAGTGGTAAATGAGCGGTTGATTGGTGGCGGTCAAGCACCTATTTAGCACCTATAAGCATCCCTATACTTTTGCGGCATAAACTTTAATACGAAGAAAAAATGGCTTATAAAGTAAATTCATTGGAGGAAATGCCGAATGCGTTGTCTTACCTGATTGAGTCCGTAGAAGCACTGCAATCTAAAGTAAATGCCTTGCAGCATAAGCAGGCAAGTAGCTCACCTAAGTGGATGGATATAGACGAGCTTTGCGCTTATCTTCCATCACATCCAGCCAAGCAAACGGTTTATGGATGGGTATCAACCAAACAGATTCCCGTACATAAAATAAATAAGGCATTGGCTTTCTTGCAATCGGAAATTGATGATTGGCTGAAGAACAAATCGCATAAGACACAAGATGACTTAATGGAAGAAGCCAAACGATTTGTCGAATCTAAAAAGATTATCAGATGATGGAAACGATAGACTATTGTTTTTCATTCTTTCGCAAGCCCATTCAAAACATCGAACCGATAAGGGCGGTAGGTATTGTGGATGTGTATCGTTATATCATCGGGCATTATGCCCAACCACAAACCGAAAACCTGCGGCAGATGCAGTCTTATCCCGAAGCCAAAAAGTACAAGGCCACCCATTTTGACTATTGTACTTTTTCGGGATTATTCCGAAAACGGAATGAAAAGGAACTGATTATGCACTCAGGGTTGATGTGTTTGGATTTCGATCATGTGGATAACATAGGGGAGTTAAAACAGCAACTACTCAACCATGAGTATTTTGATACGGAACTGTTATTTGTCAGTCCATCCGGTAATGGATTGAAGTGGATAATACCTGTTGACTTGAAAGGCTGGGAACATTCCCGGTACTTCAAGGCTGTTGCCAACTGCATCAAAGCAACAGGTTTGCCATTAGTGGATATGTCCGGCAGTGATGTGGCTCGTTCATGCTTCTTACCCTACGACCCACAAGCATATATTAACCATAAATACAAAGATGATGTCGAAGAAAATATTTTTCGCCCAAGATTGGGAGAATGTCCCTTCTGAAATACAACAGGCACATACACCAAGTATTGCCCCTATATATAATAAGGTGGAGGATGATGTGGAAAGTGTTGTTCGGGAGATAGAACAGTGTGCCATTGATATAGCCCCTCATTATAAAGATTGGGTGGAGTTGGGCTTTGCGCTTGTGGATGGATTGGGAGAGAACGGACGGGAGTATTATCACCGTATCAGCAGGTTTTACCCTACCTATCAAAGGGAAGAAACGGATCAACAATATACGCATTGTCTGCACTCGAAAGGGCAAGGCATTACTATCCGTTCTTTCTTCCATTTGGCAAATCAAGCCGGAATCCCATTGGCTCCGTTCAGTAAAGAGCATTTATCCATTTTACCAAATATCCAAAATGGTAAAACGGGTAAATGGATAAAATCAGAAGAAGAACTTCCTGTATTTCCTGAATGTGTGTTTGAGCATCTTCCTCCTTTTCTAAATGAGGTTGTCAATAATTCCATTTCAGTAGATGACCGTGATACGATACTGATTGGGGCTATTGTGTGTTTGTCGGTCTGCTTTCATAATGTTTGTGGCGTGTACGATGAGCGCGTTGTTTATCCGAATCTATATCTGTTCGTTGTGGCAGATGCCGGTATGGGAAAAAGAGCATTGACCTTATGTCGAGAATTGGTAGCTCCCATTAACCGTAATTTACATGAACTTTCAAAGCGGATGGAACAGGAATACAAAGAAGCGATGAGCATTTATATCAAAGGTAAGAAAACAGATGGAATGACTATGCCAACAGAACCGCCCATGCGTATGCTCGTCATTCCTGCCAATAGTAGCGCAAACTCTTTCTTGAAGATATTGGGAGATAATGACGGAATCGGACTGTTGTTTGAATCGGAAGGCGACACATTAAGCCAGACTTTGAAGTCTGACTATGGTAACTATTCCGATGTGTTGCGAAAAGCATTTCACCATGAGTTGGTCAGTTTGAGCCGGCGTAAGGACAGGGAGTATTGCGAAGTAGCTAATCCGAGAGTGTCAGTCGCTTTGGCTGGAACTCCTGAACAAGTACGACGATTGATACCTGATGCAGAGAACGGATTGATGAGTCGCTTTTGTTTCTATATTATCCGCTTCAAACGAGGTATAAGAAATGTGTTTGCCACAAGCGACATTTCTCAATCCAAGAATGCCATGTTCAAACTGTTGGGAGATAAATTCTGTCATTTGCATGAGGAATTTGTACGGCAGGGTAATTATTCCTTTTCTCTTCCCTCTGATTTGCAGAAACAGTTTATTGAATATCTCAGTCTTGTGAATGAGGAATGTTGTGACGAAGTGGATAACAAGATGCAAGGAGTAGTCAGACGGATGGGACTGATTGCTTATCGTATAATGATGGTGTTGACCTCTGTCCGACATTTGGATAATGTGATTCACAAATCTTCTTCTGACGAGACTGTACAATTGGTTTGCCATGAGTTTGACTATTCCATAGCCATGAGTATTTGCGACACCCTGCTTTATCATGCCGTATTCATTTATCAGAATTTATCAGGAAATCAGTCTAAACGATTCAATACCGTTTCGCAAGAGACAGGCGTTTATGCACGAAGGAACACCCTTTATAATATGTTGCCTGACACTTTCACAAAGAAAGATTATGATGCGGCGGTTTTAACTTTGGGCGAGAATGGAAGTACGGCAAACAAGTGGATAGAAGCCTTTATCAAAGATGGCAAACTAAGCCGAATAGAACAAGGGAAATATAGGAAGATTTTTTGAGTGGCAAGTTTGTGTTTTAGTGCCACTAAAACCTATGCGGCAAGCGGATAAACTGCCACTCTCAAAAAATCAATTTATGAACATGAAAGTTAAGATAAATATGAAGGAGAAGAAACTAGGCGGTCGCCCGAAGTTGGCGAGTTATCAGAAACGCACGAAATGTTTTCGGGTAATGTTTACCGAGAACGACTACATTTATATCCAATCCAAAGCGGGACAGGCAGGATTGTCTGTCAATGAATTTTGCCATCAGGCGGCAATGGATTGTCAGGTCTGTCAGCGCATCAGTCCGGAAATGGCATCGGCAATCCGTGACCTTTCCGGCATCGCCAATAATGTCAATCAGATTGCCCATCAGATGCACATCTATGGATTGGAAACAGTCAAACAACAATGTTTTTCGATTATCTCGGAAGTTAGTAGAATTATCACCCAAGTAAAGAATACCTGTCATGATAGCGAAGATTAAAACAAGAGTTGATTTCGGAGGTATTGTAAACTATGCCAACGACCAAAAGAACAAGAAGAAATGCGCTACACTTTTAGCGCACGAAGGAGTATGTGCCATTAGTAATAAGTTGATCGCTGATTCTTTTTGCCTTCAAGCATCCATACGTCCGAAAGTAAAGAGTCCTGTGAAGCACGTATCACTTGCTTTCTCTTCGCAAGATATTAGCCGTTTTCCTGATAATGGAGAAGGGGATGCGCTTATGGTGGAGATTGCCAAGAAATGGATGGAACAAATGGGGATTCGCAATACTCAATATATCATAGCTAGGCATCACGATACGAAATATCCTCATTGTCATTTGGTATTCAATCGGATAGACAATGAAGGCAATCTCATTTCTGACAGCAATGAAAGAATACGCAATGCAAAAATCTGTCGTGCTTTGACTAAAGAGTATGGACTTTACTTTGCCCCTAAAAATAGCAAAGCCAGAAATAAGAGCCGTTTGCGTCCTCATCAACTACGGAAGTATAATCTTCGTTCCTCTGTGCTTGATGCACGAGCAAATTCTCATTCGTGGAATGACTTTTTTAGCATTCTCAAAGGCTTGGGTATAGATATGCGTTTTAATCACGCTGAGAATGCTGATAAAATTCGTGGTATATCATTCTGTCAGGATGAGTATAGCATGGCTGGTTCTAAACTTGACCGTGATTTGAGTTTTAACAGTCTTTGTGCTACATTGGGTAATGTGGCAGCAGAACTGATTATTCAACCCCATCAAGCCATAACTCCCAGTGGAGGTGGAGGAGCCAACAATGAACAAGGATGGCGAGACGATAAAAACAAAGACAACGAAAGAAACGACCCCTTTTATAAAACCTCAAAACGTAGAAGATAATGAAAGAAGATGTAGTAGCTGCAAATCTTGCGAATTTGCGCCAAAGTATCAACGAATTGAAAGTGTGTATTGAAAAACAGAACGCCACTGTTCCTAAACCGGAACAATCTGTAAAAGCGGATTTCAATGAAAAGGCCATTTATACTGGAATTGCCAAAAGTTTCTGTACTTGCTGGAATGAAGCCTTGTCTGTGGTCAAGAAACATATCTGGCAACAGCAGCCTAACACATTGCCGTTTTCGCTATGGTTCCCGAAACTCATTGATTTATTCAAGCAGAAATCCAAACTTCTTGAATATCTTTATCGGCACGTTTGCGATTACAATCAGAATCGTATGGCTATCGAAACTAATACCCGATGTATATTGAAACGGCAGGATGAGATATTAGCAAAAATCAATGAGCAGAAAAGCCCTGTAACCGTTATTCCGCCTAATATCAGTGGCCTGTTTATATATGGCTATCATATTAAGCTACGATATGTCATGGTCTTCATTGTCGTTATTATGATATGGGCCGTTGCTGTTTCTGTTAGTAGTATGAAGTATAAGGAAGAGAGCTTTGCGTATTATTCTATGTATAGGGCAGTGAAGGAACAGAATCAGAACTTGATAGAAAAGCAGATAGCAATAAAAGGGGAAAATTAGTATATGCTTCTACGTATATACTGTTTGCTCCAATTTGTCCCTTTACATTTTAATCAATTGTGAAGGGATTTTTTATATTGGTGTATATTAATATAATTTTAAGAGTTATGATTTACGGATACATTAGAGTAAGCAGTGACAAACAAACTGTAGAAAACCAACGTTTTGAGATAAGTAATTTCTGTAATAATAATGAGTTGACAATTGGCGATTGGATTGAAGAAACTATTAGTGGAACGAAAAATTACACAAAACGACAACTTGGACGTTTACTGCGTAAAGTACGCAAAGATGATATTATCATCTGTAGTGAGCTTTCACGTCTTGGACGCAATCTTTTTATGATTATGGAAATCTTGAATATCTGTATGACAAAAGAATGTAAGGTATGGACAATTAAAGATAACTATAGACTTGGGGAAGATATACAAAGTAAAGTCCTTGCCTTTGCTTTCGGATTGTCAGCTGAGATTGAACGCAATCTTATCAGTCAACGTACAAAAGAGGCGTTAGCGAGAAAAAAAGCAGAAGGGGCAATGCTCGGACATTGTCGTGGCTTTCGTTGTAGACTTAATCCCAAATGTGCCAACAAGCACGATTATATTGTAAAAGAATTGGCTAAAGGAACAGAAAAAACAGTTATATCTAAAAGATTGAAAGTATCAAAAACTACATTATATCGTTATCTCGTTTATACGGGGCTTCATTTGCCTATAAACTGTCAACAAGAAGGATGGGAAGAGTATGGTATCTATCATTGATTTCTATGTACTACAGAAGCGACCCTCAAAAGAGGGCTTCGATATTGTCATTGGCAATCCACCGTACGGAGCGA
>OBWM01000038.1_pt1 | contig 103202 bp, 116 predicted proteins | sample 1538041 | NCBI WGS metagenome assembly OBWM01 (sample SAMEA2580049, study PRJEB22360) | human gut metagenome | biome: human gut; feature: human-associated habitat; material: faeces | place: Denmark | collected 2008/2010
CTTGCAACATTCTCCAATTTGGAGATGCAACATTCTCCAAAAATATTTTGCAATATTCGCCAAAAAGTACTTGCAAAAAACAGGGTATGAAGAATCCTATTTACAGACTTTTCTTCATACCCTCTCGGAACATGTCTCACCTTATATTCCGTTTATTAGAAAACACATTTTTTCTCTGATTCATGCCTGCCATGCCCTTGCAATATCTTTGTTTCTGGTATATACTAAGCATATAAAAAGAGCATCCGCCCACAAGGTGGAAGCCCTCAAGTTAAGGTTTTACGTCTTTTCAGACGCGCCTATCCTGTTGGCTGACAGGGTAGGCATTTTTTTATTTTCGCTTATTCCTATCTATATAGGTCAGCAATGCTATCAGGAACGAGCCGCCTAAAAACAGAAGGCTTAAAACCTCGTATGTATCCATCTGCACCACCTCCCCTCTTCTGTGAAGTATGGGAGGGTTCCACCCTGTACACGGTGCTCATGATGGAATCTTATCATAAGATCTAGAAATAATCAATCCCACTATAATTTTCCCCTGTCTTCAAAAAATAATGTCATAATAATGTCACGGGGCTTAAAAAAAGCCCGGAAACCCGCGTAAACACTGGGCTCCAAGGCTTTTTCAAATTATTCAAACTCAAGATTCATCAGAGTATTTCTTGTAATTTCTCGTTTATCAAGTACATTTTTTCCGGTATTTTTATCGTTGTTTTTTTATTCCATTTATTCCATGTCCATATTAACATCAAAATAACATCACGGTTAAATGTAGTTTTTCCATTCCACGAACCAACATTTTCATACTCTGATATGCTCGGCCGGCTATATTTATAATTTATTCTTTTCTGGAGTCCTTGTCAATCTCTATTACATCCGAGATTTCGCAGTCCAGGACCTGGCAGATCTTATCAATATGCTTCAGCTCAACGTACTGATCCTTCCCCATTCTCGCTAATGTTCCGCTGCTGAACTCTGCCATCTCTCGCAGCTCCGTCTTTTTTATACCCTTTTCGATCAGTGTTTTCCAGAGAGGCTTATACGTTATCATTTTCAATCATCTCCTCCTTCCCTTTTTTATAGAATACAAAACTTCCCTATAATTGTCAATATTTTTTCTAACTTGTTAAATATTTTTTCTAACTTTTTTAATTTTCCTATTGACACGCCATGTACATATATTAACATAAAACCACAAAAATAAGAACATACATTCGTAGACGGCGAATGAAAAGGAGGAAAAATCATGTCAGAACTTTTAAGGAATCAGAAATTTGGTGTTGAGGTGGAATTTACCGGAATCACTAGGTCCATGGCGGCCAGAGCCGTACATAGTGTTGTGGGAGGTTCCATAACCGGTCCTCGTAACGATGCATACTATACACGGATCATAACAGATAATCTCGGAAGAAAGTGGAAAGTTATGAGAGATTCGTCTATCTCTCCGATCAGAAAATCAGGGAATGAGGATAGAGATGAATATAGGGTGGAGTTTGTGACACCGCCTCTGCATTATTCCGATATCGAAACTTTGCAGACTATAATAAGGAAGTTCAAGGAAATCGGAGGGGTTCCCCACAGCAGTTGCGGAATTCATATTCACATTGATGGAGCGAACCATACGGCAGACTCCTTACGGCGCATGGTAAACTTCATGTACTCAAGGCAGGACATAATATATGAAGCCTTGGGCGTTGAGGATCGAAAAAGCAGTTGGTGCAGACCGATATGTCAGGAGCTGAATACCGCCATGAAAAACCGCAAGGACCCCAGCAAAAATGACATTGAGAAAATTTGGTACAGTGATTCAAACGATGATTATTGCGGTGGCATCAGCTACGAACATTATAATCAAACAAGGTATCACGCGCTCAATCTCCATAGCTTTTTCTCCAAAAGCACGGTCGAGTTTAGGTTATTCAACAGTACATTACATGCCGGAAAAATAAAAGCATATGTGCAGTTTTGCCTCGCTTTGTCGGCGTGGGCGATCGAATCAACAGGTCGCGTCGTTTTTAGAAGCGTTTCCGGATATTCATCCACCCAAAAAGCAACTCTGATGTATCACATATTAACAAACAGACTTGGATTGTATGGGGATGAGTTTAAGACATGCAGATATCATTTGTTAAAAAAATTGAAAGATAATGCTGTAGAAGCTGCAGCTTAATAAATTTGAGGAGGTTTTGATATGAAATTATATGTGGCATACGGAAGCAATTTAGATAAAATGCAAATGAAATATAGATGCCCAGGAGCACGGCCGGTTTATTCCGGCCACCTGGAAAACTGGCAGTTAATATACCGAGGAAGCAAAACCGGAGCATACGCATCTATACGCTACAAAAAGGGATTCCGGGTTCCCGTTGGAATATGGGAAATCACCGCGGACAACGAAAGATCTTTAGATATGTATGAGGGATATCCAAGCTTTTATCAAAAGAAAAATATATATGTTCACCTCGAAGATGGTTCAAGAGTCAAAGCAATGGTATACATCATGCGCTCCGACGCAACTCCGGGAGTCCCGTCCAAACAATACATGCGTACTATATTGAGCGGATACGCAGATTTCCACCTTGATGAAAATTATCTAATCGAATCTCTTATTCGGAATCGGGAGGAAACGGGAAAAGAGAGGGTGTAACCCCTCTCTTCCTCATTTCTTGCTCGTGTCGTTGCAGCGACACTTTTCATGCGTTTTTTGATTTCCACGCCTCGTATGAGTAATGTTAGATTCCCTGTTCGGTATCCGTACGATCAATTCGTCTAACTCACAGTCCAGTGCTTCGCATATCAGATCTAAATGCTCCAAGTTCACCCTGTCCGCGAGTTCGTGGTACAACTCATTGATTGTGTTCGGACGTATGCCGGTAGCTCGGGCAAGATCTGCCTGCGTCAGCCGCAACTCGCCAAGCTTTTTCGACAGTAAAATCTTTATCATTCGCCATTGCTCCTTCCGCTATAAATTACCATATAATGGTAGTTCATAGTGAGAAATGATAGATTATATCAAATTAGGTTATTGGAGCTTTGGCGAAAAAGTTATACTCTTTTTACATACTCCAGAGCAATCCAACCGGCTCCGCTCTTTAAGCGGCCCCATGTATACCCGCCGGCGCTCTTTGTCTCAACAATGGTATAGACGCCTTTCGGGCAGAATCCGTTCTTCCCGTAGTTCGTTCCCGGACCTTTTCTGATATACAGATCTGAAATGTTGACCTGTACCTTGAAGCTTCCAGATGAAGAGGATCCGCCGCCAGAGGAAGCCGCCGCACCCTTATAAGTACAGTATGCCTTATCGACATTGATCCATCCTGCCCCGGACTTTAATTTGCCCCATGAGCCGTTCTGAATTTCTGTGATCGTGTACACGCCCTTATCTTTGATGGATCCATTCGTTCCATAATTTGTTCCAGGACCTTTCCGAATATTGAGTTCCGAAACGTTGACCTTATACGTTCCGGTTTTATAAGAAGCGCCAGAAGCAGAGCCGCCGCCAGAAGAACTGCCTCCACCTGATGAGGCTCCAACATATGAGCAGTAGGCTGTACTGACGTTAATCCAACCAGCGCCTGATTTGAGCTTACCCCAAGATCCGTTCTGGATTTCAGTAATTGTGTAAGTTCCTTTGTCGGTAATAACACCGTTGGTACCATAGTTTGTTCCAGGTCCTTTACGGATGTTGAGATCGCCGACATTGACTTTGTACATACCGGTCTTGTAGTTTCCTGAACCGCCGCCTGTGCTTCCGCCACCGGTTGTTCCTCCGCCGGAACTCCCGCTCAGCTGTGCGGTTACACGGTTTGCCACATCGCCCAGCCTGGAGTACAGCCAATCCCCAGGACAGGATTTATTTGCAAACCAACGATGAACCGTCAATACCATTTCGTTTGATTTCGGACTGTAATTCAGGGCTGTGTTCTTATCCCCAAACCAGAGCAACTTTGTCTTTCCGTTTCTCCGGCAGATATCAACACACAGCGCGATCAGCTTCTCATACACTGCGTTTGTCATGGCATACGGATGTGACATATCGCTTGCACACTCAATCGTTACCGCTCTCTGATCGTTTGCATTACTGGAAGAGCACCAGCTTCTGTTGCATTCATCCACAACAAGCACGACTCTCCCATCCTTCCCGATGCCATAATTGCAGGAAGCCTGGACATTGGAACTATCAAAACATCCTCCAATAGATTCCGCCGAAAGCTGTCCTACTACACAATGGGGAGTAATCCGGTCGATCGCGTGCGTTCTGGCTCCGCTGTGATTAGGACTTTTGACTGTGCAATTTACTAAACTACTGTTACTCATACCTGTATCCTCCTTGTCATACTGTGTTAAATTCCATCTCTCAATCAGGCTGCAGAGTTTGTCCACATATGAAATATCCGTGGCATATCCGCCCGCCTTAATTATCTCCGCGGCCCTCCGGTAATCTTTCTCTCCAGACAGCCCCTCATATCTCTTCATGCCGCCATTCATAGCACCATTCAAATAGCACGAATGGTCTTTGATGCTCGTAAGAATATCCGGATACTTCCGGAAGTCCGCCGTGATGATGTATACCGTTCCATCCGGCTTCTGCTCATTGGTCTTCTTCGTATACTTGCTTACTCCATCCCAGACGGAATCCCATGTATTTCCGGACAGAGAGCATTTCATTCCAAACAGATTATTTGCCTTGACCGCAAGTTCTGTGCTGCCGTATCCGGATTCCAAGCACGCCTGCGCCACGGTGATGGATGCCAAGATGCCACTCTCGGACATATCCCTGCTCGCCAGCGGACCGATCATCTCAATAAATTCTTTTTCTGTCATGCTTTCTCCTATCTAAAAAAAGCGCATGTTGGTCGGCCTTTGACCACATGCGCTTTTCATCATTTATTTTGAGAGTTATTTACTTTTCCGTCATCTAAAAGATCTTTGACTCCTTCAAACCATTTCTGCACCAATTTCTCTAATGCGCTTTCCGGGACAAGTATCTGCAGCCATTTCGGAAGCAGTCCCCTGGCCTGCTGAATAACCCACTCAAATTTCTGTTTTCCTGCACCAGATTCATTGTACATATGCTCAGCCTTTAAAATAAGCTGATAGACATCTTCCCTGATTCCGTCGAGCCCTTTCTGCTTGATGTATTGAACCACAACTACGATCGTAACTATTACCAGAATTGCGAGAACAATAATCAGGATCGGTAACGGGATCTGTTTAATAAATTCTAATAATTCCATAAAAGCTCCTCCTTATAAAAAAGTGCATTCATCCGTGCACTTTTGATACACGTTTTTTATGTTTCTAATTGCGAATACTACTTTGCTGTTCGGAAATTCGGGATGATCTCTGCAATAATCTTCATACTTGTCAATATCCTCGATTATCTGGTCGAAATGCTCCTTGCTGTGTTTTTCTCCATGCCGGATTTCATCGTCAAAGCGAAGGATCCTATATCTCCATGTGTAAGCCATCCCCTGATCAGATGAACATTGTAATTTGTCAATCTTTTTATCCAAATTGCTGATTAGCGTATTGAGATTTTCCCGTATATCGATACTCTGTTGATGCCATACCGGATATTGCTTCGCCTGATCAATAACCTTTTGGATCTGTTCGTTATTTTTCTGTTCATCAAGCGCCTTTTTCGATATGTATTCTTTGAGCTTTTTATATACCATCACCAGAAAAACAATCGCCGAAATGACAATTACAGCCTGTCCAACACTGATATCTCCGAAAGATTGTATAAAATGTTCTATCATCGTTTTTCTCCTATCAGGTTTTGCATGTTCCGGTTGTCTCTGTATTCGGTTCTGCTCTTATTGGGTTCATGATCCACACCTCTTTTCATCAAAAAAAGACCGGTTTCCCGATCTTTTTCCTGCATAAAGAGCCGCCGGCTCTTTAATCCATATTTTTAAGTTCTTCGTATTTTGCCAAAGCTTCTTGTGCCAGTTGAGTTTCCTCAATTTCTTCCGGCGTTTTTTCATCTGTGAATCCACAAATATTCTTCATATGCGCGATTTCATATGCCTGCCTCTGCACAATTTTCGACAGTCGGTATATGATTTCCTCCTGTTTCTCGACCATATCCATATATGTATCGAGAACCTCCAAAAATCCTGAATCTACATCCTGCATTTTGTACCTCCGGGCTTAATTCTGTAGTGAGGCTTTTCCTCCCCAAAAAACCAATATCTTAAATAATCATCCAATATGATAGCCGCCGCCGAAATAAAAAACCACAATATCGTAAATGGCAGGCAAATTTGGCCAAGGATATTAAATGGAATATTGCTGTAATCCCATATGGCAAGTCCATAATGGATATTCAGAATCAACCCGCTTATAAATTCTACCGCCGTAATGATCAAGCTACAGATCAACATCTGAAACCATATCGTGGATTCCCATGTGAAGACCTCATTTAAAAGACCACAAAGGATAAAACATATCCCACCAACGACAGCCATAGTCCAATGGCTTCTGCCGCGACACACAAGCTCGATGATCACGTATACAGTACCGCCAACAAGAAAAAGGAAGAGGTATTTAAAAAGTGTTTTTAAAGCCGCTTTCATCTTACTCCTCCATCATTTTTTATAGTCCTTATATACTTCGGAGCAATACTCCTCTGGTATCTCAGCACCGTACTTCACAGCGTCCATATCCGATGCCTTACCGCAAGCTTCCAGCCATGTAAATGCACTGTTGCAATATGTTGTATGGTAAGAAACCCACGCCATTGCATGGGCGATGATCTTCTGCATATCTTCTGCCGAATAGTATTTACAAGGTGTCTGATCCTGATGGTATTCAAGCTGTTCGGCGCCAGAAGCCAACTGTGCCTGTTTTCCGAACAAATTGATCTGGTCATTCTGCGTCAGGCTGAAATGCTCCGTTCCCACGGACAGATCCACATCAACACCGGATACTATCATCTGTTCGCATGCAGCCGAAAGAGCGGCGCGAATCTTTGCGCGGTAATTCTCTTTAGACAAGAAGTCAGAAATTTCTCCTTCCTGCGCCTCTTCCAGATTTGTAAACCAGAAATCAATATCCGCTTCTATTTCCTCCTTAGATGCCACAGCTGCAGAGGACAGCTTGAAATATATCTCGTCTGCTTCAAATCCCGCTGATCCCTCTTCTGTTTCCGGCAGTTCCTGTTCATTCTTCCTGATCCAGACATCCACGGATCCATCCGGCAGCTCTACATATGTAATTTTTCCCTGCGTTGCAGGACTATTTGTTTTATGCATATATCTTCCTCACTTTCTTATAATATTTTTCGGTTTCATAAGGTTTCCCTTTTTCATATCGGCTTACCATGCGCTTTGCGATGTTCAGGACCTCTTTCCAGTGTTCTTTACGCTGAAATTTGTGTGAGTCGCTATTTTTTATCCATCCATTATATGCAAGCAACGACATTGCTTTATGCTTTGTTACCACTGTTTTTGAGAGTATAAACTTTATGAACAGATAAAATTTCCGTCTTGCCCTCAAAAAAATGGAGTCTCTCACTGTAACAACGACCTTTTTCAACCGTTTCTTTACCTTTCCATACTCACGATAAAACGCCTCGCAACCACGAAAAACAAATCCCATAAAATCGAGGTTTCTGCCTTTGGTTTTCCCGGAAGAGTCCTTGTAACTCACAAGGAATTTCTCCCATGTTGGCTTGATCTCAAGACCGAGAAACTTTCTTGTAAACTCGATAATCAGCTTCATTGCCTGATGCAAATGTTTCTTGTTCCCTCCGAACACAACAATATCGTCGGCATAAATCATTGCATGCGATACAAGGCGGGTTCGCTTCTCTTTTCCGCGGCGTACAGTTGTTATGGCGAGCTGTTCGTAAATGTAATGGTACAGATACGACATATAATAGTTATTCAAATCTTTTGACAGAGGGGAGCCGATCAGGATGCCCTTTCCGCAAAGTTCCTTCCGTCCAAGCTGCTGATTTGCGCAGTCATACAAATATATGATCGAGTCGAGCAAATACAGTAATTCCCTTGATTTTCGGAGATCTCTGTGGAGAAGTTCTTTCAGCCGGTTGTGCGGTATGCTTGGATAACATTTCCTGACATCTGCTTTCGCACAGAACTTTGTTCCTTCGGGATCCTTCGATATCCATTTTTTTATATACTTTTTCCCGTAAGATTGCCCCTTCCCTTTTATCGACGAAACCTGAAATTCGCCTATTTTCGCATCAAACATTTCCTGACAGGCATCCCGCGCTATCACTTCGTAAAGCTGAAATATGAGCTTTTCAAGTCCGAGTTCCCTCCGTTTACCACTGATTCCATCCACAATTTCCCGATATGTAACAATAGCTTCATTCGGTGTCACAGATATTACATGTTCAACAACGGTCCTGCTTTTTAAATTTTCAGAAATGCTTTCAGCAATTTTATCAATGGTATCAGATACATATTCCGGAGATGTATCAATATTCTTCCTTGACTTCGTGTTACTGATTCCATTGTAATAGGCAAACAGCTTAGCAACATTGCTTTTGTCCAGTCGTTCGTGCAGAAAAGGTGTTATGCAGCTCTTAACAAAATCGATATTCGATATGTCTTTTCTCTTACAATAAGTTTTCAAAAAATCCAGTCCTCTTTCTTTCTGTATTCAAAGGCTTTCGGTTTTACTACTAACCCCCACATGCGCCCACTTCCGTCGCATGGCCGGGCGCCGGTTTTACCCGGCACCCGATGCTGGTTCAAGAAATTTCGGGCGTTCCGCCCAAGTCAAAAATCGAGCCGCCTCAAGGGCGGCGAAACACACCGCAAAACACCTTATCAGAAATACGGGCGGCGTAGTTCCAGTTCGCGTTGGAGAGGGCGTTGTTCAGGTTCGCGTAGAACCGGCCCGCGTTAGCCCCGTTGTTCAGGTTGCCGCCGGAGAGCCTAGCCAATAGCGGTGTGAGTCCTTATTCTATTTGCAGTTATGAGGGGAGATCCCCTCTTGCTTCGCAATTCACCCCCAACGGCACGCCTACGCTGCGCTCTGGGCGCACCGTCCAGAAGCAGAAAGACGGGCGGCGGAGTTCCAGTACGCGTTGGAGAGGGCGTGGTACAGGTTCGCGGAGAACCGGCCCGCGTAAGCCCCGCCGGACAGGGTGCCGCCGGAGAGCCACTCTCTCGTCGCATCGGAAGTTGCGTCAAGATCATTAGTGTACTGTCCGTCCGCATATCCTGTCGAACTGGACGCATTTACTTCTACACCATGCCGCACACAAGGGTTATCAGGATCGTATCCCAGTTTGCTGATATACTTCCATGTAGCGTCTGTATCTGCAACCGAATAGCCGACCGGTACATAGTCTTCCGTTACTGATGTGGCCAGCTTCGTGCAATCGTAACAGATCTGTGGAGTCATCACATGATTTGTGATTTTCATAATCACATTACTGATAACTTCGTAGAATCCCAGGAACATTTCAACGCCAAAGAGGATATATGGATACTTGCTGTTAGTATTGCTAACCGGCGATCCGCACGAGCCAAGTACGTTATCGCAGGTTCCGGTCCGCCATGGCATCGTAGAAATATAAGTAGGGCTTTCTACACTGTCATCAATCATCGTAGATGCAGTCGAGAACTTTACGCCTCCATTGTCAACATATACAGCGCTGTTTGACTCGTCATATTCTTCTATAGAAGTAATCTTTACCCTATTTGCTTTTGCATGCATCCCGGAAACGCCACGGTCAATATATGGAGTACCATCCGAAAGAGACGTTGCGTTTCCAATGGACACGATAGAGCCTACGATCAAATTAGATGCCTGTGCCTTAGTGATAATAATCCGCTCTACATCAGCTTCTTGCACGCTTGCCTTATACTGATAATAATATGACGTGCAACCTGTCATAATCGACTGTGTATGTCTGGTCGCAAATGCCACCATGAACAAATTGTCCAGATGCGCTTTATCCTGTGCAGTAGTTCCGCAATACTGGGTTCCTTTCTTCCGGAATCGAGTAATCATATTGTTGTGGCTCTGGTTATGGTTTACCGTCTTTCCGCTGATCGAATGCGGGATCCCGGAAGTGTCATCCCATGCCATATATTTTGCGATCGGAACAAACGGCCTCACCGTTCCATCCGGCCGGATAGCAGCTCCTTCCGGAAACGATCCGGGATGGTTTTCATCTGAAAGAATAATATTCTCTCCGGTTGCGGTCACTTCCATTTGGATCCACTGTGTGAGGTAAAGCATATAAACATCTTTATCTTCATCGGTTCTGGAGAATTCATTGTCAATCCCTTTGATGTACTGCACGACGAATTCGCCATCAGCGTCCACATATCCATTTACTTCCAGTCCGTAGAATACGCTCTCTCCTTCAAAGTCATTTATTCCACGTACCGAATCCGTGGACGGAGTGGCCACTTTCCCAACAGCGTCATAAAGCCTCGTTCCTGTGGATGCAGGGCTTACACTATATGCATCAAAATGCACACCATACCGCTTACCGGTTCGTCTAAGATTGAGCAGGAACAAAGCCTGTTCATTTTTTGTCTTAGCAAATACGCTTACCGCATCACGCATAGCCACGTCATTTTTAATGAGCTGCCCGAACATGGCATTCATGAGATCCGCATGTACTGGATCCGTTGTTTCGAGCATGCGAAGCTGCTCATTGAATCTGGCGCCAGATATATCAAAATTCGCCATAATCTACCTCCATATGATAATATTTATCTAAAAAAAGTGTTCAACATGTTGCAAAATATCGAAATACGTTAGAAAGTATCATCGCACTCAAATACAACCTCCATATCAGCATCCTTGCCCTTTTTCATAAAGGCTTTCATGGCCACCATATCTCCATCAGCATCGTAAATACCGATTTCCGAAATATAGGTGTTGGCCAATTCGGTTTCGGACAGAGTACATTTATACCTGATGCATGTATCGGATATTACTTCGTATCCATCTACAGCTTTCCGAAACGCTTCATTGTGCAGAGCGTTCTGGTCCGGGGAGTGCGGGACAATTTCATCCGATCCGTTTACCCCGCCGGTACCGAAAGCCATACCGACAATTTTACTCAGCGGAGCTATGCCGGCTCTCGCCTCTAACATTTTTTTCTTTGCTTTTGTTGTTACTGTAGTTCCTGCCATTACAGGTCCTCCCTTCCTGAATTGAAATCATTTGTGCCATCGAAATTCAGCACCCCATTAAAGCGCGCAGCCTTCGACGGTATGTATAGCACTACGCCAAAGTCCTCCACGTTCTCAGCATCCATGCGGTGTGTGATAGATACTATCTTGGGCGGCGACTCTTGCGAAAATGTTTCATCGCCATCAAACGATAGCTCTCCATCAAAAGTAATCACATAGTCTGTCCACAGAAAAGATGCTCTATGGACATCCCTGATCTTGCATTCATTCTCATTTTTTATTTCTACGGCCGAAATCTTTGTGTGTTCAAACAGCACACCCTCCGCATGATCGGCATCAAGGTTATATGTGACAGCCCTAAAATCTGGTGGACGAACCGCATTTAGAAGCGCCTCCCCGTCGAAAAGGTACCTGCCGTCGAAAGATGCGCCCCACCATGTAATCGGAATTCGATGGACCATTTTTACTAAAAGATCGCCGTAGTCGCTTATTTTTACCACCCTGTGGACAATCCGAAGGTTTTCAACTTTGATAATATTCGGAATTTCAAATGGTATTGCCATACGAAAAAATGGCGGTTGCCGGGCATTACAATATATGCTTCCATCAAAAAGATACTCTCCATCCCACGTAGCGCCCCACCATGTGATCGGCAACCGAACCGTCATACGATTAAATAGGATGTTCTCAACCAGGACAAAGACAGCCAAGCGAACATGCAGCTCATATGACGTATGTGACTGCTTTGCATCATTGATCTTATCAATTCCTTTCTGTAGACTGAATGCTCCTTCTCCTTCGAGATAAACAACGAATGTGTTCGGATGCGTTATCTTATTATCAGGTTCATGAATATCAACAACCTTTACATCGCACCCAAGGACGCTGTTCACCATCTTTTCCAATCTCCATGGTGTTATTGGAGCTTTTGTGTCTCTTCTATCCAGAATAAGCTTTCGACGTTCTTCCGGGCTTAGGTTTTCTCTGATCGGAAGTCCGAACTTCTCTTCATGATATCGAAGCCCCCATGTTGCTGTTTCCGGGAATGCCTGATAGGGTAATTCATCTTCAATGATCCGGCGGGCTTCATCCATCTCTATTCCCATAACCTGGAATATCCATTTCCCAACGTAGGACCTGTCATAAAATCCATTCCCGGTTATGTATCCCATCATTCGTTTTGCCGCTTCAGATGTAGGAAAGTTTTCAATATTCATCGCATTCCCTCCCCTCAACTAAAGTCAACCTGATCTGTTGCTGCATACTCGTCATTAGAAAGGGGAATATTTTCCTCTGCTCCGTTCATCAGGAATGTATCAAAATCAGACACTCCCGGAATATCTGTTATCAGAGGGCGGACTTGGTTGTAGACCAAAATTCCTTCCACTTTCGCTTCTGAGTATTCCTTCATTACCAGTTCCTTGAATTGGCTTACGATTGTTGGAATATCCGTAGTGTCATCATACACAAGGCCAGTACAAGTGTAAGATATTTTCTTTGTTGTTGCGGCTTCGACAGTCAGTTCTGCGCATGCGGTAGGTAAGAGCCGGAGCGATCTATCGTGTGGAGATACAATGTGGTCATACACCGCCTCTATCAGCCTGGCATTTGCCGGCTCCCCATTAGAATCTACAATGATCAGCTTTACAGTTCCCGGTCCATTCCATGTTGGAACAACGATACAATCGCCAACGCCAACGACCTCTTTTGCCCAACGTATATAGTCTGAATCGTTTCCGATAAACGTTGCTCCGTCTCTGAAGTTTTCCTCTTCGATACGTTCCAGAAGATCTTCATCACTTTCCACATCCGTTCCGCCAGTAATGTCATCCGGATTGTTTACGGTGGACAGCCCCTTTATACTTGTCAAGGCGAACACAACCGTATTCTTTTTTGTATTCGACTCTCTGCCCGCTTCAACGGCCGTAACCTCAACAGTCACGCTGCCAGACTCCGGTATAATAGCCATTGAGTCAGCAGCATATTCAAGGGCCGGCGTTGAGTCGGTTGCTTCTGTGCAGAAGATTGCCCCGTCTGGAATAACAGTGCCCGGATCGCCAGTAACCGTTACCGATCCACTGGCATATCCTGCCGGCCTGCGCTCTATACCTGCCGCCGCCGCGTGCAAATCAAGCCAATTCCCCCATGCATATTGCGGAAACATTAACATCAAGGTGCGCACGAGATGAAACTGGATCAATTCTGATTTTTCTATTGCTGTCGGCATTGTAAAATCATACGGGAATCCGCCCGGCATATCATCAATTCCATCCGGAAGCGCATCCATCATACGCTGCTGTATTTCTTCCGGTTCTGCACCATCGACAAATTCCGGCGGAGTAAATTCATAACTCACACTTCTCACCTCCCATCATCATATCGAAACTTTGAATTCATCAGTATCCACTCCCTTTACAGTAAACGAGACGCTTACGGCTTCTCCAGACCATGAAAATTCAAAATTTCTTACATATTCTGTCCTTGGATTCACCATCAACGCCTCCGATATTGTTCTCTCTATCGCGGACTCAACCGCCTTTTCACTGTCCTCTGCCAGAGCCTCGTTCAAGTCAGTTCCAATTTCGTCTGGATAAGCTGCGCAGTCATATCGCTGTGTAAGAGCCATTTTGCAACACCATACTTTATACCCTTCCACGCCATCGCACTGCTCCATCTTCCCTTTTCCATTGAGGACAAAATCCTGTTTTTCAACATCCCACGCAACCGTATAATGGTAATCCCGATCTAATTGATCTCCGTCATCGATAAATTCGGGGGATTCCTCCACGGGAAATAACGTATTTTCTTCGTTCATGTTTTCACCTCCCCTAATTGATCACATCAATGACTACCGCTTCATTCTGTACCCATGCCACAAGCACATGATCCCCAGGCGATAATCCGGGAACCGGTATGGAATGCGAATGTGAACCGTTGCCATATTCATGCCCGCCATGACTACCGCCCGAAGCTCCAAGAGACATACCTGTTACATGCCGGCACACTGTATAATCTCCATTTGGAATTTTTACCGGGAAGGTATTTGTTATCAGCCCATAGTCAGACTCTATTTTTCCAAAATCAAGAACAAGGGGAGAGTCTGACATGCTTTTCATTCTTTTATGAAGCGTCCTTGCCAGTTTGTTTGTTCCGGCATGTCCATCAAACGCCATCGTCATCCCTCCTTAATCAAATGTTCCGTCGTCCACCCATCCATATACATTGCTTGAACTGTCCACATGTATCAGGTGCCATGGGTGGGCTTTCCCCGATCCGTTCTTAATGGTTATTTTTGCTCGTCCAGCTCTTGCGTTGTATCCACGGGATCCCGCATAAGAGCTAACGTAATGTGTTCCGCCGTGGAAATTCACAATATCGCCCACATTGTAAGATTTTTTCTGTACCGTCTGCTGTGCTTTCTTCTCATATTCTTTGAATGGTACATGAAGATCCAGTGTCATGCTGCGGCTGTCTACATCATGCCTTATGCCAATAACATAGTAGTACGCATTCATGGTTCCAACCGTTACATGAACCAGGTCCCCTTTGCGCACCCATGGAATATCAGGTGCCTTTACAGTCATCTCCTCCTGAACTTCTCCCTCTTCATCGAGAATTGTCTGTGCCGATGTCTTTGCATCCTCAAGGCTTTCATCAGTTCCCCTTCGAACTATTTTCTGCCGTACGCCATATTTTGTACTACCGTTCAGCACAGCTTCCACCGCGCTTTTTCCATCATCATCCTCCTGACCTATCACTTTCACACGAGTAACCATTCCTGCAGTGCTCCTCTTATGTGTGGCATTGATTACATTTTCGGCCGCAAAGTGATATACGGTCTTATTGTTCGCATACGGAACCACATATGCTTTTCCTTTCCGATCTTGCACGACACATTTCACGCCGCCTTTTTTATAGGCATCGTCCAGTATCTCCATGATGACATTAGCTGGATCGTCGGATTTAAATGTTAATTTTGCGTGTGTTTCGTTTGGACCCTCATATGATCCAAGAACAATTTCATAGTCATCAAAAACTTTAGTCACGGCTGATTTTGTTCCGGTTCCTGCCGGGAAATAGAAATTATCCTGGCTCTCTTGGAGATTGTACAGCTTGTCATAACACTTTCCGTCAAACTTGTACCCGTCCGAAGAGTATGCCGGTTTCCAATCAATGATGTTCCCGCGGGCCACTTCGTCATCCGTAACGCCATCAGAAACAAATACTCCGACCAAACACCCGAGTTTCGCTATATCCGAAAACACTTCTTTTGATGACTTTTCATTTTTAGTTGTGAACGAAATCCGGGTGGAGAGTTCGTCTTCGCCTTGCTCCCACCCGAGATTTTCCACATAATCTTTTATATTGTACTGATTTCCCTTTTCGTCCATAATGACAAAGCGGTATTGAATCTTCGACAAATCTATCATTCCCCTGTCCTCCTTCTAATTTGGAATAACAAAAACTGTGCCAGGGAAAATCCAATGCCCATTGTCGCTATTTGCATAACCGTGCTTTTTTGCTGTTGATTCTATGACAGATTTATTCGCGCTGTATATCTTCGTCCACGTTGATCCTGATCCGCCGTAGAATTTTCTGGCAATTTTCCATAAGTTATCTCCAGACTTTACTGTGTAGCTTCCTTTATTTGATGGTGCCGCAGCCGCCGGTCTCGTTACCGTCTTCTTTACAAACTTTACGATTTTCAGCTCGTCTGTCGTGTAAACTTTCAAGGATCGGTATTGCACAAACTCCAGTGAATATTTCTTATTTCCGTATCCGCCGTAATCAGTACATTCAAAGCTACTGATCGTAACATCGATATTAACATTGGTTTCAGTGACCATCAGCCGCAGAACAGTTCCTTTTTCCTGCCAGTTTTTCAGAATTTTTTCGCACTCTGCCGGCTTAATCCATTGTTTTACAATGGACTCATTCCTTTTCGCTGCTCCGAAAAATATTCCATCGAATGAAATCTCTGTAAGCTTCATCCCCTTTGGGATTTTTACCTCGCCATAGGACAGAATATCGTAAGACTGATAATTGGTCCGATTCGTTCCCTTTACCTCCTCTGGGAGGCTAGGAAAGATAAATTTGCTTTTACCGTTTTCAACTTCGGTTAAAATAACATCCATAAAGCGCCTCCCTTAACTACTTATCGGCATGTTCGAGAAAACTTCACCCAGGCGATCGGCAAGCTCGCCGCCAAGATCGTCTGCCAATTCTTTCATGTGCGTTTTGATAATTTGCAGGATATCGTCTTCTCTCTGACTTGTTGACGATATCACAAACTGCGGATTTACAGTCACGCTAAGGTTTACTTCTTTGGTATCCGAGTTTTTCTCGCTGTCAATGACAGTCGAAACATCAGAAGTGCCGCTGTCGCTCTCTGACATTGGCTCTGCAAGGCTTTCTGTATTCTCCCATATATTTTTATTGAAAGAGCCAGAGGAGCCAATAAAGCCTCCATCAGCGTGCTTTCCAACACCGAGCATTTCTCCGGCCTGCGCCCACAGTTCCAAGCCCCGCTGTCGCCTTTTACTCCCAAGCGGAATGATTACCTCAGGTCCATCTTCGCCCCACCACGTAAGCTCCGGACCATAAGCAAATCCGCCATTGGCATTTGAAGATATGCTTCCGCTTACAGTAGCCGTTCCGGATCCACCGCCAGAAAAACTAATTGTAGCCGATGGATTGGCCAACTTGTAATTAACCGTAATCGTCACGGTCGTTGTCGTCGTAAATCCGGCCGCAAACGCGCTGTTGATTGCTGCTCCAACAGAACTATACAAACTTGTGATCGATCCCTGGATAGTTCCCATCGTGGCTGTTATAGCGTCTGATATTCCAGATCCAACCGCCGAGGTAACGCCAGAATAGTCCAGTCCTTCTATCGAAGATGTAATGCTACTCTGCATAGCGGCTGTGAAGCCACTCATATCGATTCCCTCAGTTGAGGATAAAGCCGTTACAATAGAGGTATTGATCATCTGCGCGCTTTCTGAAAGATCTATCCCTTCAAGCGCAGCGGTTAATGAGTTCTGTATTCCTTCCTGCAGTCCGGATCCCGACTCAGACATATCAACCGATGCCATGGCCTCTCCGAGCTTCTGATTCATCATTCCTCCGACTTCCGAGAGATCAATGTTTTCCAGGGAAGCTGTCAACGTATTTTGCAATCCCTCCTGCAAACCGGCGTCGCTTTCTGACATGTCTACAGAAGACATAGCTTCGCCAAGCTTTTGATTCATTAGACTTCCCGCCTCTGTAAGGTCCACGTTCTCGACCGATGACATGAGCGTACTTTGAAGCCCTTCCTGCAGTCCGGCGCCCGACTCGGACATATCAACCTCTCCAAGGCTCTTGTTAAGCTGATTCACCAGAGTTTCACTTGTCGGAGATAAGTCCACATTTTCTATGGACGAGTTCAACATATTATTTACGCCTTCGCTCATATCTACACTGGTTCCCTCCAGTGCCGACGTCATCTGATCCGGCATTGACGCCGCGACCTGACTCATCATTTCGGTAATGGCTGCCTGTGTTTCTGCTGAAAGCCCATCCAGATCAAGCCATTCGGTCGCTGTAGCCAGATCCCAGTTTTCCACATCCACACCGTTTGACATAGCATTATGCATCGCGGTTCCGAGCCGCTCCGCAACGGATCCTTCAAGATCCGGAAGTATCCCATCCAATTCGCTACCGAATGCATCTGCAATCGACTGCAGTTCAAAGCTTTCCACTCTGACAGACAGATCCGTGATCTTTGCCTGATACCCTTCGGTGAGCGCCTGCAATTGTTCATCAAACTGTTCCTGAGAAATCGCTCCATTCTGAAGCTGGAGATTTAGATTTGTCAGCGAAACCTGCAAAGCCTCATCATATTGTGATGCCGCTTCCTCCACGTTTGCCTGAATTTCAGATACCAAAGAAGCGAAAGAGTCAGCGTCCAGTGATGCTCCGGAGTATTTAATTTTTAAGCTCTGGAAACTCGCTTCCGTTTCCGCCTGGCTGATCTGGTTCGTGATATCGGCAATCTGGTTCTGCAAATTCGTGATTTCTGCCTGCTCGTCAAGCGTGATCACTCCATCTTCCAGCGCTACATTGACCTTTGCTTTCAGATTGCCGCCAAGAGTCTCAATCTTAGACTGCAGATCCGAATACATCTGATTTAGCCCTGTTGTCATATCCGTTTCATTTCCCGGCTCAACCAGAAGATCTATAGCCGCTGTCGCTTCATAATGTTTGTCTTCGAGGTACTGCTTCGAGCTTTCGATCATGGAATCAACAGCCGAAATATATTCCGATATATCGCCTTCATCAAGCTTCATGCCGAGCGACGCCTTCCAGTTCAACTTGTCCATCGTCTGGAACGAACTTTGCAGAGTAGCAAGAGAACTGTCTGCGGTCTCTGCTGCTGCGGAGAATTTATTCAGTGCTTCCGCCTGATCCGCAAACACGATCTGTTTCGCTGCTTCCTGGATTTCCTGCATAGACAGCTTTATATCCCCGAAGCTATCCCGGATCTTATTCGATGTCGCTTCCTGCATCATGGCGCCGAACTGCTCTGCAGATACATTCGTATCGTCAAAAGCTTCTTTCAGTTCTTGACTGTCAAATTTTGCACCTTCTAAGGCATATCTGCTTTTCTGCTCCAGATTTTCCGCCGCTGCCGCAGCTTCCTCGTAATCCTCTTTTACCTTGTCTCCGGCAAACCAGCCGGCAAGTCCTCCGACACCAGCTCCAATCAAAGCTCCAACTGCAGTTCCGAGAACCGGAACTACCGATCCTATCGCTGCTCCGGCCGCAGCTCCAGCCGCTACGCCTCCGACCTTCAGTCCGGCAGACGTCCCCTGCGCTTTGGCAGCTTCCTTGTTTCCGGATTTGTAGGAATTGTACGCATCAAAGGCATCCATGCCTCCGCTTATCAGCGTTGCGCCTCCAACAACACCGCCAAGTATTGCACCGCCTCCGGCAGCTGCAAGTCCTGCACTTGTAGACGCTCCAGATCCAAGTGCCATTCCAGCCTTTCCGGCCAAGCCCAAGAGCCCGCTTCCAGACACATTGCCGACTCCGGCCAATTCATCTGCTACTGAGAAATTGCCAATCACTTTATTCAACACTCCGCCCGTGGCGCTTTTATATATACCTTTTCCGGCTTTGAACACACCGGATCCGAGGCTGAACATTGGGCCTGCCACTTTCGCGATGGCGGCAGCGGACAACAACGATGTAATGTCTGGTGCCTCTCCTCCCGGAAGAAGCTTTGCTGCGCTTGAAAGTGATCCCGTCAAAAGTGTTCCAAGGGCTCCTGCAATGCTGACACCGTTCATACCTTCAGTAAAGCCTTCGGCAAACTGGCGCCCTATGCTGCTCCCTTCATCAACAACAGATGAAACATCTATTCCCATCAAAGCCATAATTCCCGTGGAAATAGCCGTTCCAATGCCTACGCCTATATCACGAGCCACTCCGGCAACTTTCACCTTTCCCGATCCATTCCACCAGTCGGAAAACGGCTCTGCCACCAATTCATCCCATGCAATACTGATCTTCCCGAACAGGTCCGCATTCTGCCATTCATCCGTCGCTGTAAACTCGTCTATTTTTGACTTTGTTTGCTCCACAAAGCGATCAAAAGAATTCATCGCTGTAAGGAGCGCATTTTCCACATCCGGAACTTTGTCAGTAAGCCAGTCGAGCGCTTCCATAAGATATGGCTTAAACTTCTCACCTAAAGACATTTTCATGGAGTCAAGGGCTCCCGTGAACAGTTCAAATTTTCCGGCAAGATTATCCATCATGATATCTGCCATCTCCTGCGCAGCTCCGGAACTGTTGTTAATCTGCTCTGTAAGATCTGCAAAATCCTGATCAGAGGCATTTACGATGGCCAGAAGCCCGCTCATTCCTTCCTGCCCCGCCAGCATCGCAGCGTACTGGGCTCTCTCCGCCTCAGATAATGCGCTGAATTTCGATCTTAATTCCTGAAGGGTCTGTGATAATGGCTTAACTGATCCATCAGCGTTTGTTATGCTGATACCAAGGTCGTTGATTGCATCCTCAGCCTGACCAACAGGATGGGTAAGATTGGTGAGCAGGCTTCTCAAACTGGTGCCCGCTTGCGATGCTTTAATACCATTGTTCGCCATAAGACCGATCGCTACCGCTGTGTCCTCTATGCTGTACCCAAGGGCTCCGGCAACCGGTGCAACGTATTTGAACGTGTCGCCCATTTTTGCGACATCGGTATTCGTTGCATTAGCAGCCATAGCCATAACATCAGCAAACCGTCCGCTGTCCTTCGCCGCCATTCCAAATGCCGTCAATGCGTCCGTTACAATATCGGACGTAGTTCCAAGATCTTCTCCAGAGGCGGCCGCCAGGGACATAAGACCTTCGATACCGTCCATCATCTCTTTTGCGTCCCAGCCTGCCTGAGCCATGTACTTAAAAGCTTCTGCCGATTCAGAAGCAGTAAACTTCGTGACAGCTCCCATCTGATTCGCCTTTTCAGTCAACTGAGCAAATTCCTCGCTTGTAGCGCCTGATATTGCCTTGACTTCTGACATTGCAGCTTCAAAATCCGCATATGTCTTAACCGTATCCGCAATACCGGCGCCGGCAGATATCGTGACTCCGGCTGCCACAAGCGGGCTTTGCAGTAACCCGAACACCCTCCTGACGGGGGATGTCACGAGGTCTACCGCTTTAAGCGTAACCTTCCACGCTTTTGAGGTCAGGCTTTTCACATAGGTTATTGCTTGCTTCACAGTCGGTGTAATCCGATCCTTCGCTTCAAGAAGAATCTGATACTTCTCTTTGAGCATTGCAAGAAGTGATTTCTTCGTCTGATTTACAGACTTCTCAAAACCAGACGCCTTTTTAGAAGCCGCATCAAAACCACTCCCGACCGATTTCTCAAACCCGGAGACGCTCTTAGAGGCATTTTCAAAACCTTTCGCAGCTTTATTTGCGCTGTTCACAGTATTTTCCATACTCTTCTGCGCCTTTTTCGCCGCAGAGTCAAGGCCTTCCATCTTTTCGGATATACTGTCAACAACCTGTCCGGTATTGTCTTTAGTCTCTATTGGAATCTCAATTTTAATAACCTTAGTCGCCACCCGCTCTTCCTCCTTTCTCGTCATCTTCCAGACGTATTCTCATAGACGCGAACATAAACGCCCGCACGCCAGCCGGCTTTGCATATACTTCATCCGGAGTTATGCCTAACCGCTGAAAAATTTGGTGCAAGAGGGTAGTTTTTCCTCCTGCTCGGATCAGTTTTTTGCTGTTTCCTCCATCTTGTTTTCAACCTCTTCCAGGTTTTCGGAATCAAATCCGCTCAGCTTATTGATTTCATCAATGACTCTGTCTTTTTCTCCGCCGAGAAGCACCGCTTCGATAACATCAAGCGCAGTCACGACAAGAACGCCCTGCTTTCTAAGCCCGTCCCACACCTGCTGATTATCCCAAAGTTTTGTACGGTCATCTTCGACCGTTGCATGGTAGATCAGTGAGGAACGGAATTTTGCATTGTCTGTCTCTTCCGCAAACTTGATGCCGATCTGCTTATTCCGAACATACTTTGTATACTTCTTGCGGCACTTGTTTGCTTCCTCTTCTCCGAGGGCGTGAATTCTGAACGAAAAGTAGAGCTTCCCTCCGCGAACGATATCGAACTGTACAATTTCGTCCGTCTTATAGGCAGCCGCCGCCAACATTCCGGCAATAAAATCGTTTTCAACCGTCAAAAGCTGCCCCTGTGTTTCCTTTTCAGTAAATTCTTCCTCGCGAACTTCCTGCGTATTTTCCGCCTTATCTGCTGTTTTTGCTAAACTTGCCATTGCATATCCTCCTTAAAATATTGAAGGATGACCGTGCGGCCACCCTTCGTTAAATTTGTCGATTTAGATTGAGAGTTCTTTCTGGAGATCCGGTTTCCCGTTGACGAAGAAGTTCCAGTTACGCTTGATAACATCTCCATTCGCAACGTTCTGGAGATCAATGTCGCCAGATGGGATACACTCTCTGTACACAACGCGCTCTTCGGATCCATTAAGCCCCTGGAGAACGCCCTGGAATACAAACTGCGGTGTTGTTCCAGACTTCATAGATGCCATGAGTTCACGGAACATGTCGATATCTTCGATCACGATTTCTGTAACAGTGATCGTGATTCCGTAAGAGTCACTGGTCTCATGCTCCTGCGGATCTCCCATAGGTTTATACTTCACATTGTTGTATGTAGCCTTTGCCTGAAAAGACTCCATGGAAGCCAGAAGATCGCCGGTTCCATTGTAGAGTCCGGCGTCCTTGCCGGTACGCGCATGACGCGCATCAGATGATGCTCTTTCGTTAATAGCCATTTAGTTTCCCTCCTTTATTCAGTTGTCCTGCTCGAGAACTGGAATTTGTATGTCAGATACAGATGCTCAATGGAATCCTTGTCGATCACCTGGATATCCATGTATGCATAATCACCATCGGACTGATATGTGGTATTCTCGGATGCGGTACCGGATACAAGCTTACCTTCGTTGATCATCGCATTGATGACGCCCTGCAGCTGACTAACAACCGTAGCCCGTCCGTTTACATCGTTATCCACCTTTCCGATCAAAGCATCAGCCTGGTCATTGCAGCGGGTAATCAGTTCATATCTCGTTTTTGTTCTTCTGATCTTTTTCCAACCGTCATCCTGATTATCCGCCGGGCTTACCAGCGTATTGATTGCGCTGTCGATCCAGATCTGCCCGCTCGTGTTTGTGCTGAGAACGATGCATCCTTTCTGCTCTGCTGTAGAGATGTCTGTCGGAGTGAGGGCGTCGTTAAGTTTCGTATACCCTTCCACAACCGTGTGGGTAAGAGATTTATTGGACGCACACGCAGCAATCATTCCTGCGATCCTTGCCGCTACGAGGTATCCCTCTACAGGTTCTCCAGAGATTTCTGCGGATGCGTTTACTACATAATGCATCTTCTCACTGTTGAACGCAGCCGCATGTGCCATACGGTCCGTAAGCGCGACCGTTTTCTTTTCGGCCACAACCGCCATTGCAAGCTGTCCTGCATCGAAAATCCGATCAATAAACGAAGCAAGCAACTGATGTACGGCGGTTTCTTCCGTATCAACACACGCTACATTGAACCGGTAAGGCTCCGCTGCAACAAACGCTTCGCTGTATTCCGCATTACTTGCCGTAGGATCTGTTCCCGGAGTAAATGCCTCTTCGCTCACATCTGCGAGAACACCTGTTGCGCTTGCTACGATCTCGGAAGTAAAGCACTTGGAATTTACAAACGCATCGTTCAGCGCCTTTACTTCATCATCTCCGGCCGCGAATTCGAGCTTCTCAAATTCTTTTGCCCCGGAATAGATAACGCATTCTTTGAGGGATGAATCGGACAGTTTTTCTCTTACAGTAACCGCAAAGTCCTTGGCGCCCGGATATTTCGCTGTGATCTTTAATGCTTCTGTATCGCCGTCCTTATCAAGGGTAACTGTGGCCGCAGTTCCGCCTTTTCCAACGCGAACGCAAACGCATTTCGTTGCTCCTGCCCTAATCACTTCACGGATTGCGTTAGTCGAACCTGCAGTGCCGTACAGCTTTTCATACCCTTCTTCTGGCGTGATCTCTACCGCTTCAGCAAGCGGTCCAAAATCGGATTTAAAGAAGATTGCCACTACTCCATCTGACGCTCCTACGATCTGATTTTCCCCGGCCTTCTGGATGTTGAAATATGTTCCCGGTCGAATTTTGGTTTCACCAACAATAAATGTTCCTGCCATCACTTAACCTCCTTGCTCATAAATTTGTTTACAAGCTCTTTCGCTTCTTTTACCGTGGCCCTGTCTTTACCGTAGTATCTCAAAGCCGCAGCAACACATTCTTTACGTGTTCCGAACCGTTCTGCCGCATTGGAAAGCTCCTGCGCGCTGTAAACCGGTTCAGCAATTTTCTTTGGCGCCTTTTCCTTTGACGAAGTATTTGCGCCAGATGTCTTTGCTTCTGCCATAATATTTATTCCTCCTTACTTAAAATGACATTTTTCATAATCGCGTGTTCTTTCGCCCTGTATTTCAAGATTCCATATCTTCCCGTCACATACAGTTGACCTGCTTTCAGATAATCCGCCTGACGATCTAGCTGAACCTCAAATACGTTCATAGGGGATCCGTCCAGCAGGATTATTCTTTCGTCCGCAGCGATTCTCTGGGCTACAGCAGCAATCATTTTGATGTTCTTTGATTTATCCGGGCATAAAAGATGGACCGCTATTCTGCAGTCCATCCATGCAACAGTATTCATATTATTTCCATTCACTTTGTTCAGCGCGGTCAGCCGGCAGTAAAATACCGGTTTTTCTGATGTGTCTGTAATCTCGCTCAGCCGATCCACGCCAATGACTACAGACTCCGGATATAATTCTTTAATATACTGGTTCAAGGCAACAATAGGATCGGGATCCGTTGTCTCCTGCGGCGAATATTCCATCATGTCTATGGATATCTCCTGTCCAATCACATTTCCTTCAAGCAGGAATGGATCCGTTCTTGCCCACGCAAAACTGTACGGTCCGCCATCATCCGGGTAAATCAGGACATCCCTGAAGCACTCCTTAATAGCCGCCTCGATCTCTAAAATGACCAGAGAGGTGCTTTCTGTATAGGCGACGATGTTCAGAGCGCCTACACTGGATCTTTCCTCATTTGCCTGCATATCGCACGTAAAATTGATACGTGGGTACTGGCTTTTCCCTTTCCATCCTTCCTGCTTATCATCCGGAGCTTCTGTGTTGAATATGGCCGGTTTGTCTGCGTAAGTCGCGCATAGCGCCTTCAACTTTTCAGAATCAAGCAATCTTTTATAAATCAGGCTTATCAGATTCATCTCCTGCTCCTTCCTCCGGATATTTCACGATCGTCTGCATATCCTTGCTGTATCGAATTTCCCAATCCCCGTTTGCCACCTCGTCAGCATAAATAAAAAAGTGGTTCGTGACATTCCCGATCTGCGGTGGATATTGCACAGTGACCTTGTTTCCCGTAACGGAAACGACAAACCCTTGCTCCCCTTTGCTCCAGCTTTTATGCTTTGCATATATCAAGGTGCCGCGCTGTATTTCCTCCGTATCGAATACGTTAGTCGGATTCCTAATAATCAGCATATAAACCTCCTAAAAATCAGAAAAAATCGAATCAACCTCCGGTTCCACATCGTCCAAAATAGGATCCACGAATGGTCTTGCCTCCATTTTTTTCGTTCCGTCTTCAAGATATCCGGCATATGAAGCTTTGGAGTCTGCGTAAGCCGTTATAGAGATGCTTGAGTTCGAGTTTCCTCCATTCATTCGCACCCCCGTCTTCCACGCTCGTCGCAGGAAGCCCGTCCTCACCCCGGGAGGGTTTCCCGGTGATGATGGACTTGGGTTTGTCAGAACTTCTATGGCGCTATTCCGCATGGCATTTGACACGCGAAATGCCTTAGACATTGTCTTTTGATTTACCTCCCTAACCGCCTCGCGCACAGCTTGGCGGATCGCTTCGGATGCTCCTCCAGGTGTCATCTCAAATCATTCCTTTCTTCTGCGTAATAGATTGTTGCCACGCCCAACGAACCGGCATCATCTATGGCAAGCACAAGAAATAACCGGCTGTCCATCGCGAGAACGTCTCCCTTTTTGGCAGCCGGCCCATCCCAACTTACAATAGTATGGGTTAGGGAGTGCTGATCCTGGTCCCACATGTGCTTAGTCTTTTCGCGGTCATCAGTATCAGCTTCTGCCAAAACACCATTGACAAGAATCCCTGTATCCTTATATTCCACCACGGGAAGCCCGATGCTTGATATGTCAGAGTCTTTTCTTTTTACCAGGAACTCTTTAAAAAGATTTCCCGGGCGAAAATACATAAGCACATCAGCCACCCTCCCTCTCCGTAGACATCATACCGGTATAGAAATAAGGGCGTTCACATTCGTTTCCTTGTGCTGAAATAGCCGCTGCGGAAAGGCAGTTCTGTGCTACCGATGCTTTGAGCTTCTCGTATTCTTCCTGCCACAACTTTGCCCGATTTCCGAACTGTAACGATAGTGGACCCGTTTGTGTATCAACCTCATAGGAAAAGCGCCTAAAAATAGTCTCTAAGCAGGCCAGCTTTGCCCGCTTCCAGTTCTTGTGCATTTCAAGTATGGCTGTGTATTCTTCATCAGTAAGAGCGCAAGTTTTCTCCTTCCCCTCTACCATTGTATCGCCAAGCTCAAAACGCATAAGGTCTTTCCCTCGTTCAGATAATTTTCCAGGATCGTAACTGTATGCGCCTGCCATTATTCATCACCTGCGCTTTCCTCCTGCACATCCTCTTCAAAGTTGAGTTTTGTGGCGGCCGCTTCTGTTGCTTCTTTGATAGCTTTTCTCGAATCACAAGCATTAAGCAGAATCAGAACTTTCTCGTCCTCGATCTCATTAATAGTCTCTTTTGCTTCTCCGGCGGTCATCTGCATTACCTCTGCGGCTTTGCATATCTGTTCTTCGTTACAGTGGAGAATCATCTTTCCATCCCTCTGGTTAATCGGGATTGCAAACTCAACCTGACCTATGAATGCGCCAGTGACGGCCGGTTCGCTCGGATCTCCCCCGCCGGCGGCGATCGCAATCACTCCAAGTTTCTCCTGCGCTTTGGGATTGATGACAAATTCAGACGGAATTTCATCGCCAATATAAAAGGTCTGCCCATTAAACGAACAGGGCTTTTTTGCTATCAGCCTCATAAGCTCCCTCCTTAAACAGCATCTTTAAAGAACATTCCAAGATCATCTGCCGTTTTCTTCATATCACTTGCCATAAGTCCTTCTACATATTCCGAATGTGTTCCATTTTCTCCCAGATAATTGAGGACCGGAAGAATCTGCCCGTCGCCAAGCATGTCCCACGTGAAGATGTATCCTGCGCTCGGCTCATCAATAGACGGATTGTTGGTAGCATAACAGAGCAGGATTGCATTCGGATCTCCGATAAATCCCATGTCTGCATCAGCCCCCATCGCTGCCTTGTTCATAATGGACTGCATAACAACTACCCTTTCCGTGCTGAAGAGCTGGGAAAGAACATTCAGATTTACGTTCGCCGGATTCATCGTTGATCCGCCATATTTTACTCTTTCGAGGATTCCAGGATGGTTCTTCAGCGCGGTAAACACATTTGCCCCAAGCCCAATACGGTTTGGTCTGCGTCCAGTCAGCTCCTGCATCTCCGTCGCTTTTTCATCGAAGAACTTAACCGGATCCGAGTTGTCATTGCTGAATTTGATAAACTGCTTTCCGGACACGCTTGTTGAATCAACACCCGTGTATTCGTTGGACCAAACGCCAGACTTAAAGAAACTTCCTGCAAACAGCACATCCTGATGGATATTAGCCTGCTCAGCGATTGTCTTTGTCCTCTGCACTCTCGGATCTCTTGTTGCCGGTCCCTGACGGCGCTGAAGATCCGTCTGTCTGATCTGATCGATCCCCATAATCATCTGGTCTACTTTGCAGTTATATGTTTCCGTATGCTCGGATACAACAGCCGGAGCAACTTTGCCATATGCCGGCTTTCTCTGCCAACTGTCTCTCAGCAAATCCTCTTTGTCAAAAATGTAGTAATTATCGGATGACAAATCTACCGGGCATACCGGAAACAGGGATTTCGCAAAATAATTCGCTGAATTCTGGTAGTAGGACAGTGCCATGTTAGTCAGTGCTGTGTGCGGTCTGAATGCTCCCTTTGCAATCTCTGCCGCAATTCCCTTTGTAGTGTTTCTCATGTGTTATTCCTCCTTTTCTATTAGCCTTCTCCACCGGCAGCCGCCGCTGCTTTCTGGTATTTGGTGATCTGGATGCAACAGTATTCGTTTGCCTTTGCGCTGGATAATGCAATGCCCAAGACATAGTTTCCGTCAGTCGCTACCGCAGCAAGTCCATTTGCCCCTGCCGTAATCTCCTGTCCTTTTGTGATTGCGACGCCGGCAAGAACAAAGCCGATATCCTTTACCAGAATGTCCACATCGTCCCCGATGGCTACCTTCCCGGACTCAGCTCCAGAGATGTCATTGTAGCCCGCCTCGATAAGGGCAACTCCAACCGGAATATCTGTGCCTGCCGTAGCAAGAACCACATTGCCGTTTCCGTCATATTTCATAATCTTATTTCTGCAGTCGGCAATTTCAGCGCCTGCTTTTTCAACGATCGTTGCGGAATTATTGATCTGTGTTCCGTTAAAATTCTTTGCCATAAGTCTTTCCTCCTTCCTTAAAATCCTGCCTCTTCATCGTAAGAAGCCAGTAACTCAGGGTTGCTTTCCCACGCTTTCGCGAGAGCGTCCGCATAGTTCAGGTCCGGATCTTTTTCCATATATCCTTTTGCGATAGACTCTACCTGCGCTTCAGATTTTCCCTTCGCAACGGATACGTGACTTCCTCTTCCCGATTTCCCGATCTCGGAAAAGATGCCGGAATTGTCAGCCATCGCAACCATAGAATCGAGTGTGGAGATCATATCGTCATAAGCGGTGCCGCCAGCAGCTTTCAAAGTCTTCAGGACCGGTCCGAGCTCTTCCGCTTTCTTTCCGATAATCTCGTATTTCTTTGCAATTTCCATGAATTCTCTGTTTTCTGCGGACTCCCGGTATTTTCTAAGGGCCTCAATCTCCGCTTTGACAGCCGGATGCAGGCCTTTGAAGATATCCTCCTCCGGTTCAGCCTGCCCAGTAACGGATTTTTTCGTTGTCTGCTTTCCGCCGCCATTATCAAGATCCTCTTCCTCGTCTGTGCTCGCCTTGTTGGCTCCCGGCTTCACTGTAGACTTTGCAACAGGATCCTCCTCTTCTTCGATACCGTACTTCTTCATGATTTCCTCGTAAGCCGCCCTGTCTTCCGGGGTCATTTTAGATTTGTCGATTTTTGCCATTTCTTCATTTTCTCCTTTCTCGCTGTTCATCGCTTTCTCAATTCTTTCGTCCAGGCTTGTCCTGAACTTCTTTAAGGATTCGATATCATTGATGCCGATATCCTTTTTGATTCCGCTGACTTTTCCGGCAGCCCAGCTACTGATAGCATCAGCGATGATTCCATCAAATTCGGATATGCTTTCTTCCATCATGGACTGCGCCGTGGATCCATCGAGATCATCGTCGTAAAGAATCGACTGCAGGGAAGACTGTAGTGCATAACAGATGCTCCACATCTCATCAGCCACCTTCTGACGCTTTACCTCGGTCATCTTCTCACCAAACGTCTGAGAGTTGCCTTTTTCTATGGTTACGTCAACATTTTCGGCAATTTCTCCCATAGCTTCATCGTAAAGCCCTGCCATTTTCGCAAAAGCGGCTACAAACCGCTTCAACGTCGGCTCTTTCTGCGGTGACAGCTCTCCTTCGCCTCTTCTTTTGAACAACTTAATATCCGCCTGCTGGTTTGCTCCTTCGTCAACGAAATCGACTTTTTTGACATTCAAATTTCTTAATTTTGTTGCCAATACCCTTACCTCCTTCCATGGTTTTTTATAAAACAAAAAGCGGTGTTAACCGCCTTCTGAATTACCGTTATTCATTTCTTTTGGAAGCCGCTACGACGCACGCCAAAACAAATCCAACAAATGCGCCGATAAAGAAAATCCCAATATCAATCAGAATCTCCATCTTCCTCTACCTCCACTCTTTCAGCTTCGCCTTCAATCGAAAACATGGTATACGTTCCATCCTTTACCTTTTCCCACACATCATCATCTGTGACCAGGAATCCGATCCACCATCCAACAGGAAGGGCTCCTTCCGGAATGCCCATCGCAATCATCTTTTCCTCCGTGAAAACTACGCTTTCAACTAATGTCGCGCAGTCGCCACGCTCATGCATCTCTCCGCCCTCCCTGTAGAGTCGGACGAAATTATATGCAGCTTTTTCAAGCTCTTCCGGATCTATCATATCTTCCTGCCAATCAACAAGCTGTTCTCCGTTTTCATCGATGGCAATGCTCGCCCACCCAAAAGCCAGACGCTTGTCGTCTTCTGACTTTTGTATCTTAAAGCGACCTTTCAACACAGAGGTCTCTTTTTCACAAGGTTTATCCACATTCACCGCTCTTTTTCCAGAGCTTTTGTGGATTCCTAAAATATCATACAGGCTCTTCATCACTGATCCTCCTTAACCTCTACATACTTAACAACGCATCTGCATCTCGGATGCGCCGGCGGAATAAGGACCCTTCCGCATTTTCCCACATCAAAGTATTCATCCATCTCTTTGCTGACACCCTCCACGCTCTCACAAAATTTGCACACGTTATCCTGTCTGGCCGTCACCCATACTTTTTTCACATGCCCTATATATCCTCTTTCCTGGGCCTGCTTGATTCCCTGATGTGCTCCGGCATTGTATGCCTCTGCAAGTTCTGTCTGTGCAATCGTTTCAGCGCGGTATCGATGTTGCTTTTCGGCATACTTCAAAGCCTTATCCCTCGCCCTCCTGACGATATTCTCCTCCTTCATTCGAGGATGTTCTTTCCGCATCTGTTCCTTGATGTGGTTATAATACTTCAAATTTGCCTGCGCCTGCCTTTCGGTAAGCCCAATGCACGGGCGAATGACTCTTGCCAATTCATTTGGCGTGAGATCTTCTCGCACCGCCTTCATGGTAAGCCGCTGTATCGCTTTTTTCTGCTCTTGGACAGCATTTGTCACAAATTCGCTTCCCCGGTCTTTGATCCAGTTTCTTATACCAACATCGGTTGCATCGAATTCAAATCCTTTGCCCCTGACTTCATCCAGTATAGCGTCACTGAGTTGTCCTGCTATTATAGCTTCCACCCACATCGGTTCGAGGGTATTTACCACGAATGACGAATAGTCCTTCGACCAATTCTGGAGATCTTCCTCGGATACATCTCCATCCTCAATCAGCTTCCGTATTTCCTTGTATGTAATAGCCGCTGCCTGATCTGCCCAAAACCGTGTAAGGACAGATACCGGAACCGCCGCAGTATCCGTTATATACCGATTCAGCATATTTAAAAGGCGAAGATTTTCCTTGCTCCGCTTCTTCGCTTTTCCTAAAGGTTTTGGTTTTTTGAAGATATACATAGTTCTCTTCTACCTCCCCAACCTTCTCTTTGCCGCCTCAGCGGTCTTTTCATCTTCGCTTTCGTCTATTTCGTCTTCCTGGATCTCGCTCTCGTCCGTCTCCGGCGGTTGGCTTTGATTCTGCTGTTTTGTTCTGGTCGGATCCTCTCTTCTGCTATCCGTGGTTCTTTCCGGAAGATGACCGATCTCCCGGACATAATCCTCCAGGCCATCATCAGGAACAAGGATGCCTATACCGGCCATGTCTTTAATGTACTGTCCTGCGGATTTTATATCAACATCTTCGATCTCTCCATGTGTCATTTTGGGATAATCCGTAATGCCGTTGAAGTGATCTCCGTTGATATCGATAAGGGCTGGTATACTCTGGTTATTGAACGTCTCGCAGATAACATCCAAAAAAGAGGATATCGCAACAGAAAAAAGCTCCGTTTTATCGGAGCTAAGCGCAAAACTTCCAACCTTATTGTGTCCAAGCATGAGGAAGTCCGCCAAAACCGTCATAGCTATCTTCGTATCATACCTGTTGATAATCGCGTTTGTGTCAAACTGTCTGGCGCCGCCCGTGCTGACCAGTTCAAATTCAAATCCGTGCGGCAATACAAGCCCTTCGTATTCATCGCGGCGGACCGATTTCACCATCTTCGTGAGAGCAGCATTTATTTTTATCATTTCCGAATCCGTGTCATCCCAAATATCCGTTCCTTCCGGAACATGAAACACTGGGAGACCTGCCAGATCTCGCTCAATTCCTATTGCCTCAATCTCCTGGATTCGACGTTTAAAGTACCATGGTCGATACGCATTTCTTAGTATGCTGCGCCCCTCCGGATTGTCCTTCGCGCTTTCCGTACGAAAAAGCATAGCTTTTTTTATCGGAATTGTGATAAACCCATAATCCGGCGGCGGCATCTGTGTCATCCCAATCAGGTTGTCGTGCTTGTCGTACTCCCATTTGTATAGCGTATCTTGGCTACGGATCGGAAGCTTCTGCCAGCCTATCAGCCCGTCGGAATATTTGCTGTTAGTCCTCGGATTCCTTGTTTTTCCCATCCGGCGTTTGTACACAATCTCATGCAGGCTCCATCCATAGACAAGAAACGATAAGATTTCCGAAATTGTATCGGTCCATGTGCTCTGCATGTCATCCATGCAAGATTCGATAAACTCTGCAGCTTCACGATCTTTCGCTGAATCTCCGCCAGGTTCAATATTCCACACCGTGTGCCTGATCAGCATCTTGATGGCGAACAGGATAGCGCCGATGGTATCATCATTGTTTGCCATTTCCCGATACACCTCGACTCCGCGTATCCCTTGCAGTTCTCGCAGGAATTCTTCGTGGAACACACCATTCCACCGCTTCTGCCCTATGCGGCCTATTTCCGCCATTCTGACCCCTCCTTTCTTCTAACGTTTTCTCGTCTTTTCTACCCGTTTCTGTCCTTGCAGCTCTGGTTTCGTAGTGGTTTTATCAAGCCAGGCAACTAAACCTCTGCAGTTCGGCTCCTGTTTTTCAAGCATGTCGGCCGTATTTCTCAGTGCTACGACTACCAATGCAGTGTCCGCAACGGGATGGCCATTCAAAGCCTTTATAATCTTGTTCTGGTAGAAATTTAGTCCATCCACAACAACTCCGGTTGCTTCCGGCAGTCTCTTTTCCTCAATCAGCCGGTTTCCTTTTGTGACATACGCTTCTTTCTTCTTCATTATGCCCACAGATATCTACCTCCTATTTATTTCTCCAGTAGCTGCTCTTTCCAAGGCCGGCAGCACTTTCCTGATTCGGAGCACTTCCGGTATATTTCTTGATCTTTCCAAGATATACAGATAATGCCAGTGCATCTGCGCGGTCCGGTGAATCCAGTCCTCGCTTTTTCATTTCCTTCTTGCTTTCGACCTCCAACTTTCCGTTGCTCGCGAGGAAATACTTCCGGGACGAAAGCTGTGCGAATGTCTCCTGATCCTCCTCAATTTCGACTTCTTTGTTCTCCATGAGATCCTTCAGCGTCGCCCACATGTGCGTGGTCAAATTGTTGTAATGCTCTGCGGCGTCTTTTCCCGCCTTGGTGTCAGTTTCTATTTTCTCCGCAGCATTGATCGGTATAACATACAGCCGTCCAAGCCTCTGTTCTCGCTTTACTTCCCTCAAACGGTCGGTAACTCCGCCTCCAAGACCGGTATCGTCTATATTTACATAGATCCTTCCTCGATAATCCGGATATTCTTTGAGAACTTTCTTGTACTGCCTGACAATATCTCCTACAGTGCGCATCAAGTCCTGCCCTCGCCTATTCGCTACGATTTGTAGCTTTCCTCTGGCGTTTCTGTATATGACTGTTTCATCGTCTCCAAATCTCGCAACGTCAACACCTAAAATGATGTACGGCAACCGCTTATCATCTGGAAGTTCAAACAAGCGGCTTCCGCATTGCTCTATTGTTGAAAGAGCTATAAACACATCGTCCTCTTGGTTCGGGAACTCTCCCCTGACACGCACACGCACCACATTGGAATCCCACCCATACTTCCTGATCAGCGAATCAATATTCTCTTTATTGGTCCGCTTGCTGTCTGCCGATGATACAGTATGGCACTTATATAAGGCCCGATCCCGTGTATGGCTATCGTAAAATGTTCCGGAAGTCTTGGTCGGGTTACCGCACATAAGCAGCTTATTGTTCTCTCCTGACAAGGTACCGAGGACAGCCTCCATGATCGGATCTGCTACGCCGGACGCTTCGTCAACGATGAACAGCATATTATCCTCGTGGAATCCCTGCATGTTCTCTGGCTTTGTAGCAGTCCTCGCTACCCCAAACCAACGCTTTTCATTGCCGACCATATAAACATATGTCTTTGTCCATTTTAGGAGCCTGGAGAGCAAAGGAGAGTGGCTCATCCACTTTGAAATTTCAGACCACAGTACATCGTGTAGCTGCTGTTTCGTTGGCGCCGTTGCCACAATACGAGGGTACGGAAAACAGGTAATAAACCACAGGAATACCGCAGCCTCCAGACCGGTCTTTCCTACGCCCTGTCCGGACTTAATGCTGACTTTCGGATTGTGCGCCAGATCTTCGGCAGCTTCCGCCTGCCATTCATCCGGTTCAAATCCAAGCACTTCCCGGAAGAACATCACGGGATCATCGCGCCAAAGCGGTATGCTTTCATCAAGGAAATCCGACAGCCAATCCATATTATTGTCCATCCTTTTCCCTCCTTGCTTTTATGACGCTCTCCGCCCAAGTACGCACCAGTTCGTTGCCCTTCGACTCTCCTGCAATCTTCTCCTTCTCAAATCTGAGTTTTGCAAGAGCATCTACAGCTTTTGTCTTTTGACTTTGAACAGAGGTGAGTTCCTTCTCCAGACGCGCAACCAGATCTGCCGAGGAAGAGGTCATTGTCTGCAGACTGTAATGCTCTCCGGGCAGCCGATCGCCTTTCTCGACCTTCTCCTGAACCCGGTTGTCGTAAAGTTCTCTTTCCGCATCGTCTTTGAACATCCTCTTTTCCTCAAACTTTGTCACGCCGTACACGTAAACACCGCCCTTTGCTTCGCGGTACTTATTGATTGCTTTCATGATCCTGCGCTCCCGAACTGTAAACAGCATGATCTGGTTTATCAGTATCTCTTCCTCGTCCTGCGGCATTGTCTCAATGAGCTCTTTTTCTTCATCGTCAAGCGTATCCCAATAGACAGCGGAATACCCTCCATGCTTCAGGGCGTTCTGTGTTCCCTTCGGGGCTCCATGCCCTTTAGCGTTCTGCTTTCCCTTGCAATTCTGGTTTCCGGGCTGTCCGCCTCGTTTACGAACGCTCGCTTTTTCTGATCCACTTTTCTTTTGCGAACGCTCGCCTTGTTTTTTTTTACCGTTTTCATCCCATTTCTGGGTTGACTTCCATCTTCGGACGGTTCCCTCTGGCTTGCCGAGTTTCTTTGCAATATCAACAAGAGCCATGCCAGATTTGTACAACTTTTCCGCCTCTATGCTGTCAGGGCTTCTTGCTCTCGGCATTGCCATCACCTCCCATATCGTATTTTTTTCGGATATGAAGCGACCGGCAGGCTCTTCTCTCCGCGCCGCCGGCCTCTGTTCTATATATGCTATAACAGCATAACATCAAATTTTTGTCAGATATTCTGCTTTTGAGAACCCCGTGACTCCTTTGGTCATCATGTTCAGAAAATCCTCTTTCGAGAAGTCTGATAACCGGAAAACCTCTTCTGGTTTCATACCGAGCTGCTTTCCGATTTCTTCTACGGTTTTCCCTTCCCCCATAAGCTCTTTTACAATGGCTTTCATAGGTTCCAGAAGATGCGTGCCCCTTGCTCTATTGTGCGTTACAGTTCCGTATATATCCTCCGACCGTTCCGAATGCTCAACAACAACTATCGGCACTTTACCGTTAAGCATGGATTTTAAGGGTTCTTCTCCAGACACGGTCCATCTGTGGAACCCGTCAATGATCGTATAATCCGGCCGGACAACAATAGGAAGTGTCCATCCATTTACTAAAATAGACTGCGTTAATAGCTTCAAGTTTTCTTTTGAAACTTTGTTCGGGTTGTAATCATTTGGTTTGAGCCATTCCCTCGGAACCCATTGCAACGTGCTAAGCGGTGCAGTCAGCTTATTGTCCATGTTTGCTTTCCTCCGTTTTCTTCGCTTTCTCAATATATTTTCCATAAATCCGATGATAGAGCGCCCGGAACGTCCTCATTTTAGGATCTCCGGACACAAGGCCTTCGTATATATGCTTAAAGTCTTCCGGTGTAGCAATGGCTGAAACTTGAAGAAAGAAATTCCTATATCTTTCAGCAACATGCCTCTTGTGCGGTGTATCAAAATACACATCCATATTCCCGAACATGTGCAAGAGTTCCTTCTTGTAGTCTTTTTCCGGCTCGGCTGCCTCCATTTCCCGTCTCTTTCTGCTACTTCGGCCGAACATCTCGCTATCCCAGTACAGCGCCGCCAGATATGCATTCGGCTCTCTCCGTATGATCCGCTCCATGAGGTCGGGATAATACTCATTCATCTTTACAAGCGATCTGGCTGTATCCACAGAAAAGAACTGCGACACCCTAAGCTGCTGCTTAGAACTCCCGGACTGCCAGAGATAAAGGTATATCTCCGGTATATCGACCTTTTCCTGTTTCAAATAAAGCCATACGTCATTATTTGTCCAGTCATAGATCGGAAATACCTGCCTCTTGTTCGTCATGGTCTTTCCGGCGCGCGTCATTGTGGCGATATTCTGCAATCGCTGCAACGATTCTGCCGTCCGGATCCCTACCATCGTAATTCCGGATACACACGTTCTCGGAAGAAAATCCTGGTACGCATCAATCCTGGGCCTCAATAATTTATGGCTTCGGATTGCAAAGCTCGGCGGACGCCTAACCCATACATCCTGCTTTGTCGAATCCCAACATATGAAAGATTCATCATTCGATAGCTGATTGAAGCAATTGTAGTGTTTTACCTCCACACAAAACCACTCGAACTTCGCCCCCATCATCATGAATATCCGTCGCCACTTTTTTGTCATCTCTTCCATACACGGGAAAATGGCCTCCTCATCTATAAACTGAACCGTAAGCTGACGCATGTCTATTTCTCCACGGCGCGCAAGGTTCACGAGGAGCTGCGCCACGCAGAGACTATCCTTTCCTCCGCTAAACGAGAAGAATACCGGTAACCCATTCCGAAATACGTTCTTTATTCGTATCTCGGCCGCTTTTACAACGTCTATGCTCGATTCGCACCGCTTTACAGCCATATCCGTTCACCACACTTTGGGCAGATTACGAATCTTCCCGTTTCAGCCGGTGTCTGGACCGTATCTGCATCGCCGTCTTTAAATTCCGGATGTGAATCAGGAATCTGATCGGCGGTTTTCTCTTCCACGTTCTCCGTGGCTTCTCGCTGTTCCCGCCTCTCATTCGCTTCTTTTATCTTGCGAACTTCCTCTTCATCAAGAGTCCCATACTCTGATATCTTTTCGGTGATTTCATCAGCATCCGCAACCATCTGCTTCAATATTTCTTCATCGAATCCGGGGATATCCAGGTCTCCGTCCAATTCCTCCAGAAACTCATTTAAGGTATCGAGGTTCTCAATCCCCAGGGAGAAGATTTTATTGTCAGCAATCATCAGTTTTTTCTTCTGCGCTTCGGTAAGATCTTCGTACTTATAGACCAACGCATCCTCTCTGTTCATTCGTAGGAGCGTCTCATACAGCCCGTTTCCTGCCAGTATGACGTTGTTTTCATCAACAACAATCGGCCTGATCTGTCCGAACATCCGAACACTTCGCTCAAATTCCTCCAACTGCTTTTCTGTATGGATTCTGATATTTCGTTCCGGTCGAACCAGATCTTTCATTTTCATGGTTAATTGTTTCATAATTTTCCTCCAAACACTTGATTTGAAGGAGCATTGCGGCCATCTGCAAATGACCTATAGCGAATTAAGGAAATCTGCGGCGCTGCCGATCAGCTCCGCCGCATCACAAACAATACTTTTGTCAATCTCATACACTTCTCTCCATCCATTTTCTACGGACCCCGTCCACTGGCGCGCCGGCCATGGGTGCGTTCCGCATAAATAGCCATTATGCCATTTATAGATCGGAGGCATCTTCACGTTGTAATAATGGATGTAGGCTAATATCTCTTCATGGCTCCACGCAGCCAACGGGCTGTACCTCGTGATGCCTTTCCCATTGGTATAGATGTTTGATCCTTTCCCGCAGTAGTTTCCGTCCGCGCGGCGCCGGCCGAGAAGAATAACGTCCAACTGATGTTCTTTGTAGTATTTTTCCTGGGCCCTGTGCTGGACTATCGAAAACCATTTCGCCGCTGTCGCACTGTCTTGCGGGAAAAGCATATTCGGATGCTTAGACAGCCACTCCAGATCCTGTCCTGTATTGATGATCTCGAGCCCTTTCGGTTTGTGGCGATCTACCCACCTCCGGAAAGCCGGATATTCCAAATCGCAAACCGCCATCATGCAGTCGTTGATCTCACCTTTTTCGCAGATCTCGCCAAGCACAAGGCTGTCTTTTCCTGCGGACCATGCATACGCCGCTCTCTTCCCGGCGGTCCTTTCCCTTATTTCTTCCACGGTCACGCGTACTTTCTCGTCAAGTTCATCTTTTAGGACCAGTTCTTCAATACGTTTTCCGGCTTTCAGCCACTCCTCATTCTTTATGGCTTGCTTTTTACCTAGCACTCTTTCCATTTCGCACCTCCAGCTTTGTGACCATCATACCTACAATTCCGCCAAGGAGCACTGTCGCAAGGCTGCCAAGGGTTTTATATGGTCCACTATTCAAAACCGTTCCGTAGGCGAAAATAGGAAGCCCTACGGCCAAAGCAGCAACAACTCCGTATTGGATTCCCTTCGGCGTAAACTTTACTCCTTTCAACGTTAGAATCGTTGGAAGCAAAGTTGATGACCGGAGCGTTCCGTAAAACAAAAACAGGTGTGTCACCGTGAGTCCTTGAATATTGGCGATCGCAATACCCACGGCCAGAAGCGCAACCATTGCCCATTTCGTCTTTTTCAGTACCCTTCCTCCGGAAATATCCGTCACCAATGAAGATACAGCGCATAGATTGCTGTCTACCGTGGATAGAAGCCCGGATATGATCATGTAAAGAAACGGAAGCACGGCCCACGCAGGCATAAGCGCCTTAATCAATTCAAAATTGATCACGCCGAGATCCTGCGCCCGATATCCTATTCCGGCTCCAGCGAATCCAAGGATCCCCATGGAGAAAGGCACTACGCCAAACAAGATAGCCCCCAAAAGAAACGCATGTCCGATGCGGCTCTTTTTAACAGCAAACGCTCTCTGCCAAAACGATTGGTCTCCGAATGGACCGGATAGCAATCCAACCGCCGTTGGCAGTCCAAAAGACAGAAATACGCATATCCCTTCTTTTGACCAGAAAGACGTATATGTTCCAGATATCCCGTTTATCCCGGCCGCAATTCCTTCCCCGCCTACGGATCTGACCGCAACGATAAGAAAGGAAACGCTTGCCACCAACATGAAAACCATCTGGATTGCATCAGTAAGCATAGATGCCTTAATTCCAGAAATCACGGAATACGACAACGCAATAACCGCAAGCAGTACCGTTACCATCTCAAACGGCAATCCAGTCGCAGCACTTAACACCTGGCTTCCCGCCAGAAGCTGCACTCCAGTAGACAATACCGACAGTCCAATTAGTTGAAACAGGTATACCCTTTTCACTCCATCAGACTGGTATTTGTCGCGCATATATCCGGATAAGGTGATGCCTTCCGGCATTTCCGCTCTGATCTTTTTTGCGAACGGTATGAAAATAATCAGGCATAACACATTTGGCGCCAAAAACCAAAAAAGCCCGACAAACCCATTTGTATACGCTTTTTCCGTCGATACAAATAGTGCCGGTGCCCAGATCCATGTAGCTGCTATACTCAAAGCAGACATTATCCAATTTTCTTTTCGGTTCCCAACGCAGAACCTCTCTACGTTTTTCTCCTTTTTAGTAAATATCAGCGTAGCGGCGATCATAGTCACCGCGTAAATCGCCAGAATTACTAATCCATTCATCTGAAATTCTCCTTTTGCATATTAAAGGAGCATCCGGTGTCTTTCTCTTGCTCTTCCCCCTCTCCAGACTATACTTAAAGAGCCACCGGCAACCCGGTGGCTCATGGCTTATGATAAGATTTTACTCCATTATCATACTCATTTTCCGTTATTAAGTCAAGTTTAACTTAACGGTATCCGTTATTTACGTCTAAGCCTTATAAAATCAATAGAAACGCAATCCGTTAATTCCAAAAAATAATGCTGAAAGTCTCTCCTCTGCAGTCTTGATATCATCATAGATTGTTACCTTGCTTACATTAAATTTTTTCGCAAGTTCCGCAGCTGACGACTTTTCTTTTGTCATATACATTGATTTTATCACTTTATACTGTCGCTTCTCCTTCTCTCCATACTTTCCGCAGTACATCCGGTAAACATCGAACATCCGGTCAACATGTGATATGATAATCCCCGTCCGCTCTGCGGACTCCTTGATTGAATTCACAATCACCCCATCGCTCGCCTTCATGCTCATAAGTTCTTCTATGACTTCTTCTGTAGTTTTTTCCGAATGCTCTTTCTGATAAACTGCTTTTGAGCAACTTTCCTTTAGCATCCTATAATTTCTAAGAAGCAGCCTTGTATTGTGCAATCTGCGGTCTTTCATTTCTTTCTGTTCTTTCTGATGCGCCTTTTCCAGCGTCTCGGCCGCGACAGACGCCCCTGCAAGGGCTGCTTTGGCGATCATTTCCTCCACTTCTTCTTTCGTGAGAGCCACAAATTCAACGCAATTATTCATATCCATGTCTATTTTACCTCCGACTATTTGTATATTACCTTCAGGATCCCTGCTTTGTATGCCTGCTTTTCTTCCTCCGGCATATCAGATCCCCTTAATGCGTCATCTAACGCCTGGGCGGTACCGCACTCCGGGCAGATCAATGTTTCGTTATCCGTCCTCGACAGCGCTGGCACCCCTTCATATTCCCGATTACAGATCGGGCACACTTGACGCCCCTCTGGTATCACTTCCCCGCATGCTACGCAATGGTCCTCCATAGAATCACTCCTCCTCTTTCTTGTTATCAAACATCCCAAGTTTAAATCCAAGCTGCAGACATCCCTCAACGATCAGCTCTATCTCTCTTCCTGATACATGACACATTGTAAATTCTAATACCGCGCTTCCATCTTCCTCTTTCATGTTACAGAAAAAGCCTTTATCAATAACCTTTTCTGTGCCATCCTCATAATGTATCACTATTTTCTTAACATCCTTCTCTTCTTCCATCTCTTTTCTCCTTCCTGTATGGACAATACTTCCATACGCAATTCACTTTGTACGAATTTTTTATGTATTCTTCATTTGCGCATCCACCAGTTTTTCCATCGTTATACACACACTTTCCACAGTAATCTTTGTGTGTAGGGAATAATACAATTTCACCCATTCATACCTCCATCTGGAATAGCATCAGGGAAGTCAAATATGGTCATTTGCCCTGGAAGTTCAGCTTCGTTTACCGATCCGACCGAATCGTCCGAAGAAATGCCACTAATCTGTGACCAGCACTCCGGTCCATATCCTCTTCGCATACTTTCCGAATCCGTAAGTTTCTTCCCGCACTTTTGGCACCTTGTATACACAGTGTAGCCCTCCCTTTAATTATGAGTGGCATCAAAATTCTCCTTCGCCCACCTATTTCCCGTAGCATAGACTTTATCCCTTGTCCGCTCGTATGGAGTTTTAGTCTTTATGCAAAACTCTTCATCGATAAAGATACGCTCTGCAGTTTTTTTGAAATCTTCAAACGTCGGATTCTCCCCGAACGAGAAACGAATCTCAGAGCTATTTATCCATGCTTTGAAATTATATATTCCCTTTGTATCACTAAATCCGAAACTTATGCTCATTTGATTTTTTGCTTTCTGATAATCAGTCCATATACCTCCAGAGAAACCGACATCTCCATCATCAGTCTTTGGATGAATTACACTAAGGCTCCATCTTAAATTTCTGGAAAAATCATCATATACAAGATCTCTTATAAATTCCGCAAGTGTCTGCAGAGAAACATCACTCTTTTTACCCATATCAATACCTCCGCTTCGCTTCACTCAGACTTGCCATGCGTCTTTTTTGAAGATCCTCAAAGAACTTCGCATTCGCATTTGTTACTTTGTAGCACATCTTCTCGCCGAAAAATATGATGTATGTATCAGTAGCAAGCTCATGAAGCACCGTTGTGTATTCTTTTGTCATCGCGCAGCCACCCAGCGTAGGGCTTCCATCTTCAGTGACGTCAAATCCAGTACAAGTGCTCCCCCATACTTGCGGAAACACTACGGCATCTATTTCCGCATATGTATACTTATTGTTCCTTTTCTTCTCTTCGAAGATCTTCAAAAACTCTTCATCTTGAGATAATGCTACTCTTGCTTTGTACTCAATCAGTTCCAAGTTCGGATATCTTGCATTCACAACACCACGCTCCTATCTGTATTCTTTTCCTGTATGCTTGTCCTTTAGGACAATCCGGCCGACAACCTCAAATCCTGCCAGCTCCGCAGTCTGTTTCATAATCGGAATAAGGTTGCTGATCACCGCTGCTCTCTCCATCTCCCGCCGATTCTCTTCTTTTCGGATATTTCTCCATGCCGATCCGGCTGTAGGATCCGGATATCCTTCTCCGTTTTTTCCCATATTGTCTGGCATTTTTTCCTTCCTCCCCTCTTAATATCTGTTCTCCCTGAGTGCGGATCAATTCCGCAGCTTTATTGGATATGTGTTTCATTCTTCTATCCTTCCGACCATTCTCTCACTTTATAAGCTCATCAGTCACAGTGTTGAACAACCTGCAATAAGGAGTAATGCTAATGATTTTTCCAGTAGATTCCCGTTCCCTCAATACGACATCTGCAACCACCTGTTTCTTATCAGGTGTAACAAAGCCGTTCTGTTTTACATATTTCTGCATTTCTTTTAGCGCTATTTTTCTATCCTCGTCGTAGAAAATGCAAATGTACTTTGGTTCTCCGTAAAATCCAGTAACAGGTTTGTAATTCTGTTGTTGTAAGAGTACATCATAAATTATTGACATGTTTCCCCTTTTCCTTTCTACTGATATGGTTCCGGCCTATTTCGCCATGCTGTAACTCTTTTGCTCAGATACTTATTAACCGGTTCTCCGTTGTAACTACTAGCCCAATAGTGCTTTCCATCGACGTATGTTTGAGAATTGTCAAGGTATGTTCCTGATAAAAACTGCCATGTTACCAAACATTTTTTTCCTGTTCCATCTATCACTGTCACATCATAAACTCCTTCATTTTCCGGTAGTCCATCTTCCACCGGAATCCAATCATCATCTTTCTTAACAGCAGGCTGTCTTGCTATCATATTAAGCCAATCAAATGTATCGCTGTTTTCCGTGATCGTGTGTCGAAAATCATCCAGTAATGCTTGTCTGCTTATCAGATCATTGGTAGAGACATCTGCGTCCTTACCTGACATGTGCTTGCGAATAATACGCTCTACTGCTCCTGTAGAAACGCACATGGCTCCATACCCGCTCATTGTCTGCATAAAAATCGCCGCCTCTTTTATCTCTTCCAGAATCTTCTCTAATTCTTTCATGTCAGTCATCCCACCTTCCATTCCACCAATCCAAAAGTGCTTGGATATCCTCATCCGCTCTATTCCTGGTGTATGCCCGTTTGCGTTTATCTTTCTTCCGGCGGAGAGGAACTCCTGCCATTTTTCTTGAGTTGTTCGTATGCAACGTCTTTGCCATCGTCATTCCTCCAACTTAATCCTATTTCCGCAATACGGGCAAAATTTAAACCCGGAATCTTTCTCTATATCGTTTCCGCACTTGCAAACAACTGATTCATGATCGAACATGCTTGTTTTGCAAAAATATTCCGTATCCCGCTCCTTCAGCTCCATGATCTGTTCCGGAGTGAGACCGGTGTATAGTAGCTCCGATATTTCATGCATCACCTTTAAGGTTTCTTCCCGGTCTTCCTTCCCGACAATCATTTTAAAATTAACATTATGCGGATTTTCGCAGTGCCAATCTAAAAATTCTTTTAATCTATCCATCTCCGCTCTCCTTTTCTTTCTTTTTCTTTCCCTTTGCATACTTAAGGGTCAGTGCCATTGCTTCTTCGCCTATATCTCCCGCGGTTTCTTCTCTCTGTCTCTTCGTCAGGCATCTCTCTTTCGCCGCATCATAGTCATATTCGATCTGTTCCGAAAGCCGATCTGCCATTTTAAGGAATTTATCTCGATAATATGCTGACCATTGAATATCATCCGTCCTTATTTCATCAACCATCTGGACGTAATCCCTTAACATGCAGATGATCAGCACTATGTCGAGATAGGAGCAGCTTACAACATAATCGCACATGAGCTTTAGATTTATCGCTTTCTCTATCATTACCTGCTTTTGCTCTTCTTTCGACATTTCTTCCTCAACATCATGGAGGAACTGAAAAAGAAACCACAATCTACCTTCTCTTTCTTTCATCTCGTTATCCTCGCGACTAATCATCCACTTGTGCCGGCCGATATAGATCCTTTCTATCTTCTCCGCACCATATCCGTTCCCCCTCTGGAGTTTCAAGTGTCACGATCCCGTCTTTAAACCGGTATCCCTCAACAACTCTCCCCCTTTTCCATTCTCCGTCGATAAACATCTCTGCTTCCTGTCCAACAACATGCGGAAAGATTTCCTCGTTTTCGCGGAGCTTTTGGTCTATGAGCGGTATCAAGACGCGAGGAACGCAAATCATATGCATCCTTGTCGGTGCTTCCACTATTTTTTTCAGCATGTGTATGTAGATTTCCTCCGGAGTGGCCTGTTCAAGCCACTCCTCTTTACCTTCTGTTACTCTTTGGACTATTTCCAGAGCATTGCACTCCTCGGCAATTTCGTGGATTAACGCACGCATTTCCTCCGTAATCTCCCAACCGCCCTGCAGCGTGGGGCGCAGATCATATTCCAAAAGTTTTATTACCAGATCATCTATTTTTCTCATTTTGTTGCTCCTTTCAACCTTACCGGAAGAACCAGCGCTTTCATATCTGAATCCTCCGCCTGAACAATCATCGGCGTAGAAGGCGACGAAAAATTCAATGTAATATTTTCGCAAGTAAACGCCTTTATCGTTTCCAACACCAACCTGGAATCAAATCCTATGCGGATCGGCTTTTCGATCGGGCTCTTGAGCATTATCTTTTCACGATAATTTGTCACTTTGTCTTGCAGAATCACATTGATCTCCTCTCCTTCAATATCGAACTCGGCAGGAACACTTTCATCAGTACACATCTTCGCCCTGGTCATGGCCCCTATAAGCTCCTCCCTGTTCACGATAGCGTAATTCTCCATATTCACGAACATCTTCTGGTACGGAACAAATTTGCCATTGCGGATCCTGGTGCGTATTAAATATGCATCAGTCTTGAAAACGGCCCCATTCGCATCATACGAAAGCGTTACATCATCATCCATCCCCATCGAAGTAAGTTTCTTTGCGGCTGTTTTTGGAACGATCAGCTTAAGTCCGGAAACACCGGATACAGAATTAACCTGATCCCAACACATAACATGTCCGTCTGTGGCCGCAAGGTTCAGATTGTCATCTTCGCCCTCGAGGTATATTCCTTCAAGCTCCGGCCGGCCCGGCGACTTGTCTGCAGCCGCATAAAGCGCATGTGATATCGCATCCATCAAAAGTGATCCCGGAAGAACTATCCTGCCTTCTTCACCGACCGAGGTTTTGTCATACATAAAATTCTCTGCCGGAAACGACTGATAACTATTTTTAATCTTCTCTGTCTGGATCGTCACCACATCTTTATCGTCACAGGTGATTTCCACATCGCCCTCCGGAAGATTTTTTATCAGGTCAAAAGCCTTCATCGGCACAATAAATGATTCGCTCTCCGCACCCTCTAATTTGACCTGTATCGTCATTTCTCCATTTGCAGCTATTGCATAACCTTCTTTGATCAATACGCCGCCCAGAGCGGGGATTTGCGGATTTTTCTGCACAACGCTTTTCACCTTATCGATTGTCCTAACCAACTCATATTTTTTTAACTTCATGATCTGCCTCCTTCCCGGAGCTCTATCCCATCCAAAAACCGGAGAACCCCATTTGAATACCTGATTTTATATGTTTCGAGATCCTTTCTGTCCATGTATTTGTGACCGTAGATCTTTTTCATGTCGCGGAAGACCACCCATGGAACACGGTAAAAGTTGTCCAATCCTATTGATACCACCAAGAAGCACATCGCCCCGAGTTTCATGTATCTTTCAAAGCAGCTCTCCTGCTCTTCCGTAACTACATCTCTCATGATTCTCTCTTTATCCGTATGCTTTGCGTCGAACAATACCATGGTCGCATCCATCAGTATCCCTTTGAAGTCCGGCTGCGCCTGCTTAGCGAAACAGCAGATAAACTGTCCTCTTTTCCGATCATACGGCTTTAGTACCCTCATTGGCTCCGGGGTTTTCTCTATTACAGAAATCCCCTTTTCTTCGTAAAACTGGCAAGCTGCACTGATCATTCCTTCAAAATATTCTCCCGACGCCCGGGATCTGCTTCCAATTAACGCCTTACTGTATGTATCCATGCTCTGTTGCCACCTTCAGTAATTTATTGATTGTAACCGCTCCAATGCCTGGAATTTTTGATGTCTGGAGCTCTGCGAGAAATTCTTGCGTTCCTTTTCCGCTTCCGGCCACCTTCTTTCCACTGTTAAATCCCTCGCTCCGCGCTTTTTCCACGCGATCTTCCACGTAATGAACGAGCTGTTCATCCGTCATCTTTCGCATCTTTACCGCCTTTTCGTGGATACGAACTTCATCTTCTGTTCTTCTGCAGTTCCGTTTACTCTTTCCCATGTTTTCTCCTTTCTACTTGTCCTCCAAGCCTTCAAGCGGAGGAACCTTTACTCCATGTTCTCTGCACCACTTCACAAAGCACGGTTTGCACATATATGCAAAGGCATTTGTCTTTCCGCCTCTTTTGGTCCGTGCCGTAATGGATACCATCTTATTTTTCTCTTTCTGTTCGTGGCATTCCACGCATTCGCCCATCAGCTTCGCAAGAATTTTCTCGCTCTTTTTCCTTACAAGAAGCTGATCCGGGAACTCTCGCTTCATAGCATCTTCTCCAACAATCTCGATAAGGCTGTCTTTCATAAAGACCGGCGTCTTTTCCTGTTCTGCCACGGCAACGATCTTCCGTATCCACTCCGGATCTGGAATGACCTTCCCTTTTCTCCGTCCGGTTTCAGCTCCGATAATTATCCAGTCCGTCTGCCGGAATAAAAGATTGTGCTTCTCCGGGAGAACATCTTCCAAGATCGGCTCGATGCTGACAAATACATTGCGCCGCGCCGGCAAAAAATTGAATCTGTGCATCTCTTCTTCGGTTGTTATGGTCACCCCATAAAACATGTTTTCTCCTGCCGGAAGATCTTCTAAGTCAGCATAACGTTCCGGATTCTTTGTAAGAAACAGGTAATTATGCTGATCATGAGCCGCGCAGCATCGAAACACTTCATCGATCCATGAGTCCGGTACCCAATCTCCAAACAGGTCCGCCATGGCTCCAACAAAAATGTTCTGCCCCATTTTCAACTTGTCCAACGTATTGAAGCGGTATCTGTGCAGCGTCGGCTCAAACCCAAACGGATATATAATCTGCTTCCCGTTTTCACCGATGAACGGCTCGTCCAGTATGTATCCCCCTTCATCCTTCCGGTATTTATCCGTCCTCGTAATATTCAGTCTTACATTCCCAGAAAATCTAAGACTCATGGTCCTCGCATAGCAATACTCGCATCCGCGCCGACATCCGGTGACAATGTTCAGTGTGTGATCACACCATTCTATTCTGGATCGGTTCATATTCCCTCGCCTCCTCCATTCGCGGTAGCTTGTCAAGCAGATTGCATGCTTCTTCGACCGCCTGTCTTCGGTAATCTAAATGTCCGTAATCATCTTTAACTCTTATCAGAATTTCTACAATTTCTCCTATCTTCATCTATTCCGCCTCCCAATATTCAACTGTGTATTCCATCTGTGGTTTTGGTTTATTTTCAGTTCCCGGAGCTATGCGTCTTCCAATCTTCACCGCATATCCGGCTTTGGCCAATATCGATACCAACTGCAGTCTGTCTTCTTCACTCCACTGTGCAGAACCTTTCCGGATACTCCTGATTATGTTCGCGGCCATATTATCCGCACCTCCTAAGTCCTTTGCCTTTGTCCTTTTCTATGGTTTCCAACATTTTCTTTTTAAAAGCCTCGGTGAACGCTTTTACCTCTGGCGGCATTCCGCAGTTTCGGGATCCCCGGCACTGCACAATATCATTATCTTTCCACTCCATCGTGAAATACGGTTTATCCGGTTCCTGCTCCTTCCGGATGAAGAAAATATTCGTTTCCCCTCTGGCCACTCTGTCAACATAGGTACCAACGCAATGATGCAGGGCGGCCCCTTCTGCCTTAATATCCTCCGCACTGGCAGGAACAACCAGGAGAAGTCCTTTTCCCTTGACTTGAAAGGCGTTTTGAACATCCTTGTTCTCTCCCAGGATTTCTTCCAGAGCACGTTTTGTCTGCTCCATCCGTTTCTTTGCTTCGCGTTCTCTCTCCGCACGCTTCTTTGCTTCGATTTTATCTAGGTTTTCTTGATATTCTTTTGCAGTCCGATCGTGAACCTTCTTGAAGTTATTCGGCATATAAATAAACATATCGTCCAGATCGTAACCCAGCTCTTTGCACCATTTCAGATACTCAAGCCAATCCTTTGCCATGTTTCGCTTTCTCTCAATCCGCGGATCTTCCCTCTCTCGGTAACGCATGTAGGAATACCTCCAACACTCTCCCGATTCTCCGATCGGATATTTTTCACTTTCCCTCGTAATGTATTTCATAATCTTGTGGAGTGTAGCTTTCCTGTTCGCCTGCTTCAGGAGTTCCGTGTTGCAGGTAAACGTCTCGTAATATTCCTTTAACTGTTCAGGCTTGAACTGCAGTCCGATTTCCTGCGCCACTTGCAAAAGGCGAAGTTCGTAATGGTCTCCATCAATCGCCTGGAGCAACTTGGTATTCACTTTGTTCAGCCCCAAAATCTCATATATGGTGGATCCTTTTTCCCGGATTTTCCCTACCATATTTCCTGAATATCGGCAATTTATAATGTCTTTCGCCAGTCTGTTCAGTCCCATTTTGCAGATCCATTCCAACTTGGGGAACTGTATGTACTTTGAGATTGCATCCTCATACCGCAAAGCTACTGTTGGCATATTCCCTGACAGCACTTCTAATGCCGAATATTTCATCGGGGTATGCTCCCATGCCGCCGGAAGATTGCCCGGATATAAAATACATTCCATGCAGGCTATTCTTCCCTGATCAGGACACCATCGGCACTCCCCGCGCTGCTTATATACTCCCCACTCATAGGATTCATATTTTGGCTTTCCTTTCGGAAATGTATATATTGCCCTGCTATATTCGAATATATCCTGTTCAATCCGGCTTTTATCGATCGTGAACTCCACATATTTATCGCTCCGTATTCTCCGATCTGCCCGAAAATATCGAAGGGCGAATCCCTTTTCCATTGGATCTACATACAAGAACCAACGTTCATCGGATATCTGTCCCGGCATCTTCCCCCTTGCCTTAATCGTTACACGGCTTCCGCAGAAAGGACATATCCCCTTTTCATTGTTCCGAAGCCTGATATCTTTTCTCTTAACCGTTCCGATTTTCTTACAGTGCGTGCATTCGCATACAGCCTCGCCTTTCTTCTCCTCTTTGTAGATCAGGTATCGGCTGAAGCTCATTCCAGTCTCCCATACCCAGTCTTCAAATTCTTTGGGTGGCTCTTTGATCGGATTCATCACTGCGTCTATCTTGTCAGTCTCTTTTTTATGCCGCTCTGCAAGCTTTCGATCAAGAATCTCCTGTTGGAATCTATAAACTGCTGTCCATGGTAAATATTCATCATCCGAGTTTACATATTCCTTAAAAAAGTCTTTGATGGTCTTTACTTCTTCGTCAGATCTTATATGTACGTTTACTTTATATCGACTTCTCTTCAACTCTGGATCCCACAAATACTCTGTAAAGCTAAAATTCCACATTCCGGCGAACGATGCCGTATACCACTTTGTCTTTGACGTTTTCAAATCCTGTGTGATATAATCCTCATGTGACAGAAATGTCCTAAACTCTGCTTCTGTATTTCCGCCAGCCAGGCTTTTTATTCTAAAGAAATTCAGAAGCAGAATCTTTTTATCTTCAATCAATTCCGCCGTAACCATGTGATTCATGCTTTCCAGTTGTTTTGCATCATTAATCATCCTTTGCGTTGCACACGGTCGCGGTATTTTTGACAACTTTCTCTTATCCACTTTTATCGCCTCCTAGAGCAAATCAAACAATGACATCTGGCCTTCCGGCTCTTTATTCTTCGGAGCTCTGTCGTTCTTTTTCTCCGGCTCCACAGTTTTCTTTTCTCTGTCATCCTTTTTACCGTCAGTTTTCTTTTTCTGTTTTCCGGATCCAGTTTTTTTCTTCGCCGCTTCTGCTTTCCGTTTTGCTTCCTGTTCCTTACGCTCTTTCTCCTTTTTTTCCTCAAGTGCTTTGTCATCCAAACGGAAGTAATCCTCCGCCCATTCATATACCAGATCGTCGCGCACAACCGCGCAATTTCCTTCAGCCCGTTTCCGCGCCTGACCACGGATGTAAGCAAAACATTTAAGCCATGTTTTATGATCCTGAATAATATCTTCTGCCATTCCGGGATCCTCTTCGCATCTCTTAAGCAAATGTCTTATGATTGGATCTGCAAACTCTTTATCCTTTGCCTCCTTTACTTCCTCTTTCAGTTTCTGCTTTGCTTTAGCCAATACGTCTCCGGCATTCGCCTTTTTTGCAGTCTCCACTTCTTCCGGAGTCGGAGCCGGAATATTTCCGGTAACGGCATCAACAAGTGATGCAGTCCCCATTTCCACAAATGAAGAATCCTCTTCGTTCTCCTCTTCCTCGCCCTGATCAGATTCATACTCCCTCTTCAACCGATCATTTGTCACATCAAACAGTGTGTTTCCATCAGCATCATAGAATACCGTGACCGCATCCCTTTTGAGAATTTTGTACTCTTTTTCCCGGATCGTAACCTGGCATTCTTTCTGGTCGCTTGAATATCCACTCTCCAGATACTTTTTAACCACTTCATTCCATGGCCAACCGTAGGTGTTTTCGTCTTTCTGTTCAGTTGTAAAATGCCTTACATTTTCTCCCATCTTTTCTCCTCCTTATCGTTAAAATCAAAAAACATGTAAAACCGTTCTCTTCCCCGCTCTGCTTCCCTGTATTCATTCCATCCAGCTTTCCCGAGTAAGAAAAACAACCGCCGATGGGCCCATGGACCTATCCTGAACATTGGCATAATCCACAATTCCTGTCCTTCTCTCTCCTGTGGAAAAAGCACATGTCCTGTTACTGGATTTGTCAGCGTGTCTCCGATGCAAATATATCCGGCACATCCAAGCAGCGAAAGCTGTATGTAGCACATCATTCCCGCCACCCGGTCAACATCCTGGCCCACAAACACAACATGGTTCTGAAAATTATATTTTGACAACTTCATCTCGCTTACGGTAGCAATCAGTGTTGCTCCCGCCCCGCAGGCAGGATCGCAAACACTTATATATCCTCTTTGCTCTATCTGCTCGTCCACATCGCCCGTAACAATATTTGACATTGCCTTGCATACGCAATAAGGTGTGAAAAATTGTCCTTTCCAATGATTTCCGATCTCCAATTCCATGAACAATTCTCCGAGGAAATCCTGTTCCGGATTTCTTTCGAGCGCTTCGACGATTACCGCCATGCACTGCGCCGGCTTATCTACGCCGCCAAGGCGCTCTACGCATTGTTTGTACTCCCTCTCCCTCTCCAAATATCGAACGCCCGCCTTGTCCGGATCTGTGGAATTCGCCAGAGAGCACGCTATCATGCTAATGAGATCCGCCCAAACCTGCCATGCACTCCGGCTGTAGCACATTTCCCGAAAGACTTTTAAGAATTCCTGCTTTGTTCCCTGTATCTCTTGCACTTCTTTCTTCGCCTTCATCGCAATCCCTTCTCCCTCATGAGCCGATCTATAAATTCAGGAGTTGATACATTTCTTGCGGAGTCTGGTTCTTTGCCCTCGATTTTCGGCGTTTTCTTCTCCTGTTCCCCGCAGCTAAGCATGTACTCTGATTTCTTTTTCAGTACAAGCTCCGGAAGTCGGCTGTCATTGATCTTGCGCTGCACAATAGCGTCATAAATCTTGAAGAAATGCGCCCGGTTCGCAACCGGATTATCTCCCAGGCATAATTCCCGGAATCCCATCCGTTCCACAGCTTCCCTTGTCGGACCAGACAGGCTTTCCACAGCCTCGTCCGACCGGTAATATCCGTATTTCTGGATCGCACGTTGTACATCGCCCCAGGCTTCTCCGGCATCTTTTATTTGTGGTGATGTATACTCCGCACATTTCGCTCTTATTTCTGCAATCTGCGGGGGATACGTCTGTGTTGCGATCAGCTCTTGAAGTGCTGTCTCGCAGATCTTGAAGTCGATATCTCCAAGCATTCGGTACCACAACTGAATACTGTACTTATCAGGCATGATGTTAAACGTCGGATACGCACTTTTGATAGCAGCTCTTATCACATCAAACTCCTGTGGTGTCATATTAATTTCCACCTCCATACCAATCGGCTGTAGATTCCATGTACTGTCCGGTTGTCATTCGGCGATTGTCCGGCGCCGCAGATCTCATGGCCGGTGCTTTGTCCTGTGCCCGTCCAAGCCAACCGGTAATGAACCGCTTAATCCCACGCTCTGTCTTCCGATTTTTCGGATTGCTGTCAAGCCACGCATACATCTTTCGGAATTCCTGTTCCACATCAATAGCGGGATACAGTTGGCGAAGAGAGTTAAGGTAATTGATCGTAACATCGAAAGAACCGGATCCCGTTACAAGGGGGAGGGATATGAATACGTTCTGCTCGGAGGTTATTACCTCCGGGCATATAGTATCTTTCTCTTTATCTTTATCTTTCTCTATCTCTTTCTCTATCTCTATCTCTACGTCACCTATGCGTAACTGTCGCGTCACTTCGCTGTCACATAGTGACGCTTTCTTTTCCCGCATCCTCCGCATGCGTTCTGCACTTGCGCTTTCAGAACCCACCATTTTATCGCATTCCGTTAGGCGGTATTCCGTTTCATCAACCAACTCCATTAAGCACTGCCGGATCAGAAAAAGTACCGTTACCTTGACATTCTCGGAATCCTCATCGAGTTCTAGCGCCAGCTCTTCGTAGAAGTCGTCTTCCACCCCTTCAAAATAGATTTTGCCGTCCTGCTTCATGGCGATAAGCAGCATCTTGAGGTAGATAATCGTATATGTATCCCCTCCGGCGATCTTTCTGAGTTTCTTGATCGGCTTCTGCCGGAAGAATCCCTCCGGCAGTTTCAGCCAATAGTATCGCTTTCCCATTCAGCTATCCTCCTAGTAAATTACTTTTGAGCCATCGTCTGTTTTAATGACCGTGATGCTCTGGCTAAACCTTGCTTTCATGGCATCATCATGTGTGATAGCCATAATCTTGACATCAGGATAGCGACTGCGTATTGTTTCGAGCGAATCCACGTAGGCCTGTGCTCCATCATCATCCAAAAACGGAGGCTCATCGATGAACAGCATTCCAAGCTGGATTCCGGCCGCAGTAGCCTTAATCTCTGAAAGAGCAAGGATCACAGCAAGAGAAGCTTTAACCTTTTCTCCTCCACTCTTTGATGCGTACGGCAAGGTAGTCTTTCCGTATTCAGCTATCAGCACATCCAGAGTGGCTTTATCTCCATCCTTGCCTTTTACGGTCCGCTCCATGACGAACTCAACTCCCATAGTTCCGCCGGTCATCTGGCCAAGAATATTGTTTGCCGTATCCGTGATGTGAGGGATAATGTTCCTAACGATCTGATGTGGAACCCCGTCCTGACTAAACGCCTGTTTCAGTACATCATAATGTGATGCCAACTCCGCCTCTTTGGAGATTTCTATTTTCAGTTCATCCATTTCTTTTCGGATCTTCATCACATCTTCCGAGCGCTGAATCAGGATACCTTTTTGAAGTTGAAGCTCCGAAGCTCTTTTCTCAAGATCCGCTTTCTTCTTCTCCAGCTCATGTAAGTGTTCTTCTTTTCCCCGTGGGATGCCGGAGAGCAGCTCCTGCTTCTGCAAGAAGTCCGAAAATATTTTCGTCCACTCATCGTTTTTCCGGTTCTCCCGTTCCTTCAGGTCTGACCGCTTCTCTTCCAAGTGTTTTTTTCGTTCTTCGTAGACAGGAATGTTTGTTTCCTGATCTGCGTATATCCGGAGATCATCAACCGTCCTCTTGGCTTCCTCGTATTTTTTAACGGATTCCAGTAGTCTGTGAACGGATTCCGTTATCTTTTGGCTTTCTATTTTGACCGTAGAGACATTTTCCATGCATGAGCCTATTGTTTTATCGTTAGACTCTTTTTCGCCTTCCAGACGGGCACGCAGCGCCTTCTTTTGTTCCGCCTCCTCTTTCTTTTTCCGGAACAACTCAAGCTCAGAAATTTCCTCCAAAACTTTCCGCTCTTCTTCCGGCGAGTACCCAATCTCTGACATTTCCTTTTTCTTGGCTCCTGCATATGCAGCGTAATCTTCCTTGGCAATGCGGATGGCCTCCTGCATCGAAGCAATATCTTTTTCGACCTGCGCGATTTTACCTACATCCTCTCTCGCTTTCTCGAGGAACCGGCATGTAGCATTCGCGATATCCGGGCATCCGGAGTCTTCCATGAAAGCCTGCTGTTTCTTATATGCCGCAAGATCGGCCTCTGCAAGTTTGAGCTGCGTAGAAATCTGATGTACAGATTCCGTGACTTCTGCATGTTTCTGATTCACCTCGGACGAGATTGCAGCACAGCGATCCTTTTTCTCCCGAATGGCCGTGAGCTCTTTCCTCTTTTCCTCCAGTTCAGCAAGCTTCTGGTCGATCAGCGCTACATCGGCATCCTCAATCTCAAGAAGCTGCTCCTCTATCCTGCGGTTTTGCGCCTGAGTGGTATTGATGATGTTCTCATAGCGTTGGATCTGGGATTCCTTCTCTTCCAAAGATCTTTTTCCAGATTCATACTCTGCCACCACCGGAGCAAGATCTGTTACCATAGTTACCGCTTTCTGATACTCCTGTGCTTTTTCACGTACCATGTCAGCATTTCGGAGGAAAAGCTCGCAAGATTCGATTTCGCGCTGTATTCCTTCTGCTTCTGTCCTTGTTTTTTCCAGTTCTTCTTTTGCTTTCTCGGATGATTCTTTGAGGCGATCTACTTCTTTCACCGCTTCAAGGTACCCGCTCACCTGTTCTTTGCATACCTCAATATCCTGATCGGTCATCTTGCGGATGTCCGACAATTCCCCTATCTCTTTCTCGAGACTTTCCAGCTCTTTATCGGGATCTCCTTTCTCGGAAATAAACTCAGCTTTAACTTTCACCGCTTCTTTTTTGGACATCAGATTTCTTTTTGTATCAGCAAGCCGCTTCTTCGCATCCTGCTCCATAACGCCATATACGGACAGCCCCAGGAGATTTCCGAGTATCGTCATCCTGTCTTCCTTTTTCGCCTGCAGGAATAATCCATACTGGTCCTGCATGATCAGTGCGCAGCTCCGGAATGTCATAGAGTCCATACCGAGGATTTTTTCGATTTCAGCCTGCGTGTCCTTGATGCGCTCGGCCGATAAATTGATCCATTCCTCCCCATCTTTCTGTGATATGTTCAGCGTTGCTCTGCCTGATTTCGTCCTGGTCCTTACAATACGGAATCTCTTTTCTCCAATGTCGAAAATAAACTCAATAGATCCACTCCTCGCATCTTCACTCCCGCGGATCCACGCCTTATTGTCTCCCTCTCTGGTTTCCTCGTAGAGGCAATCGACAATTGCGTCCATAAACAAACTGCTCTTTCCGGCACCGTTCACACCATTAATGGAGCAAAACGAAACGTCCGAGAAATCAAAGGTCTCCTCTTTGTAGTTTCTATAATTTTTCACTGATATCGAAACCGGTCGGAGCACACCGTGATTTTCCGCTATCGATTCCGATTTCAGTGCCGCCGCAATGATCGGCTCCCCAAGCTCCACAACTTTGTCAGCATTTTTTACGCATTTTTCAGACAACCATTTTTTCAGATTGACGAGCGGGTCGCTTTCTTCCGACAGCAGCCCTCTGTTTGCTATTTCCACCATGCTCTCTGCTTCTATGTCAGCCACATAAAACGCTCCCATGTCATAGAGATCCGACTGCAGCACTGGGATATTAAGCGCCTTTTTCTGTTCACTTGTGCAACTGTATTTGATTCGAACAATCTTGTCCGATACAAGATCCGGATATTTTTCATTCATCAGGAAAATTTTTCCTTCCCGTAAATAGGACTCCACATCCTCCTGAGTCCATGTAACCGTCTGAAATTCTCTGAACGGAGTCTCATATCGGTGTCCGGATTTCAGTTTTCCTCTTTCAAATTCATGGATCCAGAAGCCTCTGCTCTGCCCCTCATCATTGAAGTTCATGGCGTTAATAGCTCCGGAATAGAACACATTATCCAGACCTTCAAGAATTTGAGGTCTGTGTATATGCCCTAGAAGTACCGCAGAGTATCCGGCGGTCTGCAGAGCCTCCCTCGGAATTACCGGTTCAAAGTTTGAAAAGAAAGACGTCTGTCCAGATTCCATGTTGCATCCGGGTACTGTATAATGTGCCATTAAAATCTTGGGTGTCATATCTGGTAGGATATTTGTGTTTGAGCATTGAGCCCTTAATCCCATAACCATATCTGATATATACTTGGTCCATGTCAGATTCTCTTCCTCTGCAGATAACCCTGGAAACTTTGACCGAAACTCCTGCTTATCAAACCCGGGAATGCATGCAATGTCTGCGATCGGTGTTGAGATAACCTGCGGTGTAGTAATCACCGCAACCTTTTTATTTTTCTCAAGCATCTTTGTCAGCACCCGGAACTGACCGGCGCCGTCATGATTCGGCGTACCACGCATCACAACCACAAACTTTGCACATTCTGACAGATCTTCGATGATCCTTGTCGCTGTAACCATTTCATCCGAATACCGAACCGGTCCGATCTGTTCCTGATGAAAGACGTCTCCGCTCACGCAGACCAAATCCGGACGAACTTCTTTTGCCGTTTCAACCATAAACTCAAGGCATTTAACCGTATCGAGAGAGCGGAGGTTTACTCCGTCCTCGACCGGTCCTTTAAACTGACCGATATGCCAATCCGCTGTATGTAAAATCTTCATCCTATTTTCCTCGCTTTCTCTGTTAATTTTCTGAGCTGTGGAAAGAGCAAATCGAACTGATCTCCCGGGATTCCACAAAGGCTGATGCCTGGTCCTTCCAACTTTTCTCCGACAATCAGAACATTCCCAAGTATTGGGTGGCCATGCTTATCTGTTTCATAGAGCCATGATGCCACGATATTTTCAGATGATCCGTTGTAATGCCCATCTTCGTCCACCAACATACTTACGCAATTCCCTCTTTCCCTGGAACCACGAAGTTCGTTGTACAGGCGTTTCGGCATAACACGCTCAAACAGTTCGCATTTCGGACCAATATAGTCTCTTAATGACTTGTTCTGTTCCTCAAAGCTCCTCTCCGGAAAGTCGTGCACTGAAATCTGATTGTCAGTAGTAATCTTGATCATTTTCATTGCCGGTTCCCTCCTCTCTGGCATTTGATACACAGCGGACGCCCGAACTTATTCAGCGAATAGGCGTACACCTTTTCACTGATCTCAACTCCGCATTCGTCGCAGAAATATCCTTCCTCCTCCGGCGGAGTAGGAGCTTCTGGCTCATTCGGAAGTTCTTCCGGAATATCCGGGATGTCCGGGACGTCTTCATCCGGATCGTCGCTCTGGAATGCAGGATTGCTCTCAAACGCTTCCACATCAAAGGCAGCGTCATTTTCAAATTCTACTTTTTTGATCGGAAGTGTCGGCGTGCCAAACATATTGTTTACCGAGCTGATCCCCTGTGTAAGTATCGCCTGACGCACCGCCGGATCCGAATAATCCGGAGAAAAGACTACCGTGGGAATGGCGAAGTTCTTTTGCAGCTCCTCCTTTGTGTATGTTCCTTTCACGCCAAGCAGGGCCCGGATTACTCTAAGCTTTGCGCCCGTGATTGCCTTTTCCGCCCATGTCTTTTTAAGAAGTGACATGTTCACCATTACAGATCTCTCGATATATTTCTCGCGGTCTGCCTCGTCGATCACATAGGCATCAACAGTTTTTCCATATTTGTTCTTCGCCTTGGTCCATGTTCCCTTAAAAATTTCCGCAGCGGCTTTTGCCTGCTTGTCGTCCGTAATGCCCCTGGCAGCCTTATCAGCGAATTCGATTCTGTACTTTTCCTCTTCATCTTCAAGGCAAATCTCTTTCTGATCTGTTTCTGTTCGGCAGGTTCCGTCTGCTTTCCGCATGGCTCCCTGTGCATGCGCCCGGTATGTAACCCGGTCAATACGTTCCCCGTATGTCTGCTCCGGATTGAACTGGATCCCTGCCGCCATTGCCAACTTGTTAAGCAAAGGCTTCGACAGCGAAAAGGCATCCGCATAGATCTTATTGCCCCTGTCGTCCTTCCTGCCCGTGTCTATCGATCCGACCTTGAAAATATCTCCGCTGGTTTCGCTCAGATCTACCGCGACCTCTTCCACATGGAATTTATAAAACGGATTGAGCTGAACGTCTGTTGCTGTCGGGATCAGCAGGTTGTATCCCTTGTATTCTTTTATTACTTCCGGCAATGATGCCATAACATCTTTCATATTGCTTTCCTCTCTTTCTCGTGATAAAATAGAATTGCTTTTAATAGTTATGCGCGCGATCTGGCAAGCGCCAAAGTCAGAGTGTATTCTGTTAAAAGTTCTGACTTAACGGCTTCAATCACTAATTCAGTCAGATAGCCCGGTGTCCGTCTAACGCCGTCGCAATCGCCAAAACGCTGAATTATTGATTGGAGCTTTTTTCTTGCCTCTGTCACGGCGTGCTCGTAAAGCTCCTCTGGTATTTCCTGCCCTATCGCCTCCTCTATTGTCTTCTTGTCCACAGCCACTCACCCACCTTTTCAAAGAGTAAAAACACAAAAAATGCGATGAACCCCGCCGCAAAATACTCGCTCCCAATAGCATCGTAGCCTCTGATTTCCCTTAACTTTTCAGAAACAAAATGCAGGAAGATAAGCCCTGATGCGAGCGACGTTGCAGCTTCTACTATAACAAAAGCCGCGCGTTTCGCCCGCCGGATCATGCGTCTTCTTACCCTCTTTTTCCTTGACTGAATATCCTGTGGATCTGAATTTGCATCCACGGGCTTCGTTGGATACGGTATTATTGTCACCGTTTCATTCCTCAAATCATAAAGTCTTAAATATTTCATACGACCTCCTCAAACTTAATCTTCATCTGACCATTCGTTTCCACTTTCAGAAACTTCGAGATCTTTGTCACCTTTTCTCTCTCTCTTTCTCTTTCCTCCCTGCAGTCGCATCTTTCCCCCGGATCAAGATGACAGCCACAGTCAGGGCAAATGTACCCGTACATTTTTCTTCATTCACCTCCTCAGTTGATCATGCAGTATTCATCGAAATATTTCTTAGGAATGCGTCCTGCCGGATACGCTTTTGTAAGCTTCCCTGCGTCAATACACTCCTTTCTCATTGTTCGGATTACGTCATATGCTTTGGATTTACTTATCCCAAGCAGCGCCATTATGTCGCTTGCCATATAGTAAGATCTGTCCTCCGCCGTTATTTCTTTCAAAACTCCACTTGGCATGCGGGCACCTCCTTTATTCCAGATTTTTCTCTGCCCATATTTTTAAGCTTTGCGTGATCCTGCTCACCTCATCCAATGTCTTGATGATTTCGTTGAGATCACCTTTTTCGTTCTCCGTTATCACTCCGTCCTCCGTAATGTCCAAGAGCAATTCTTTAGCTGCTGAAATCTTCCGGAAAGAAGACAGTGCCTTAATGCTTATCCTGTCCAGGGCCTCCAGCTTAACGTCCGGAAAGTCCTTTCCAAGAGGGCACATATTTTTGCAGTAATACGACTTTAATTCCGGCGCATTGTATATATCAGCCATCATCAGCACTTCGTCCGGAAACGGATTTTTACTGCCAAGCTCAATCCTGGCCAACCTGCTCCGGTCAATTCCGAGCTCTTCTGACGCCCCCTCTCTACTAAAAAGGCGGTCATTGAACGTCGCAGCCTGATAACGTGCTTCTGCGAAGACATTCCCTGCGGCTTTCGTAACATGTTTTCCCATTTATCTATCCTCCTTCATCAGCTAAAATATAATCAAACGATGTTTTCCGTGTAAGGCACCGTAATGTTACGATCTTTGCTGATTATCTTTGCAATCTCTGGCGCGTATACACGCCCATTTACCACTCCGGAAACGTAATTTCTGCTCAGACCTACGCGCTCCGCAAGTTCAGTAACGTTCAGATCATCATCAATCATTGACTTTTTGACCTCTTTACACCATGTCGGCAAAGTTCGTTTCACAATTTCACCTCCCGTTGTCCTTGTAAACATTTGTTGTTTACATTTGTTTAATCATGCTTTAGAATAACGGTATACGTTAATAAGCACAGAAAGGAGTAGCTGCTATGAATAATCAGACCTCATCGTGGTCGGAACAACTGCAGCGTATCGGATTATCAGAGTTTACAGATGCCAACCGTGAAATCCTGACCGATATTGAAGCAAGCGGTGTTCCATTAAATACTGCTTCGATTTTTCAAGCTTCTGCTGAAGCTGTCATCAGGGCCGTTTCTGTTATGATCGAAGAAAATAACAAGGCTCTTCTGGCCGAAGCCGATCAGTAACTATTCATTTTGCATTACACCTTGAGTGATGCCATCACTCTTTTTTTGAAAAGTGTTTTAAACATTTGGTTATTACAGTTTTAATAATAATCCCCATTTGTGAGTTTGTCAATACTTTTTGCTCACATTTTGGGATTCGAAAGGAGATTTATGATTATCCAGCGGATTTTAGCACTATTAGAGGAAAAGTCTCTAAAAGCAGCGGATTTGTGCAGGGCATTGGGTATAAGCACCAGCACTATGACTAACTGGAAAAATCGGGGGACTGATCCTCCGGCTAAAATGATAATCCCAATTTGTGAGTTTTTGGGCGTTTCTTGTGAATATTTACTTTCCGGGAACGAAAAATCTTCTTTGACAGTAGAAGATGCTGAATGGCTTTCTCTAATCCATAAGCTTCCCCGTGATGCTCAATTAGAATTTAAAGGGGAATTAAGAGGATATCTGAAACGATTAAGTCGTGAATATGAAGGGGAATTAAAAGAAGCAAAATAATCCCCTTCGAGTGGTACCGAAGGGGTAGAAAGGAATGAGATTATTATGAGTATGATAAAATGCCCGGAGTGCGGAAAAGAAATTTCCGATTCCGCTAAAGTTTGTCCAAGCTGCGGTTTTCAAATTAAAAAGAAAAAGCCTGTGTGGCTGATTATCATTGCCAGCATATGCGGAGTGATTGCTGTCCTCGTGCTGATCAGTGCCATAATGGATTTTACTAAAGCCACGACTCCCAACCCAAGCGCCGAATCAGATGCTTCACAAAAGAGCGCTGAAAATGTAGCGGAAACGACTGGTCCGGCTTTTGATTTTAAGCAGAACACAGACGAAGAACTGCAGTCATTCCCGGATATTGACGGCTTCACAAGTATAGCTGATACCGATTTCAAGGAAATCATGATAAGTATTGGCGTATCAGATATAAGCGAAGCCATTGTCGGGAACTACAAAGAAAATTCTGGAGTGTATTCCATCGACGCACTTTGCACAGTAGATGATGATCGTCAGCTTTTTGTTTCCTATAATTATTTAGGAATTGTAAGCAGCCCCAAGTGGGAAATCATCTCTGTAGCAGATTATGACTCTGGACAATATTATTATGTGCAGGGAGACTTAAAGGACGCTTATGACATATATGATTACAAAACCGGGGAATTGATATCAAAAGCTACTAAAACCCCGGAGCAGATCACAGAAGAATCAAAAGAGATTCTAGGCATGGACTAAGATCCGGGTGTATTGTATGAGTAATATTGGAGAGAAAATAAAAAGCCTTCGTTCAGATATCGGCGTCACTCAGTTGCAGCTCGGTGAATATGCCGGATGTTCTGGTCAGGTAATATCTAATATAGAAAGAGGCTACACAAACCCATCAGCCCAGGTTTTAATTAAGATAGCAGAATTTTTCCATGTTCCTTCAGATTACTTACTGGGAAAATCTAAATCGCAATGGATAGCTCTGGATCCAGAGACGATGAAGCCTTACATCGACGTCAGAATCTCCGAACTTTTGGCGCAGGGCGGCTTATCGCCCGAACAACTTTCCGAAACCGCAGACATTCCGCAGGAAGAACTATCTGGAATTCTGGCCGGATCCGTCACTCCGAATATCGATATATTGGCCAAGATCGCAAAGGCGTTAAATACATCGATGGATTTCCTGATCGGCTCCGTACCTTATTCAGAAATGATATCCTCCGAAGAAGAGGAAGATATCATACGTTATTATAGAGGGATGTCGAAAAGAGGAAAGCGGCTGTTCATGGGCGCTTTAGAAAATTTAAAAGACAAATAAGATCTCATCGGTATAATGTACTTAACCGGGGAACCGTTGAGGTGCTATGCAGCCGCCGGACGAAAGGAAGGAGGCTGGTGCTTATGGTTACATACAGTGACTTGTTTACTTTTGTCATCATGCTTTGTGCCGTAATTACCCTTGTCGTAACGATAATGAAGCACAAAAAATAGCGCCCCTGCTCTGGTAAAGTAAGGCGCTATTTTTATAGAACTTATTTTCCCGGCGGTCAGGTGTACACTGACCAACGGTTCCCTTGTTAAGTACATTATATCCATTTGGGGGCTGTTTGTCAAATCTTATGTGACAAGGAGATTGATTATGCCCGCATACAAATATCAGACAGCGGACGGGAAGACGCATTGGTATGCAAATTTTTACTACACCGACTGGCTCGGCGAGAAAAAACATAAGTGCAAAAGGGGCTTCGACACCAAAGGCGCAGCCAGAGAATACGAACAGAGCTTTCTGGACCGATTTTCCAAGGAGCCCACAATACTGTTCTCCTCTCTTGCCAAAAACTATCTCGAGGATATGGATAGCCGTTTGAAACTCACCACTCTCAAAAGCAAGAGATACATCATAGAGTCAAAGCTGATTCCTTTCTTTGGAGCTATGCAGATATGCGACATAGATGCAGATCTGGTCCGGCGCTGGCAAAATTCGCTCATAGATTACAGAGACGAAGACGGCAAACCCTATGCCGAAACATATCTGCATTCAATCAATTCGCAGCTCTCGTCTATATTTAATTATGCAGTAAAATACTATCGTCTAAGGATAAATCCCTGTTATGTAGCCGGGAGCATCGGGGAGAGCCGCGCATCGGAAATGAATTTCTGGACGCAGGATCAGTTCGAGCACGCCCTGCAGTTTGAACAAAAGCCGGCGTATCGTATCGCCTTTAAGATACTCTTCTATACCGGCGTAAGAGAGGGGGAGGTGCTGGCCATCACCCCGGAAGATGTGCCGCGGGAAGATCCTGTCATCGACATCAATAAGAACTATGCCGTTGTAGATGGTGTAGAATATTTTCTGATGCCAAAGACAAAGCGGAGCATCCGAAGGGTTACCGTTCCCGGAACACTCCACAAAGAAGTTCTCGACTTTATTGACAGTATGCAGCTTAATCCGGATGAACGGATCTTCTATTTTAAGAAGGGTGGACTGTACAGCGAGTTCAAGCGGATGATCAAGCGATCAGGAGATGTAGATATCCGGGTTCACGATTTAAGGCACAGCCACGTTGCGATGCTCATTAACATGGGGAAACCAATCGAGGAGATCTCCCGTCGGCTCGGCCATGAGTCCATCAAAACAACGTGGGATACCTATTCCCACCTTTATCCCGGATCAGACAAAGAACTGGCAAAGGATATTGAGCTGCTAATGCAGAAAGAGGAAGAGGATAGAGAAGACGAATTCTTTATACCAGAGGCGCAGCATGCCACCCCTGTTCCTGGATCCCCATTGGGATCTGTAAGCATGGGAATACTGGCTGCGGCTGAAGCGCACGGAAATGAACATATCCGAAAAAATAATCGGTCCATCTTTAAGAAATACGGTGTTGATATAGCAAGGGACTCGATCTATGGATATAAGCTCGAAACATACCTTGACTGGATCGCTTTCGGAGACACGATTGTCAAGATTATATCCACATTTAAGCCAGCGGAAGATCTTCGTGATTTTCTTCTGGCCATGTTCTCAGATGCTATTTCATCATGCGAGCTTCAGAATGGCAGCCTGAAAGATCTTGATGTTTTTATCGTCAAAACCACCATTCCGAAGTACGAAAGAATATACGGAATATCTGGAAAATAGAAGTTTTAACATCACGTTAACATCACGGAGGCATAAAAAATCCCGGGAGCCCAGTATTTACAAGGCTTCTCGGGATTTGCTAATTATTCAAACTCAATCGTTCCCGGTGGTTTTCCCGTCAGATCATACACTACGCGATTCACATGATTTACTTCATTGACAATTCTGCTTGTTACCTTATGCAGTACTTCCCATGGGATCTCTGCTGACTCTGCTGTCATAAAGTCAATCGTATTGACTGCACGAAGTGCAACTGCGTAATCATAGGTTCTTTCATCCCCCATAACTCCAACGCTTCTCATGTTTGTCAATGCAGCAAAATACTGTCCGACTGTCTTGTTCATGCCTGCTGCGTCCATCTCTTCACGGTAAATAGCATCTGCATCCTGAACGATTTTTACTTTTTCTTCTGTTACTTCTCCGATAATACGGATTCCAAGTCCCGGTCCCGGGAACGGCTGTCTGAACACCAGACGCTCCGGAAGTCCGAGCTCCAGACCTGCTTTTCTTACTTCATCCTTGAACAAATCACGAAGCGGCTCAATAATTTCTTTGAAATCTACGTAATCCGGGAGTCCTCCTACGTTATGGTGAGACTTAATCACTGCGGATTCACCGCCGAGACCACTTTCTACTACGTCCGGATAAATGGTTCCCTGTACCAGGAAATCAACCGTTCCAATCTTTTTCGCTTCTTCCTCGAATACACGGATGAATTCTTCTCCGATGATTTTTCTCTTCTGCTCCGGCTCTGTCACTCCTGCAAGTTTCTCATAAAATCTCTGCTGTGCGTTCACCCGGATAAAGTTCAGGTCATAGTCACCTTCCGGTCCGAAGATTGCTTCTACCTCATCTCCCTCGTTTTTACGAAGAAGTCCATGGTCTACGAATACACAGGTAAGCTGGTTTCCGATTGCCTTGGAAAGCATAACTGCTGCCACGGAAGAATCCACACCGCCGGAAAGTGCACACAATACTTTTCCGTCGCCTACTTTTGCACGAATCTCTTTGATTGAGTTTTCTACAAACTCATCCATCTTCCAGTCGCCGGCACATCCGCACACATTTCTCACGAAATTGCTGAGCATCTCTTTTCCCTGTACTGTATGAAGTACTTCCGGATGGAACTGGATCGCATACAGCTGTTTTTCTGCATTCTCTGCGGCTGCTACCGGACAGTCTGCCGTATGTGCTGTAATCTCAAATCCCGGTGCGATCTGCGCAATATAATCAAAATGACTCATCCAGCAGATTGTAGATGCTGACACGCCTTCAAATACTTTTGAAGAGGCTTTATCGATCAACACCTCAGTTTTTCCATATTCTCTGACATCTGCACGTTTTACTTCACCACCAAGTACATGCATCATCAGCTGGGCTCCATAACACAGTCCCAATACAGGGATTCCAAGTTCAAACAATTCTTTTGTATAGGTCGGGGAGTCTGCCTCATAGCAACTGTTCGGACCACCTGTCAGAATGATTCCTTTTGGATTCATATCCTTGATCTTCTGAAGGTCTGTTTTGTAAGAATAAATCTCACAATATACATTGCATTCTCGAACGCGTCTTGCAACCAGCTGATTGTACTGCCCGCCAAAATCGAGTACGATTACTAATTCGTTTTTCACAAATGTTTCCTCCTAATGTTTATCCTAGTATTTTTATTATAATGTAGCACTTCTGAATTTACAAGTTTCTTTTCTTGTAGTTTCACCAGTTTTACTTTCAAATACTCTAATTCTAATCTGTCTGATCAAAGGATATAGCTGTCTGCATTGATCACTTTCGCAAAGAGCAGATCCTGAATTCCGATATTCTTACCAGGCAGCTCTTCTCCATCAGCTTCTCCAAGTTGCGCTACATTTTGCGAAATGGCTACAATCACACTTTTCTGTTCTTCATTACACAATACCTGTGCGCAGTTTTGAATCCTGAGGTAATTTAATATCAATTCCGGCGTTACATCTTGTGCAATCTTTACAGTGGCTATATTTCTTACAAGAACTTGATCTGAAGAATTTTCAAGCAATATTTTATCTATGCTAATATTAGGCTTATTTTCAATGATTCTGCCCTCCCATTCAAATTCAAGTCTCTGATAGTCCACATTTAACTTTTTAAATGACGCTTCTTGATTTTTCATCAAAACTACCGTTTCCTTTACCATGAGTTTTGAAATCCACTCATCTAATGTATCTAATTTGACATCTTCCGGTACTTTTAGATTTCCGTACACATAAATGCTGTCTCCCTCTTTCTTCAGTAATTCTTCATTTAAAACTGCATCTCCATAATGAAGTGCCATTCCTGCAGGGATGACTACAAAATTCACTTTTTCATCAAATAGCTCGATACACGATTCCACCATTTCTTCCGGAATGATCAACTGTTCTGTAACAAACCGGACATTTTTTTCGACTAGCTTTTGCATATCTACCGATTTATCCTGAATAATTACTTTGTCTTTTACATAATATTTGTTGTCTTCTTTTGCTCTCAAAGGGAAATATTTATCTACAATGAATGTGTCATTTAATATCATACAGTCATCCGGATAGATCGAAACGGAATTACTTGCGGATAATTTTGTCAGATAACCCGAAATACTTTCCGCACATCGAACAGAACCGTTCACATGAATTTTCTCATATTTCTCTAAAATTTCTTTTGTACCTGAATGTATATTGAGGGCTCCATTTACGATTAACAATGTATGTTCCTGAACAACCATAGAATCTGTTATTTCATACGATCCATTGATTACTTTTAACTCTGTCTCAACATCATCTGCAATTTCTATTGTATAATCTTGATTTATCGTGACAGGAAGACGATTTAAAATACTTTTACTGGAAGTACTGACGATAACAATATCTGCATTGATTATCATGTTTTTATAGTTGTTGTAATCTTCTTCTTTCATTTTTCTGGCATCACAGATATCACAATTTAATACATAGTTTTTCTTATCAAACATATTTGTTCCCTCCTAAAATTCTTTTTAAATGTTGACGTGCAGAAGAAAGTTTGGATCGGACCGTTCCTGGTGAAAGCAAAAGGATATCTCCAATTTGTTTGGAATTATACCCTTCCAGGTAACGTAACGAAAAAATTACTCCTTCCAGATCCGGTAAAGTTTCCAGCAGCTTCTCCCATTCTAATCGAACCAGTTCTTCAGAATCTATTTGTAGCTGCGAAAACTCATCCGAGATGATTTCCTTCTTGCCATGTCTGAGACGATCTACATATAAATTTTTAACAGTTCGATATAACCATGAGCGACTTTGCTGTTCTTTCAGCGTGGATAAGGTATCCTCATGAAGCATTGCGCGCAAGAAAGCTTCATGCACCAGTTCCTCCGCGGTATACAGGTTTCCTGTCATACTATGGCACCAATTAATCAATTCCTCATAATATTTCTGATACAGTTCCTCTATCATACCTTGCGATCCTTTCTTTTGCCTTTCACTTATAAGACGGATAACCGGACAAAAGTGTTGAAAAATATTTCTCTATCCTCATTTCTTCTATTTTCTATTTCTTTGTATACTGAAAAGGCCAATGCACTTTCGTACATCGGCCTTTGGAATTCTCTCCCTTAGGTTTGCTTAGTTTGGGGAATTTGGAGTCAGATTTTCATCTAACATCATATTTAGGAGGGCTGCCGTTAGGCAGCGTAACGGGAGATTTCCTTTTTCAGTTCTTCGCAATGATCACCGTAAACCTGCAGTGATATCACGTTGTTCAGCCCGAGATTCATGATTCCTAAAATAGATTTTGCATCTACCACAAATCTTCCTCTCTTCATATCCATATCATATGGATACTTTGCCACTGTATTTACAAAATTTAGAATTTCCTCGGGGTTTTTAAAGCTAACTAACATTTCACTCATCATGAATACTCCTCTTCTATCTATACTGATGTCTTCCTATGATGCCTTCCATGTTTTACCCTTACGAGGTTATCACATTCTTTCAAAAGAAACAGGGTGAAATATCTTAAAAAGGGAGATTTTTTTAATGAACCGATTTCCTGAAGTCATTTGGAAGCATCCCAACTTCCTCTTTAAATACCTTACTCATATATTTCGGATCTGAATATCCGGCAAGCTCCGCAATCTGATTCAGTTTCAAATGTGTATTTAAAAGCAGTTCCTTTACCTTCTCTATCCTGTATTTGCGGATCGTCTCGGTAAAAGTACTTCCGGTTTCTTTTTTAAACTGTGCGCTTAAATATTCTTCCGATACATAAAGCTTATTCGCAATCTCCTCCAGCGTAATCCCCTGATCATAATATTTGCGGATCAGCTTTTTCGCCTGTTTTACCAGAACACTTGTCTCCCCGCCTTCCTCTTCCGTCTCAAACTCAAACAAACCGAAAAAGGCTTTCAATGCAGCTTCCAGCTGATTCCAGCTCACTGCTACTGTAATTTCCTGTAGGATATTCTGCACTTCCAGATCCAGTTCAACCGAAGCTTTTGCCTTATAGATTCCGAATACAGCCAGGCTCAAGTGAATGATCGCCTGTTTGATATCCATCGGTGTATGAAACTCTTCCTGATAGCAGTTCGCCAGTTTCCAGAAACATTTTTTTAATTCCTCTTTGTTCTCCTGTAAAACCGCCTGTTTTGCCTTTTCTTCCAATTCCACAGGATATTTTAACGGTACCGGATGCTGCTGCTCGATCAACTCGTTGGTGATCAGTGTTCCTTTCGGAAACATCAGATTCCATTCTCTCTGTACACGGATTTCCTGCAATGCAGACGGCATATCCAACAGCCGTTCTACCGTTTTCCAGAAGCAGACCACCGGAGTTTCCAGCTGACTGCAAACCATTGGGACAACGGACTTTTCAAATCGCTCTTTCTGGGACGCTCCGTCTTTCACCTGATAAATCACCATCGTCAACAGCTGCCAGCTGTCGGATTCCAAAATGCAGGACTTATAATGTATAGCGTGATCCCCCACCGTTTCCAAAATCTGCCTGGTCAACGACTTCTGTTTTCTGTAACTGTCCCCTAGCCACACACCAAAAAGTTCTGCCGGTTCTTCCAGAGAAACACCGTATTTTTGCTGCATTGTTTCATTTAATTGTGAATTCTGGCGCACCTGACCATGCATACAGGCCAACATAATATTTTCCACGGAAAAAATCTGCTCTGTCCCCTGATCCTCTGAGATTTCTCTCTCTGCCTGTTTTAAGGCACTTTTCAATTCCGGAATCTTAATCGGCTTCAGCAGATAGCTGTCTGCTTTGAGTTCAATCGCCTTTTGGGCATACTGAAATTCCGAATATGCCGAAAGGATAATGGCTTTACATTTTATATTTTCCTCCCGCAATTTCTTCATCATGGCAATCCCATCCATTTTGGGCATCCGAATATCCATAATGACCAGATCCGGATTCAGTTCACGAATCAGCTGATAGCCGGCTTCCCCATCCGCCGCTTTTCCTACCAGCTCATATTCCGGATTGATCTTGCTTAGAAGCTTTGCCATTCCTTCACGAATCGGCGCTTCATCCTCAACCACTACAATACGCATGTAGTTTCCTCCTCTATCGGTATAAATAAGTGTACTTTTGTATAGTTTCCAACTTCACTTTCAAAATATAATGCTGCCTGTCCCCCATAATACAATTTCAGGCGCTTTCTTACATTTGCAATTCCAAGATGTCCTTCCATCTCGCACTCGTCCTGATTAAGTTTGGCTACCATGTCCGGATCCATTCCCTGTCCATTGTCCTGAATCAGAATATGCAGCTGTTCTCCGCTTTTCTTCATGCGGATATTCAAAGCACACGTTTCCTGATCTGCGAATGCATATTTGATCGTATTTTCCACAAACGGCTGTAAAAGCAATTTGTGGATTCTGCATTCCTTCACATCTTCCGGCATATGAATCTTTACATCCAGACGCTTTCCGAATTTTGCACTCTGCAGCATAATATATTGCTTCAGCCAGGCAATTTCTTCGCTGATACTCGCCGTTCCTCCTGCATTTTTCACTGTATAACGCAGAATGTCCGCAAGTGCACCAACCATTCCACTAATCTCATACTGCTCATTTTCAATCGCCTTCCAGTTGATCGTATCCAGCGTATTATAGAGAAAATGAGGATCGATCTGTGCCTCCAGGGCTGACAATTCTGCATTTTTCTGATCCAGAACCGCCTGTTTTACTTTTGCGATCAACATCTCCAGATGTGCAACCATCTCATTAAATCCTGAACTGATCTGTTGTATCTCCATAGGCAGATGCGGGTTCACTCTCACCTGATGATCAAACTCACCCTGTTCTACACAACTCATTACGCCGGTAATTGATTCTACCGCCTGAATGTATGGTCTGCTGAAAAAATGAAGCAATATGAACATGATCACGATCGTCATGCTGATAATGATAAACAGATAAATCCATTGACTGACGGACATTTTCCAGTAATACGCAAGTGGCTGCTCATTGCAGATTGCAAATCCGCTGATTTCATGATCTGCTGTCGTATACTGGTAATTTTCGGAATCCTGTATCTCACTGAGCTTCTTCCCGATCTTCTTTGGATCAGGCGCACTCACAATCACATCGTCGCTCAGCAGATATTCTCTGGAACCAATATCCGATGCAATTGCTCCGCGAATTCTCTCCTCATTGACACTTAATACGACCGTTCCCTGAAAATTCTCGATAATACGATAGTCCGTAATATTTCTTGCAATATAAAACATGTAATGATTCTTGTCAGCAATCTTCACTGGCTTTCCATCTCCGAAATAAACAGCTCCCCGTTCTATTTTCGGAATCTCAACCTTATCTGCCCACGTCTCATTTCCAGAAAATGACGAGAGACTCTCATAATACATGATTTCTCCTGTCTTTAACTGTATCGTGATTCCCTCCACTCCGGTAAACTGATTGCAGATATGACTCAGTTTTTTCCTGAGACTGGTGCTGTTTTTCTCACGATCCCCCTGATTCTCGTTCAATTCTCTCACAATTTCCAGAACATCTTCATCCGTGCTGAAATCATATAAAATTGTCTCGTACTTATCCAGAACCATCTCCAGATTTTTTTCTGCAGTATCCAGATTACTCTTTATTCGGTCTGATAGATTTTCTTTTAACCGCTTCTGTATATTGATCTGCGAGATAATTGCAAAGATCAAAACCGGAATCAATGCTGTCAAAAGAAAATTTGTCATTAATCTGCGTTTCAGTGTGCCTCGTATTTGCCCGTTTTTTCCTTGTCTCAATTAGCTTCTCCTGTATCTTACTTTCTATTCTCAGCATACCTGCTGACTTTTTTCCTTATTATAGCACACATTCCTATGTCAGCTCTTGTTCTTTTCATGCTGGTGTAAATATTTTTCTTTTGTAGCCAGTCCACCGCGTATGTGACGCTCTGATTTATTCATATCCAACACTTTTCTTGCTTTAGCTGCCATCATCGGACGAATCTGGATCAGACGTTCTGTTACATCTTTATGTACCGTACTCTTACTAATCCCAAACTGCTTCGCTGTCTGCCTCACTGTCGCATTATTTTCTATTATATAAGTTGCGATCTCAACGGCCCTCTCCTCAATATAATCTTTCATGGAAACCCCTGTATAATTTGTTTATACAATCTATGCAGGGCTAAGAGACAGTATGCGGAATGTACACTCCGATTCGTCTATATTTCTTTTGATATCTACAACAACTAATCTGAACCTGTTTCATTTTTCTGTATCTATTCGATTGTAAATAATTCAGGCAAGTTTCACCACATGATTTATACTATCAATTACAATATACTTCCATGATATAATCTCATAACATGCCTCCGTTTTTTTCGGCACAATATCCCTAAGTCTTCTATTATTGTTCCAAAATCTAAGGTATGCTCAACTTCATAATTTTCTTTTTCTTTTCATTCATCCAAAACCTCCTATTATTTAGCAATGGCAAGATAATCTTTTTCCTGCTTCGCCATTCTATTATCCTCCCTTTACTCGTATCTTTAAAACAAACCAAACAACGATGACTCATCAAAAAGTACATCATTTGATAAGCATAGCCCATATGTATCTACAAACATTCTTATAAATTCACCTGATAGTTCTTTATTTTCTTCATAATCCTTTTGTAGCAACTGCTGAAAATACGCCCACTTCTACAGCTTCATCATATACCTCACATATTTCTAAATACGTATTCGAATAATGTCTTCTTTCTTCCGAAAAAGTATTTGTTACATTTCTCCAATTTCCCATACTAATCTCCTTCCTATCCTTCATTTTAACTGCTTTTCATCTGTAACTCAAGAAAATGAGTGACAAAAAGACCGGAATTCCCCTGCAGTCATTACTTTTTCCCCATTCTCCACATTTCAAAATCTCAAAATTTTATTGTAATATTTTACCAATTTTTATAGTATTACATGCCAAAAAACCATGATATTATAAAAACAATTCTTCCAGTTTTTCAAACACGCGCGATCTGAAGGATAACAAGAAGAGTAAATTTTTTATGTAGGAGGGCACTATGAAAAATCGTTTACGATCCATGTTTATAGCCGCCGTACTGCTTGGCACAGTTGTCGCAGGAAGCTTCACAGCTCCATTTTCTGTTCAGGCAGCGAAAAAGGACACCACATCTTTTGAAGATTTAAACCAGTCTCAAATAGTAGAAGCAATGGGACCTGGCTGGAATTTAGGAAATCAGCTGGAAAGTGTCACTGACAACGTTCCGGAGGAAACAAACTGGGGAAATCCCGTAATCACCGAAAAACTCATTCAAAGTGTAAAGGCTGCAGGTTTTAAATCGATCCGTATCCCTGTATCCTATTTTGCCAAAATCGACGATGACAAAGATTATACGATTGACAGCAAATGGCTGGATCGTGTACAGGAAGTTGTAAACTACTGCATTAAAAATGACTTGTATGCAGTGATCAACATTCACGGAGATGGCTATAATACCATTGATGGCGGCTGGCTTCTGTGCAATGGAAAAAATCAAACAGAAATTAAGAAAAAATATAAAAAGGTATGGAAGCAAATTGCAGAAAGATTTAAAAATTACGATGAGCACTTACTGTTCGAGTCCATGAATGAAGAATTTGACGGCAGTTATTCTGAGCCGAATAAAGAGTACTATCAAAATATTAATGACTACAACCAGATATTCGTTGATACTGTTCGGAAAACAGGAGATAACAATACAAAGCGTTGGCTGATTATTCCCGGCTGGAACACAAATATCGACTATACCGCCGGAGACTACGGTTTTAAACTTCCTACGGATCAATACCGTAACAAATCAATCGACAAAGAAGAACAACGAATTATGATTTCTGTTCACTATTACTCTCCATGGGACTTCTGTGGCGGGGAAAACTGTGTGATTACTCAATGGGGCAACGAAGCGGATGATCCTTCCAAAACAAGTACAACCTGTGACGAAACTTACATGAAAAATCAGTTAAATCTGATGAAAACAACATTTGCAGACAAAGGATACCCTGTTTTCATCGGTGAATACGGCTCTATCAACAAAACATCCTATGACAGTGAAAACGAATATTACCGTGCATATTTTGCCCGAAAATTGTGCCAGCTGAGTCGTAAAAACGGATGTATTCCAATGTACTGGGACAATGGATACAATGGTGTCCACGGATTCGGCTTATTTGATCGTACAACATGTGAAATCACGCAGCCTGTCATTATTGATGCCATTATGGAAGGTTTTGGTCAGAAAGCATCTCAAAACAGCACTCTGATGTCCGTCCGCCTGTATGTGTCAGACAGTAAATACTGGACAACCATTCAAAGTGATAACACTGCAAGAATTACCAAAAAAGGCGGCACCTATACGCTGAAACTGAAAGGTGATAAAGATATGCTTTCAAACATCACAACCATTGCTTTAAAAGACTGTAACGTTGAACTTGGAAATCAGACAAAATCCGACTTTACCAATGCTCAGATTGTAATTGACAAGGTTCGTTTTAATGGAACCGATTACACGGTAAAAGAAAATAAAAATGATGAGGTTTTCTCTGAAAAAGGCAGCCTTCAGATGGAGCTGATCAATCAGTGTATAATGGAGCGAAGCAGAGCCGATGATCAAAGGTCTGCAGAAAAAAGAATCTTTTTCTTTCCAGGATGCAGACTATAAAGATGAAAATGTGTTAGAGGTTACGTTCACCATCTCCAACTTGAAATAAAAATAACAGACTCATTTTCAATATTTTTTTAATCTCCACCTCGATTTCATTACGAATTTTACATTTGAATTGCGAACTGAAAAATACCGCATATTCATTTTTGAATAATGCGGTACTTTCAGCAATTTATTCACTGTAATACAACTGCTTCGGACTCTTTGGCTTATCTGGTATACTCAGCTTTATCTTCCCGCTTTCAACCAGAGGCATTATATTTTTTTGAATCGCATACGTCACAGAGGATAATCCTAAATAATCGCATATTTCTTTTCTTGTTCTTGGTGTCTTGCAGAATATTAGTAGATTTCTTACTTCTTCATCACCAACTTCTTCTACTTCATTCTGAACTATTTCTTTATAGAATTTAACAACAAAATTTCCTCTTTCATCTATAAATTCCGGTTCACGCAAATGATATTTCTTCATCTCTTTCTTGATGGTCGGGATTCCAGAATAACGATTTTCTGTAATGCCTAATACTTCCAAAGAAGATGCTAATACTGGATTTCTTGTATCCGGTTGTACTTTTCCAAGCTGATCTACTCGAATTCTTCCATAAATCCCTCCTGGGTTTCGAATCTCCATTCTATCTTCAAACATGATAATTTGAATAGGCATTCCTTCCGTATGAATACTGTAGTCTCTATGAACCAATGCATTTACAATTGCTTCCCTGATTGCAATTGTAGGATAATCTGAACGATCCTCTCTCTCTCCATTTTCTGGATTAATAATCGTTTTAGTTCGCATATTTTTTCTAACAAATTTTATCGCTGTATTCAACATATCTGATATATTCCCTTCAATGCGTTGATTATCAAGAAAACGTTCTCCAGCTTCTCCTAAATCACCCATTTCTGTTCCTGGCACAACAATTGCTGTAATACATAACTGTGGAAAATAGGCTTGTGGATACGGAGAAAACAACAGGGTTGCACTTAAGGTAATTTTGCCATCACGTTTTATGCTCATTAATTCATAGATACTATTGTCTTCAATTGCAGCCAAATTTGGTTTCCCCATCTTCAATATATCAATATATTTTTGTAATGATTCCTGATTCAAGGATGCCAAGGTGGCCCTTCCTACTTCTCGAATATCATCCTGATATTTCCTTCTAAATGCCTCATAACTATAGATTTCATATTCTGTCATTGGTTCATCACTATCACCAATTCTAGTATAAGATCCTTTTAGTCTGCCTTGTCCTTTGTAATGACATGGTCTTTCCACCAAATCAATCCCTGGTATTTCTGCTGAAACAAAAAATTTCTCATCTTTTTCCACCACAGTAAGTAACGGACGTACCACAGGTTCCATCTGCAAACATTGTTCATTTATTTTCTTTTGTATATCCTGTGGATCATAAACCCCAACTTCCTTATAATCATGTTCTTCATCTACACCGAATATAATCACTCCACCTTCATCTTGATTGGAAAAACTGGACAATGAATCATATAAACGTTTGGGGCATCCTTTTTCTGCACTTTTCAACTCAAGAATTTGAGTTTCACATTTCATTTTTTGAATAAATTTTAAATTTTCCAATAGTTCTTCCGTTGTCATTTTAGTTCCTCCATTTATATTTAAGATATTAACACACTTTTTAAGTTTATTCAAGAAATTCAAAAAAATATTCCAGGAACTCAAAAAAGGAACTCAAAGTTTCTACTAAAATTTAAGTTCCTTTGTGTGTACCTTATTATTTTTGCTTACTGTAGAACATCATAAAAAGTCGGAATTTCTCCCGACTTTTCCTTTATTCACTCAATTTAAATCATTTTTTACGCCCTGGCATTTTTGCAGTAATCTGCTTTGATACCCCTTTCGGCACATTGATCTGTACTCCAAATAACATCCGAATAAACCAAATCATAAACAAGAATATAAAAATTGGAATAAGACAAGATGTAACCAACATCACCGCGATCAACTCAATAAATTGATTTAAAAGTTCTTCCCCTTTTTCCAACAATTCTGAAATTCCATCTTTGATTTTCGATAATGCTTTCTCTATGATGTTACCTTCTGAATCTGTATTTTTTTCAATTTCATTCGTTATATCCTGTGCTTCCTTTACAGTCTCTTCCACCGTTGACTCATATGTTTTTTCTATCATTGCCGAAACATTCATGCTGAATGGAATAATCATAAATATAACAAGACCGAATGCTGCTATTTTTGCTGCCACTATTTTCAAAACCGTTCGATTAAATCCGATTCCTGCCGCGAACAAAACACACGCTGCCGGAATCAATATAGAAAACGTTGCATATCCGGTAAGTGTCACCAAATACTTTTCCAAAAATATAACGACCAGAATAATCAGAAAATATGATGTTAAATCTGTCAGCTTATTTGCTATCGGTGTTGTCGCATCTCCGGGAATTGCCGCAATAGCTGTTGATGCTGCCGCTGATGTTGCTGTTAGTTTTAGAATATCTGCCTTCTTCTCATCCAGTGCCTCTATCGTTTTTTTATGGTTTTCCGGATTGCTTGCCGCTTTTGAAACAACAGTCATCGAAAGGACCATTATCACAAGTGCCACTGCCACCCATGCCAGTTTTTTCACATTCTTCTTTTCTATCATTTTCTCATTTCCTCCTATGTGCAATCATATACACAGTATACCCTACAATTTGACTTACTTCATTAATTTTTTCATCACGGCCTCCCCCTTCTCCGTGCAAATTCCGCGAATTATACATCAAAACGGACGTGTTAACTCTAACACGCCCGCACTTCTGTCCTTATTTTATTGCCCCTGTATTCCAATATACTGTATCGGCCTCTATGAAATCTCCGCCAACATCTTCTCCGGATCTTCTGCTGCCTTCACTTTATCGTTTGCCTGAATGATCACACCCTCTTCATCGATCAGATAGGTCGTTCTTACCACTCCCATGGATACTTTTCCGTAATTCTTTTTCTCTTTCCAGACATCATATGCCTGAATCACTTCTAATTCCGTATCAGAAAGCAATGTAATCGTCAGACCTTGTTTTTCTTCAAATCTTTTATGCGACGCAACACTGTCTTTGCTGATTCCAAGAATTACCACGCCTTTTTCTTCAAACTGCGGATAACGTTCGCTGTATCCGCAAGCCTGCTTTGTACACCCCGGTGTATTATCCCTTGGATAGAAATACAAAAGAACTCTTTTCCCTCTGTAATCTTTTAAACTGTGTAACTCTCCATTCTGATCCGGAAGTGTAAATTCCGGAGCTTTTGTTCCTGTTTGTAACATTGCATTTTCCTCCTGTTTTCTGATTTTTTTGATATTCCAATCTTCTTTACAACCATATCTCTCCCAGTCTGCCTTCTCCTTTCAGATACTTTCTGTAAATCACAAAGAACACCAGACTGGTCAGACATGCTGCCGCTCCATCCGCGAGGGGCTCTGCATAAAATGCACTCTTCGCCGCAAACACGATCGGCAGGACACATGTCATCACAAAATACACAATCTTTCGAAACAGTGACAAGCTAAGGGAAAGCCTTGTCATCCCAAGCGCCGTCAGCGCATCCACAAACACATACTGGAGGCTGAGTGGGATCACCATCAATGTAAACACCTGGATTCCCCATATGGACAGTTCCCGGTATCTTGCATTGTCTGTAAAAATCTGCACAAAATACTGCGGCAGAATTCTGGATACAAGGAACATCACCGTTGTAAATGTAATACATAGAACCAATACCCACTTCACTGTCTTACGGATACGGTCCGGTTTGTTCGCACCGTAATTAAAACTGATCAAAGGCTGTGATCCTCCCGTAATTCCAAGCATCGGAGAGGTAATCAAAAGCATATAGCTCTGTACGATCGTTGCTGCCGTGATCAGCGTATCTCCCTGAGATTCGCCGCCATAATACTGAAGTACAGCATTCAATGCAATGATGATCACACTGTCTGTCGCAAGGATCAAAAATGGCGAAAAACCGATCTTACAGATTCGTTTCCCAATCTCCCACTCCGGCTTTACAAGATGGATCGGAATCTGCATCTTCTTACTGTGTAAAGTCAAAAGTACAAAAATACAGGACGAAAGCTGTGCGATGACTGTCGCAACAGCCGCTCCTGCAATATCCATATCAAATACAAAAATAAAAATCGGATCCAGCACAATGTTTACCACTGCTCCGATCAATGTAGTCGCCATTCCCAGAAACGGAAATCCCTGCGCTGTAACAAAATAGTTCATCCCCATAGACACAAGGGCAAAAAATGTCCCCAGAGTATAAATCGTCAGATATGTATTCGCATATGGAAACGTCACTTCACTGGCACCGAACCAGTTCAGTAAAAAATCCTTGATCATCAAAAACACAACTGTCAGCACTGCGGAAAATATAAGCAGCATGGAAAAACTATTCGCCAATATCCGTTGTGCGCTCTTCTTATCTCCTGCCCCCAGTTTCACCGAAAACGTAACCGATCCTCCGATTCCGATCAGAGCAGCAAACGAAGACAAAAGCGTAATGATCGGAGCACATACTCCGGCGCCGGCAAGGGAATCCCCGCCGATCACCGGAATATTTCCGATATAGATCCGGTCTACAATACTGTAGAGCACATTGACGAACTGGGCAAACATAAAAGGAATTGATGTCTTTAATACTAAAAGTGGAACGGAATCCCTTCCAAAATCATTTGTCTTTTTCATGCTGCACCACTATCCCACCAAAATCTGGTATCCTTTTTCAAATACCTCTCCCGGCTGCACCGCATTGATTCCCTTCTTTTCAGAAATATCTTTATCAAATCCGGTATCATCACAACGGCCTGCCCATGGCTCCAGACATACGAACGGCGCATTCTTCGGTGACCAGATTCCGTAACTGTAAAATCCTTCACTCTTTACGCCCACATATGGCTTTCTTCCATCCTTTTTGCACAGCCATACTTCTTTTAACTGATAATCATCACAGATCAGTGTATCCACCTCAAACAATTTTTCGGAAAGCTGCAGATAGCCGTCCTCCAGTTCCAGAGAATAGCTTTCTTCCGGCAGACCTGTTCCGCATTCCAGATTCAGTCCGCAGCATTCCAGCGTTTCCATCTTCGGAAACCACAGAAGATAGTCGTCTTTCGTCTCCTTTGCGCCTTCAAACATAAATGCCGGATGTGCTCCGATCGTAAAATAAATCGTTTCTTCTGATGGATTTTTTACTTTCCAGTCTACAAAAATATTTTTTCCATCCAGACGGTATGTGATATACAGCTCAAAGTCATAGGGATACACTTCTCTCGTCTCTTCATTCGAACAAAATAAAAACTGCGCTTCCTCTGCTGCAGATTTTACACAACGAAACTGGCTGTCTCTTGCAAATCCATGCTGAGACGTCGGATACTGTGTTCCTTTGATCAGAACAGTATTTCCATGTGTCTTCCCTACATTCGGGAACAGGATCGGAGAATGCCGGTTCCAAAATTCAGGATTTCCGTTCCACAAGATCTCTGCTCCTGTCTTTTTGTTAAAAATTCTTGTCAGTTCTGCGCCTTTTTCTGCGATTTCCACACAAAGGCATGCGTTTTCCAATTTCATAAAACTCCTCCGCTTCTTTTCATTCGTCTACTACAACTGTACACCATTCTGCCTGTCAGTACAACCAGAAAGCACCGGAAAAACAAAATCTGTTTTCCGGCGCTCTCTTTTTATTCCTGTGCATTATCTGTACTGCTCTGATCTGAACTCTCATCTGAACTCTGATCGGTATTCTGATCTTTGTTCTCTGTTGTGCTGTTCTGTGTATCTTTCGCATTTTCATTCGTCGTTTCGTCTTCCTGCTCTACCTGAACACAACTCTTCTGCAGATACTTGGCAGCTTTTTCCTGCATGATGGACTGCTCGATGTTTTCTTTTCCGTTTTTCTCTTCATATTCCGCAATCTGATCTGTACGATATCCGGCAAGTGCTGCATACTGCTTCAGCCCGATCTCATACTCTTTATCTGTAGGTTCTAAATTCTTTTTCTCACAGAGAAGCTCTACTGCCATCTGATTTCTCACGGTATTCTCTGCTACTGTCTGTGCCTTCTCTTTAAACTGATCTTCTGTCATTCCCATGTACTGAGTCAAATAATCTCCCAGCTCCATCTGATAGTATTCTGCTGTACTCTCATACTGGTTTATGATCGCCTCTTTCTGCTCTTTTACTTTATCTTTCGGAAGATCTTTTTTCACTTCGATCTGATCCACCAGAGCATTCAAAAGATTCTGGTACATCTGCTGGTTTTCGATTTTTTCTTTGATCTCTTTTTTATATTCCTTTACAGTTGTCGCTTCTACACTGTTCTCTTTGACCCACTTATCTGTCAGCTTCGGCACATCTACTGTATAAATGCCATTTAAAGTAATGGTAAACACTGCGACTTTTCCGGCCATTTCTGTATTCATATACGTATCCGGGAACTGTACCGTAATGTCAAACTGCTCTCCTTTGTTATGACCGACAATCTGGTCTTCAAATCCCTGGTAGTCTCCGTTTGCACCGATAAAAGAACCGGAACCAAGCTCCAGGTCTGTTCCCTGGGCAGAACCACCCTGAAATTCCACACCGTCTACTTTTCCGACATAATCAATATTGACTGTATCCCCTGTCTGCGCTGCACGGTCTGTCACCTCTGTTCTGGTTGCATCTGCCTGCAGAAAATAATTCACATAATTCGTCACCTGATCATCTGTCAGTTCAGTTGCTTCCACCTGCGGCACTTCCAGTCCCTTGTACTGTTTAATCGTAATATACTCATTGGATAACTGACTGGAACACCCTGTCAGTGATCCCATCAGGAATACACCTGCAATTACTGCAATTAACTTCTTTTTCATCTTCTTGCCCTTCCATTTCCTATATGATCCTCTGCCTGTCTTTTTGACAGCCTGTTTTTTATTATACCACATTCTGTTGAATGAGACGTACATTTTTCTTAAGAGTTCATAAGATTTTCACTGTTTTTTCTGTCTGTTTATAAAAGCGGTGACAGCAATCTTGAAAACTGCTCTTTTCCCCGGATGATAAGACTTCTCTGGTGATACGCATTTCTCGTGATCTGTGTAGATTTTGTCATATCATTTTCAAAGCTCTGCTCCAATTTCTGCGTTGTCTCCTCGCTGTATACCACTGCATTGACTTCAAAGTTCAATCCAAAGCTGCGAAAATCCATATTGGCAGTTCCCACACACGCTACGGTTCCATCCACCATCACTGTCTTTGCATGCAGAAATCCGTTGTCATACACATAACATTTTGCTCCGGCCTCCACCATTTCACCAATATAGGAATAGGTCGCCCAGTATACAAACGGATGATCCGGCTTGCACGGAATCATAATCCTTACATCCACACCGGAACGGGCGGCAATCTTCAATGCATCCAGAATCGAATCATCCGGAATAAAATACGGTGTCTGCAGATATACATGATCTTTTGCGCTGTGAATCAGTCGCAGATAATTGTCATGGATTGTTTTGATCTGCGAGTCCGGACCACTGGAAATAATCTGCACCGGGTCTCTTCCCTCCCGCTCATACTTCGGAATCTCAAATAAGGTATCCTCCTGAAACAGATTTTCCTTTGCCGCATAATTCCAATCCAGTACAAACCGTACGGCCAGAGAGGTTACGGCTGCCCCTTCGATACAAAGATGGGTGTCCCTCCAGTAACCGAACTTCTTTTTGTCCAGTCCCAGATATTCCCTTCCTACATTGAAACCACCCACAAATCCGACCCTGCCGTCTATCACGACAATCTTGCGGTGATTCCGGTAGTTCATTCGAAGCTGAAGATTTCCAAACAGCGCCGGGAAAAATTCTGCCACGTGGATTCCTTCCTTCTCCAGACGTTCCCAGTCCCGGTTATGCATCCCTCGACAGCCCATACTGTCAAACAAAATGCGGACCTCAACTCCCTCTTTCGCCCTTTTGATCAGCACCGGCTCAATATGCTGCCACAATTCATCATTACGGATAATATAATACTGAAAATGAATATATTTTTTTGCTTTTTGCATCTCTTCCAGCAGCGCTTTGAATTTTTCCTTTCCATCGGTATAGATCCGCACATCGTTATTATCTGTCAAAACAGCCTGCCCTGCTTCCAGATTATATAAAATCAGATCCCGATATCTTGCCACCGCTGGATTCGTCAGGCGGAGCCTACGTCTGTATATCGTCTCTTCCTGCCTGCGCACAGCATATTTTATCTCTCCTTCAATCTCTTTTGCCTTAAACATCCTGCTTTTATGAAAATCCTGCCCGATCAGCAGATACAGGACAAATCCGAGAATCGGTATAAAATACAGCAATAACAGCCAGGTCCATACCGTCTGCGGAGATCTTCTCTGAAAAAACACAATGACCAGAGAAAGCAAAATATTAATCACAACCAGATTGTCCATCATAAAATGATACACACTGACTGCACTGTTCCATATCGTTTCTGCCATAAATACCTCTCCCCTATCTTTTTCTCATTTCCTTAGTATACCTGTTTTCTCCAAGAAAAGTAAAGCCCTGCCGTCCAAATCTCTTGCACTTCCAGGGAAACAATGTTACAATATTACATGCATAATTATGAAAAAAGAGAATTTTAGGAGGGTTTTATCGTGTCTACAGGATGGATCGTACTGATCGTTGTACTTGTGATTCTGATCGGTGTACTCGTCGGCCTTTATTTCTTCGGAAAAAAAGCAGAGAAGAAGCAGGCAGCACAGCAGGAACAGATGGATGCCATGGCGCAGACTGTCAACATGCTGATCATCGATAAAAAGAAAATGAAACTCAAAGAAGCCAATCTTCCTTCCGCAGTGCTGGAGAATACGCCAAAATATTTGAGACGTACCAAAGTACCTGTTGTAAAAGCAAAAGTCGGACCAAGAGTGATGACTTTGATGTGTGATGCTAAGATCTTTGACCTCATCCCAATCAAGAAAGAAGTCAAAGCCACCGTAAGCGGCATCTACATCACTGCTGTAAAAGGTGTTCGCGGACCACTCGAGGCTCCGGAAAAAGCAAAGAAAAAAGGCTTTTTTGCAAGATTCAAAAAAGACAACAAATAAGACAAAGAGCATTGCCGGCAGAAAATCTGCGCTGCAGTGCTCTTTTTTATACAGCAATCCCGCTGCCTTTGGATACAATATTCATTCGGATCTTACAATTCGCAAGCGGTTCATGATTCACATCCAGTTCATAATCCACCCGTACTTTAATCGTTTCATCCGAAACTTCAATTTCCATATTTCTGGTATTCAATCCTACCAGCATCTGACCATATAGTGTTTTGTAATATGTCAGATTCTTCTTGTTTTTCTCAAATATCATATGTGTATTCGATAATCCGCTTTTCATAATCTCAAGACTGTCTGTTCCTGATATTTTGATTTTATTCTTGATCGTGTCACTGACTCCTTCTACGATCTCATCATAGATGATATAATGTTTTCCATTTCTGTAGTAGTAAGTAGCCGGTGTCACAACTTCGATCACATCATCCTCATCCGGTCCCGGAATCTGGGCGTCCATATCCATATGCAGCCCTGAAATACTGACCAATACATCCTTTGTCATCTGTGTTCCCCTAATATTCTTCTATATTCACAATATTTGCTTTCGAAATATCAAACGGCATCACTGTATTTGCAAAATTTACAAACTTTTCCGCCGCATCGCTGACATAAAATTCATATTTGCTACTTGTGCCCTCTTCCCCGTCATTTTCCATATCTTCACTCTGAAGAAGCCGTTTGAGATCCATGGCGGTCTCATAGGCCGGATTGACGATCTGGATTCGTTCTCCCATATAAGAACGGATCTTGGAACGTAAAAGCGGATAATGGGTACATCCTAAGATCATCGCATCGATCTCTGTATGCTTTAACGATTCCAGATAATATTCAATAACCTCTTCTGTGACCACATGTTCTTTGAATCCTTCTTCCACAAGAGGGACAAACAGCGGGCAGGCTTTCTCCCTCACATGGATATTCGGATCCATCTGATGAATCACCTTTGTATAAGTACCGCTCTTCACCGTTGCATCCGTTCCTACCACACCGATCTCTCCGTTTGCCGTAGCTTCTACTGCCGCCCTTGCTCCCGGAACGATCACACCAATGATTGGAATATCAAATTCATCCCGAACAGCATCCAAAGCCAGTGCACTTGCCGTATTGCAGGCAATGACAATGGCTTTGACCTGTTTTGTTTTGAGAAAACGGATGATCTGCTCAGAAAAGCGAATAATATTGCTCTTAGATTTACTTCCGTATGGAACGCGGGCAGTGTCACCAAAATATACAATATTTTCATGCGGCAGCTGCCGTGTTATCTCCCGTACAACAGTAAGTCCCCCTACACCGGAATCAAATACTCCGATCGGAGCCTTTTTCTTCTCACATTCCATACTCATAATTTTTCTCTCCTAGATTGCAAATGATTTTGCGATTTTATACTGATACTCCGGAATTGTCTTCTTCATGGACAATGCCTGATCAATATCGAAATCTACATATTTTCCATCCTGATATCCAATGACACGGTTGGATTTTCCTTCGCACAGTAAGTCAACTGCCAGTGCCCCCATTGTAGACGCATATACTCTGTCTTTACATGTCGGGCTTCCTCCTCGCTGCATGTGTCCGAGGATTGTTGCTCTTGTCTCGATTCCTGTTGCTTCTTCAATTCTCTTCGCCATATTGATGGAATCACCGATTCCCTCTGCATTGATGATGATGTAATTCTTTTTACCGCGTTTTTTGTTCTCCAAAATATCTTCGATCAACGCCTGCTCATCATAGTCTTTTTCTTCCGGAAGAAGAATCTTTTCTGCTCCGTTGGCAATACCGCACCACAACGCAAGGTATCCTGCATCACGTCCCATTACCTCAATGATACTGCATCTCTCGTGTGAAGTAGATGTATCACGGACCTTATCGATCGCTTCCATAGCTGTATTGACAGCTGTATCAAATCCAATCGTATAATCTGTACATGCAATGTCAAGATCGATCGTTCCCGGAAGAGCAATCGTATTTACTCCGAGGTTCGCCAGCTTCTGTGCTCCGGCAAAAGATCCGTCTCCTCCGATTACTACAAGACCGTCAATTCCGTATTTTTTACAAATTGCTGCTGCTTTCTGCTGTCCTTCTTCTGTACGCATTGTCTGGCAGCGTGCTGTCTGAAGAATTGTACCACCTCTCTGGATGATATCAGACACATCGCGTGCCGTCAAATCAATGATCTCTTCTTTTAAAAGTCCGTGATATCCTCTTCTGATTCCGCGTACCTTCAGTCCTTTTGCAAGAGCTCTTCTTACAACTGCACGGATCGCAGCGTTCATTCCCGGTGCATCTCCACCACTTGTAAGTACTCCAATGGTACGAACTCTATCTTCAATCTCTTCTAACATTTTTTCTTTGTCTGCTTTGTTTGCCATAACTTTTCCACCTTTCTGAATTCTTCTACTCTTCAAAAGTAAAGTTTGCCTATTTTTTAACACTCCGGGTATATTCTACCTTATTTATATTCCTTTATCAATAGATTTTTCTACGACTTTTACTCGCTTTTCCCCGTAATGATTCATCAATCTGCTCAATACTTCCTGGCCGATCCGAATGTTTCTGTTTCTCGGAAGCCGCTTGATCGCCCGCTCTTTCTGACAATAGATCACAACCTCGTCATCTCCTTCCGAGTCTGCCAGGTATCCATATAAAATATGCTCATTTCGCAGAAAATCTTCTTTATCTGAAAACTGCACCCACAGCTCTTTTTTGGTCTGCTCAAACGGAATGATCGTCTCACAGATCAGCTTGCTCGGCCGCTCCTCTTCCTCGGATACTCTTCCCTTTACAAAGATTTTTTTATCAATCTCCAGATACTCTCTGTTTTTTTCATAGTCCCGCGGGAAGACGATCACCTCTACCGTTCCCACCAGGTCTTCCAGAGACAAAAATGCCATCATCTGATTTGTCTTTGTATGCTTGATCGTTTTTGCGGTAATCATGCCGCCTACGATCTCCCTCGTTCCGTCATGCACCTTTGCCCGGCCTGTCTCTTCATCCGGCTGGAAATCCAGTGTGGTGGCTGAAATGGATTTTCTCCATTTGTCCTCATACTCCTGCAATGGATGTCCGCTTAAGTAAACTCCCAGCACTTCCTTTTCAAACGCCAGCAGATTCTCTTTCGAATACTCCCCGACATCCGGCAGTTTGATTTCAAACTGCTCTTTTTCTTCCTCACCCACCATATCAAACAGTGTCATCTGACCGGTCATGGCATATTTCTTTTCCTGATTGACGTGATCGACGATCTGAACATAAATGCTCATAAACTGCTTTCTCATGCCTCCCAGGCAGTCCAGCGCACCTGATTTGATCAAATGCTCAATTGCCCGTTTATTCAGTCCATCCTTGACTGACATCCGACTGATAAAATCTTCCAGATTTTTAAACGGCCCAAACTCATCCCGATCTTCTATGATCGCAGCGATCACCGGTCTTCCAATGCTCTTGATGGCCGCCAGTCCGTACCGGATGTTGTTGCCGTCTACCGAAAAGTTGCCGATCCCGCGGTTAATATCCGGTGACAGAATCTGAATATTCATCTGCCGGCAGGCATAAATATATTCTGCCACTTTGGACGGATTTTCAATCACAGAAGTCATCAGTGCTGCCATGTATTCCACCGGATAATAATATTTCAGGTATGCTGTCTGATAGGAAACAACCGCATAGGCCGCCGCATGGGATTTGTTGAATGCATACTTCGCAAAATCGATCATTTCATCATAGATCTTATTGGCTGTCTTTTCATCAATTCCATTTTTAATACAGCCCGGCACACCGTTCTCCTCATCTCCATAGACAAAGATCTGGCGCTCTTTCTGCATCACATCGCCCTTTTTCTTGGACATGGCACGGCGAAGAAGATCGCTTCGTCCCAGTGTGTATCCGGCAAGGTCACGCACGATCTGCATAACCTGCTCCTGATAGACAATACATCCGTAAGTAGGCGCCAGAATCGGCTCCAGCTGCGGACAGTCATAGGTGATCGATCCTGCATCATTTTTTCCCCGGATATACTGTGGGATAAAGTCCATCGGACCCGGACGGTACAGGGAAATACCGGCAATAATATCCTCCAGACTGTTTGGCTTGAGCTCTTTCATGAAGCCTTTCATTCCGCCGCTCTCCAGCTGGAAGATTCCATCGGTCTTACCGGTTCCGATATAAGAAAGTACCTGTTTGTCGTTATAGTCAATCTGATCCATATCAAGTTCCGGATTTTTGCTTTTTGCAAGCTGCACCGCATTCTGGATCACAGTCAGCGTCCGAAGTCCCAGGAAGTCCATTTTTAAAAGTCCCAGTTCTTCCAGAGTGGTCATTGTAAACTGAGTTGTGATCGAGCCGTCAGAAGCTCTTGAAAGGGGAACAAAATCATCAATTTCTCTCTGACCGATCACAACCCCTGCCGCATGCATGGAGCTGTGGCGCGGCAGTCCTTCCAGTCGTTTGCACATGTCGATCAACAGTTTTACCTGCGGATCATTTTCATATGTTTTACGTAATTCCGGATTCATCTGCAGTGCTTTATCAATCGTGATATTGAGTTCCTGCGGAATCATCTTGGCAATCGAATCCACAAATGCATACGGAAGATCCATCACGCGTCCCACATCACGGATCACACCTCTGGCAGCCAGCGTACCAAACGTCACGATCTGGACTACCCGGTCTTTTCCATACTTACGCACAACATAGTCGATCACCTCCTGCCGTCTCTCGAAGCAGAAATCCACGTCGATATCGGGCATGGTCACACGCTCCGGGTTGAGAAAACGCTCAAACAGAAGCTGATACCGGATCGGATCGATATTTGTGATCTCCAGACAATAAGAAACAATACTTCCCGCTGCGGAGCCACGCCCCGGTCCTACTGCGATCCCGTGATCTTTGGCATATTTGATAAAATCCCATACAATGAGGAAATAATCGACATATCCCATGCTGCGGATCGTATCTAGCTCATAGCGCAGCCGTTCTTTCAGCTCCTTGGAAGACTCTCCATAATGTTTTTCAAGTCCTTCCCAGCATAACTTGTTCAAATACTCCCAGGAAGTCATGCCGTCCGGCACATCATACTTTGGCAGCTTTGTGACTCCGAATTCAATCTCTACCTCACACCGGTTTGCAATCTTCTGCGTATTCTCCAGTGCCTGCTTTGCATATGGAAACAGCGCTTCCATCTCCTGAGGGGACTTTACATAATACTGACCGCCCTCATACCGCATCCTGTTCTCATCGTCCAGCTTCTTCCCGGTCTGAATACAGAGCAGGATATCATGAGGCTTCGCATCTTCCGCGTACGTATAATGGATATCATTGGTCACAACAAGCTCGATCCCTGTCTCCTTAGAAAGCTGGATCTGTCTCTGGTTTACAAGCTGCTGCTCCGGGATCCCGTGATCCTGCATTTCCAGAAAGAAATTTCCTTTTCCGAAAATATCCTGATACTCCAGCGCCACCTTCTTCGCCTCTTCGGTAAGTCCCCGGCTCAGATACCGCTGTACCTCCCCCGCAAGACAGGCACTTAAGGCAATGATTCCCTCGTGATACTGACGCAGAAGATCCTTATCCACACGGGGCTTATAATAATACCCTTCTGTAAATCCTCTGGAAACGATCTTCATCAGATTGGCATATCCCGTATTGTTTTCTGCCAGAAGTACCAGATGATGATATCTGCTCTCTCCACCGGCAGTCTCACGGTCAAACCGGGAATTCGGCGCCACATAAACTTCACAGCCGAGAATCGGCTTGATTCCCTGCTTTCTGGCTTCCCTGTAAAAATCGATCACACCGTACATAACCCCGTGGTCCGTGATCGCAGCACTGTTCATGCCCAGTTCTTTAACTCTGGATACATATTCTTTTATTTTGTTGGAACCGTCCAAAAGACTGTACTCCGTATGGACGTGTAAATGCGCAAAACTCATAATTCACCTCTATATCCAGTATTGCTGTAAATCTAAAAAGGGCGTTCCCTTACAGAGAACTGCCCTTACATCTTCTCGTGTCTGTCAAAACCGGCGATTCAAAATCTGAGATATTCTTATTCACCGTTGATCATAAAATTGATCAGTCTTTCTGTATCTTCCGGCTCATAAGCAATGATCTCAAGCTCCGGAATCTCTCCGTTTGAGAAAATATTTGCCATAGATACATACTGGGAAAGTTTGGATTTCAGGTTCAGTCTGTCTCCCTCTCCTGTTACCAGTTCTACTCTTCCTTTGCAGTTGTCTACTACTTTAAAAAATGCGTCTATGTCTGTAATATTCTGTACTTTCATTTCTATCTGTCCCCTTTCTTCTCTATTTCTTTCTTCATTATAGCCTATTTACCATGGATTGCAAGGCTTTTTAGCGAATTCGGATACTGTCCGGAAAGATTTTTACGCGGTTTTCTTTCAGCAGTCTTCCGACGGCACGCTTAAATGCAGCCTTGCTCATACCAAACTCTGCCTTGATCGTATCCGGATCTGCCTTGTCATTAAACGGCAGTACTCCGTCATAAGACTGGATTCTTTTCAAGATCAGTTCTGCATCTGCATCCATCTGCTGCGGAATCTTCCCTCTGACACTTAAATCCAGCTTTCCATCTTCCTTTACATTTGTCACACGCGCTTCGATCTCATCACCGATGCGGATTTTTCCAAAAACATCCTTTTTCGGGATTCTTGCAGAAAACTGATGATCCACCGCAACAAAAACTCCAAACTCATCACTTCTGTCGTATGCAATTCCTTTTACCTGATCGTCTTTCTGATACGGCGAGTCTGTACGCAGCATATGATAAACTTTCATGGTGGCGCAGAGTCTTCCGCTCTTGTCTACGTACAATGCAACAAGGCACTTATCTCCTTTCTGTACCTTTGCTGTCTGTTCTTTAAATGGAAGGAACAGATCTTTTTCCAGTCCCCATTCCAGAAAAGCTCCCATCTTTCCTGTATCTGCCACTTCCAGAACTGCCAGATGTCCCATAGTCAGCTTCGGCTCATTCGTCGTCGCGATCAGACGGTCAGATGAATCCCGGTACAAAAATACTTCCACCGGATCCCCCGGTTCAATTCCTTCCGGTACCTGCTTTTTCGGAAGAAGTACACGTTCTTCATCATTTCCCAGATACACACCAAAATCTACAATCTTTACAACAGTTAAAACCTGCTTTTCTCCTAATTTCATTTAAAATCTCCTCTTCACCGTTCTTTGAACAGTATAACATGGTCCCTTACTTGATTTCAATCACTGCATACGGTTTTCCGTTTTCATCGCACAATTCTGTCACAATACGATTTTCCTCTCTTGCCACTTTCGGAAAGATCACATCTCCAAGAACTGCTGATTTCTTGTATTCCACCCGAATCTGACGGACTCTTGTCTCTTCCGGCAAAACCTCCAGAGCCATCTGTACATACTGACAATTATTCACATGCTCGTTGGTATCAATGTGATACTTTCTCACCGGAAACGATGGTTTTTCCTCCAGATTCTCCGGAAGACGGATCTTTCTGTCTTCATACTCCATCTCAAGCGCAGGCTCTGATCCATATGGAAGTACATCTTCCGGCTCAGGTCTTGCCGGTCTTCCTTTTTCCATATCCATAAACACCCACACAGAATTGGCATACGCAAGCCGGTTTCCCCGGGCATCATCGAGCACAAAATTCCGGTTTCCATACAAGCCTTTAAATTCCGTCGCAAAGGTTCCTGCTGTAATACGCTCTCCCAATGCCGGCAGACGTTCGATCACGATCTGCCAGTAAGACAAAATCCATGCTTTTTTCTTTGCCTTTAACACCTCTGTGCCCAACCCGATATCCTCAGACTGAAACGTACTGCAGTCCTGAAAATAATTAATCAGTGCCGGCAGGGTCATATTCCCGGTATGATCGATCTCACTGTATCTTACTCTGCTGTCAAATGTGTACATCTTTTCTTCCTTCCCGAACAGTTCCTGTTCCTTATACGTGTGCCTTATAGCTGTGTTCCATCGTAATGACACACTGATATCTTTTATCAATCTCCTGCAGCTTTTCCATCAATTGAAGCTGCAGATTATTTTTTTCTTCCTCATCATATTCAAATGGTACGACCATATCAAAGATCAGATTGATCTGCCCCATCCCGTTGACAACACGCAGATCATGAATGCTGCACTGAGAATCCAGTTCCTTTAATGCGGCTTCCACTTCTCCTCTCACCGTCATCACCTGTTCATCCCTCATCTCGATCGGATCCATATGAATCACCAGAAGAATTCCCAGCTCATCCACCGCATCCCGTTCGATCCGATCGATCAGCTCATGGGCTTCCTCAATATCCGCGTCGTTTGGCACTTCCGCATGAATGGATGCCATACTTTGATTCGGTCCGTAATTATGTATGATCAGATCATGAGTTCCCTCAATTCCCTGATAACGCTCTACAAAATGCTTGACTTTATCATATTCTTCCGGATCGATTGCTTCTCCGATCAGAGGCTCCAGCGTGTCTTTTGCAATTCCGACACCGGCCCACATAACTACCAGAGCGACTCCGATCCCCACAATCCCATCAATATTAAGCCCGGTCAGCCGGAAGATCACCAAAGACAAAATCGTTGCACTGGTCGTGATCACATCTCCCATAGAATCTGTAAAGACTGCCATCATCACCTTGGAATCAATCTTCTTTCCCAGCTTTTTATTAAATACACCGAGCCATAGCTTAACTCCGATGGATAAAATCAGGATCACTACCGAAATCAACTGAAAATTCAAGGTTTCCGGGGTTCTGATCTTGGAAACAGAATCCTTCAAAAAAGTAAATCCCACTTCCAGTACCAGAAATGATACAATCAAAGCCGCTATATATTCAATCCTTCCGTGTCCGAACGGATGCTCCTTGTCCGCCGGCTTGCCCGCCATCTTCACCCCGATAAAACTGATGATCGAAGATGCCGCATCTGACAGGTTGTTAAACGCATCTGCTGTGACAGAAACACTGTGCAGCAAAAGCCCCACAATAAACTTCACAAGAAACAGAAATACATTACAAACAATCCCCACCATACTCGCCAACACTCCATATGCAGTGCGGACCGCAGATTTTTCTACCGCTTCATAGTCTTTCACAAAATGTCTGACTAAAAATTCCGTCATACTTCTCTTTCGTCTCCTTCTGTTGTTTTATTTTTGAAATATCTCCTGCAGGCAAAAGCGAAATTTTACTTTCTCCGGCTTTTTTTCTTCCTCTGACAACAGGATCCCGTCTCTCTCACTTTTCGTCTCCTCATTTACCGTATGCACTGCATCCCAAAATGCCAGCTCCGGATAGAGCATTCCCCACCAGTTGTGACCTTTGGCACTTCCGATCTCCACACGGAGTGCTTCGTAATTTCCTGCCGGAAATGTCATATCCTGATACTTCTTTTCCGGAAAATAGGTGGTTGTCACAGCCGCGTTGACCGGATCATCGTATCCCTTTTCTGTAAGGCACTTTTCTGCAGTCTGCTCAATTTCATCACAGTGGGAACGCACCCACTCTTTTGTCGCTTCTGCGCCTGCACCTGTTGGCATCTCGGTCTGCAGAAATTCCAAAATCTCATTGCGTACACACAGCTTCATCTCCTGATCCAGGGTACTGTCACTGTTTGCCAGCACATGAAATCTGAGCACCTCATCTGCCAGTTCCTTTTGTACCTTTGCCTGTACTGTTCTCTCTGCTGTACTAAAGATCTGTCCGATCAGAATTCCCGCTGCCAGCATGGACAGCAATGCAATGATTCTGTTCCTGTTCTGATTTGAAAATTTCATATGTATCTCCTCCGGTTTCATTTTGATATCCGAAGTATGTACCAAAAACAGGAAGTTTATACAAATTTCCGTAATTTAAGACGTAGTGAAGAAATCCTTCACTACGCCCTTACTTATGTCTCAATGAATCTGTCACTGCAGTCACCTGATTCTCAATATGCTGTCCCATGATCTCAGATGCTGTCTCTTTATTACTCTTCTCGATCGCCTCGATGATCGCCTGATGCTCTCTCAAAAGCTGCGGATAACATTCTTTCTTCTTGAGATACTCTACTCTGTAGCGGTACATCTGTTCTCTGAAATTATTCAAAAGCTGCATCAGCCTCTGATTGTCTGTAGAACGACAGATAATATCATGATATGCCACATCAGCCTCTGCGATTCTGGTCACATCCTCACTTCCCAGAGATTCTTCAAACTCCTTCGCCGCTTTCTTCAACGCTTCGAGTCCTTCTTCATCCATCCGCTCACAAGCCAGCTGAACTGCAAGCTCTTCCAGTGCCTTTCTGACTTCCAGCACATCATTCAGACTTTTCTCCGTGATCTCTGCGACTTCTGCTCCGCGTCTTGGGATCATCAGCACGAGACCTTCCAGCTCCAGCTTGCGGATCGCCTCCCGGATCGGTGTGCGGCTCACCCCCAGCTTATTGGCCAGCTTGATCTCCATCAAACGCTCTCCCGGCTTTAATTCTCCGCGCAGGATCGCCTGCCTGAGTGTCTTAAATACCACATCCCGAAGCGGAAGATATTCATCCATTGTCACTTCTAATTTCGGTTCCATCTTATGTCCTCCTTGCGCCATGCACATTTGTCACATATACCTGTTTTGCCAGTGCCTTCCTGCGGATCTGCTCCTGCGCTCTGCGCGCTGCCGCACGGCTTTCAAAAATCCCGAATACGGTAGGACCGCTCCCGCTCATCATCGCATTGAGCGCACCTGCTTTTTTCATCTCATCCTTAATCTTTTCAATGACCGGATACATCCCAATCGTGACATCCTCCAGCACATTGCCCATATGAGCGGCAATCTCGGAAAGAGACCCCGTCTCCAGCCCCCGGATGATCCCGTCTATGTCCGGATGATCCACGATCTCTTTTGCATCCAGTGCCTCATATACCACTTTGGTAGAAACACTGATCGGCGGTTTTGCGATCAGTACCGTACACGCCGGAAGTGCAGGAAGTGTAGTCAGCTCCTCTCCAATTCCCTCTGCCAGTACCGTTCCTCTCATAATACAATACGGAACATCTGCTCCCAGACGGACACCTCTCTCCATCAGAGATCTCTGACTTAAGCCCAAACGGAACATCTTGTTCATCCCAAACAAAACTGCCGCTGCATTGGAACTCCCCCCTGCCATACCTGCCGCTACGGGAATGTGCTTGTTCAAAACAATCCTGACGCCGCCCGGAAGCTTAAATTCTTCCATCAGCATGGCTGCCGCCTTATACGCGATATTATTTTCATCCGTCGGCAGAAAATGCAGATTCGTCTCCACTTCTATGCCCGGCAGATCCTTTCTCACGATCACAACATCATCATACAGATAAACGGACTGCATGATCATCCGCACATCATGATATCCATTTTCTCTTCTTCCCAGTACGTCCAGTCCCAGATTGATCTTGGCAAGTGCCTTTAATTCTATCTGTTTCATCCTGTGTCCTCCGTTTGTATCTTGTATACATTTGTGTTTATAGTATACCCATTTTGCCTTCAAAAATCAACGATATATCTCTACATTCCGATCTCTTTACAGATGATGAGCTTATCGCCCGGTTTGATTTTTCCATTTTCGAGATGGTTGATCTGACGGATACTCTCCTCGGTCGTCATATATTGTTTTGCCAGCGTCCACAGATCATCCCCGGATTTTACCATATACCCTACGATCCCCGGTTTTTTCGCCAGTTCCTCCCGGTCTGTTTCCTCCAGAGACACTTCTGTGATGACCTGCATCGGCACTTCTTTTCTTAAAAATACATCAAAATCCAGAACTGCCTTTACTTCTACTGAATCACTGCCAGTCATGGTCACTGAAATCTGTTCCACTCGGTTGGATAACTGATACCGCACGTCTTTTGGCATATCCGGACATTCCAGCAGATAAGAAAACGGAACCATTCCCTGCCAGTTTCCAAACGGAAGCGCATCATCCGCTTTCAGATACAAAAATGACACATGCAGGATTCCTTCAATCAGGATTCCCCCCTGTTTTTCCGCTCTTGTCTCCACATGTTCGATCTGCACACTTCCCGAGCTGTGACAGATCTGCAGAACATCGTCTTTCAGCTCCGGAAGCGACAGGTTTTCTACAATCTTGCATTTGGACTGATTCTGTAAAAGCAATTCTTCATAGACTGCCTCTCTTGTCTGATACGAAACTTTCTGTTCCAGAGAGTACAGATCTTCCAGAAGATTCAGCTCTTCCTCTTCATACAGATTGATCCGAAGACTTACGGTTCCCTCAATCCCGATGATGCGCATCTCTCCGTCCTCATCCATCCGTACATCTGCCAGTGTATCTTCCAGCGCGTGCTGCACATCATAATACATCCCTTCTGTCGCCCCGCTGCATTCGATTCGTCCCTCATAAGGAACACTCTGCTCCAGCCAGTCGGTCTTTCCTTCTTCTGAGAGATACATACAGAAAATCTGCAGTTCTCCCCGCAGAAGCAGTTCATCCTGTGCTGCCCGCACTTCCAGCTTGCGCCCTGTAATATCCGTCAGAAGCACCTGACCGATGCTCTCTTTTGTTCCGGGGATCGTAATTTCTTCTTTGATGCGGTATGTATCCTTTTTCGCAGTATGCAGCTTTAAGAGATTCACCGGTTTCTGCTTCTTGTAAATAGAAGCACTGCTCTCCAGATCCACCGCCGTCTCTTCTTCAATGAGATTTTCACATCCGACTTCCATCTCAATCATCGCGCGGATACTGATCTTTCTGGAGTGTACCAGGGTCGTACCGAACTCTACCCGGATATTCCGGACAAAATACTGGGTGCGCTCTTCTCCCTCCGTGTACACCATTTCTTCAAACGGAATCTTGCCATCCAGTACTGCCGGCATCGGCTCTCCCTGATCCGTCACATACAAAATCTGGAAATACAGCTTTCCGGAAATCCGCACATAATTTTCCACCAGCTTGACATCCTCGATCTTGACAGTTCCCTGTCCCTTGATGATACGCCGCACATCCTGCTTTGCATCCGGAACATTGTAATCTTCGTCCAGATAAAACTGGTCAAATGTTTTTTTTCCTTCCTGATTATAACGGATTGTTTTCTGTATCAGCTCCATAAACTCCTCCTACTCAAATAAAATTTCTTTTTCTGTCTTTTTTAATTTCACCACCACATACGGATAGGTTACGACATCCTTTGTTTTCTCTCCTTTTTCCGGTCCCAGAAGACTTGTCTGGATCCGCACCGTTTTTTCCCCCTCCAGGACGGCATCGACCTTGATCTGATATCCGGTCTTATTCTGCGGTCCGTAGCTTCTGGCAGCGTAAATATCCTGCTCCACGGCATATGTCAGCATAAAAGGATGGGCTTTCTCCTGTTCCATCCATTCCTTTAGTTCTTCCGGGATTTCTCTTTCACTCATCAGCTGAAATGCTGCACTTTTCTCCCCTGTGATCTCCGGCTTTTTGCGGATACAGCCGCAGGGCAGCCAGATCGCTGACAGAATCATCATCCACAAAACCACAATTTTGAATGTTTTATTTTTTCTTTTTCTGTTCACCCTCTGCTCCGGAGTCCCTCTTTCCATTTATCTTATTAACATTTCTGTCTTTTTATGACCGCGAAACTTGTATTTCACAGGATGCTTTAGTATAATCTGTACTAGACTAAAAAGATGTCAGGCATCTTTGCCCCCAACGTCTAAAAAACTAAGAGAGAAGGTTTATAACATGATTCGTTTTATTTGTGTTGTTGTTTTCCTTATTCTGTTTCTTATTCTGACAATTCCGGTATTTTTCATTGAATGGCTGATCGGAAAGTTCAACCGCAATGCAAGAGACTACAGTTGTCTTCGAATCGTACAGTGGGGATTCAAAGCAATCTTAAAAGTAACCGGTGTACACACGACCGTAATCGGATTCGAAAATATTCCGGACGAGCCCGTGCTGTTTATCGGAAATCACCGCAGTTTCTTTGATATTCTTCTGACGTACTCCCGCTGTCCGAGACTGACCGGATATGTGGCGAAAAAGGAGATGGAAAAAATTCCGCTTTTATCTACCTGGATGCGCTTTGTATACTGTCTGTTTCTGGACCGTGAGAATCCAAAAGAGGGACTGAAAACCATCCTTCAGGCGATCGATTATGTGAAGCAGGGAATTTCCATCTGTATTTTCCCTGAGGGAACGAGAAACAAAGGCGAAGAGCTCAGTATGCTTCCTTTTAAAGAGGGCGCTTTTAAGATCGCCGCCAAAACAGGATGTGCGATCGTTCCGATTTCCATGAACAACACTGCCGCGATCTTTGAAAATCAGTTTCCAAGGATCAAAAAGGTCAATGTTGTCGTAGAATACGGAACACCGATCTATCCAAAAGATCTTGCACCGGAGGACAAAAAACACATCGGTGCTTATGTACAGAATATCATTCAGGAAACGATCAATAAAAATGCAGAATTAATCTGATTTAAAAAAGGAGATTTTTTATGAGAGCAGATAATTTAACATTGCTCACAGATTTATATGAGCTGACCATGATGCAGGGCTATTTTGAAAAACAGTCTGCAAACGAAACCGTGATCTTTGATGTATTTTTCCGGGAGAATCCGGTAAAAAACGGCTACTCCATCATGGCCGGTCTGGAACAGGTCATCGAATACATCAAAAATCTGAATTTTTCTTACGAAGATGTAGATTACCTGCGGGGACTCGGCATTTTCAGTGAGGACTTTCTCCACTATCTGAGTGGATTTCATTTCAGCGGAAATATTTACGCGATTCCGGAAGGAAGTGTGATCTTCCCGAAGGAGCCGATCTTAAAAGTCATCGCTCCGATCATGGAGGCACAGCTTGTGGAGACTGCGATCTTGAATATCATCAATCATCAGAGCCTGATCGCGACAAAAACAGCCCGTGTTGTCCATGCGGCACAGGGAGACGGTGTCATGGAATTTGGTCTCCGCCGTGCTCAGGGACCGGATGCCGGACTTTATGGAGCCAGAGCCGCTATGATCGGCGGATGTGTCGGCACATCTAATGTGCTTGCCGGCAAGATGTTTGATGTCCCGATCATGGGAACCCATGCCCACAGCTGGATCATGAGTTTTCCGGACGAGTACACCGCATTCAAAGCCTATGCCGAATTATATCCGGATGCATGTACCCTTTTGGTGGACACCTATGACACGTTAAAATCCGGAGTTCCAAATGCGATCCGTGTCTTCCGTGAAATGAAGGACGCCGGTATCCATCCAAAGAGCTACGGCATTCGTCTGGACAGCGGAGATCTCGCATACCTGTCCAAAAAAGCACGTGTCATGCTGGATGCCGCAGGATTTGAGGATGCCGTGATCGCAGCTTCCAACGATCTGGATGAGATGCTGATCAATGATCTGAAGATCCAAGGTGCAGCGATCACCTCATGGGGAGTCGGAACACATCTGATCACCTCCAAGGACTGCCCTTCCTTCGGCGGCGTTTACAAACTGGCTGCCATTGAAAAAGACGGCAAATTCCTTCCGAAGATCAAGATTTCAGAGAATACGGAAAAAATCACGAATCCGGGAAACAAAACCATTTATCGTGTATACGATAAAGAGACCGGAAAGCTTCGTGCGGATCTGATCTGTTTTGCGGACGAAACCTATGACACATCCGAAGAACTGCTTTTATTCGATCCAAACGAAACCTGGAAAAAGACTCGTCTTCCGGGCGGAAGCTACACGATGCGTGAGATGTTACAACCAATCTTCATCCACGGAGAATGTGTCTACACTTCTCCTTCTGTCATGGAGATCGCAGCATATTGCAAACAGGAAAAAGAGACTCTCTGGGATGAGACAAAACGTCTCTTATATCCACACAAAGTTTATGTGGATTTGTCCCGGAAGCTCTATGACACAAAAGCAAAACTGTTAAATGAAGTAAATAAATAAGATAGGAGATCATCATGAAAATTATCGTATTAGCCGGTGGACTCAGTACAGAACGCGACGTTTCTCTCGCTTCTGCTGCCGGAATCTGTAAAACATTACTGGAGAAAGGACACGATGCATTTCTTCTGGACGTATTTCTCGGCCTTGAGAACGCACCCGAGAATCTGGAAGACGTCTTTACACTGCCTGGACACGGTCTGGAAATCGCAAAGAATATTTCCGAAACAGAGCCGGATCTTGCAGCTGTAAAAGCTTCCCGTCCGGACCAGTCTGACTGCTTCTTCGGTCCGAATGTCATCGAACTCTGCCGCCTGGCAGATATGACCTTCCTCGGACTTCACGGCGGAGAAGGAGAAAACGGAAAGCTGCAGGCTTCATTTGATCTGCTCGGAATCCGCTACACAGGACCTGACTCGCTTGGATGTGCTGTTGCCATGGATAAAGGACTCACCAAACAGATTTTTATGGAAGCCGGTGTGGACACACCTTCCGGAGTCTGCCTGTATAAAGAAGACAGTGACTGTTCCCTGGAATCTCTGGGACTTTCCTTCCCGGTCGTTGTAAAGCCATGCTCCGGCGGCTCCAGCATCGGAGTATATATTGTAAATACAGAAGAGGAATACCGTCAGGCACTGAAAAATTCTTTCCGTTATGAAAACGAAGTGGTCGTCGAAACTTACATCAAAGGCCGCGAATTTGCATGCGGCGTGATCGATGGAAAAGCACTTCCTCCGATCGAAATCATTCCCAAAAACGGATGGTTTGACTATGCCAACAAATATCAGGCAAATGCGACTGAAGAAGTATGCCCTGCCGATATCAGCGAAGAGATTGCAGAGCGCATGAAAGCTCTCACAGTCCGCGCTTTCCAGGCATTGAAGCTGAACGTATACAGCCGGGCTGACTTTATCCTGGACGCAGACGGCAATCTGTACTGCCTGGAAATGAATACCCTTCCGGGCATGACTTCTGCAAGCCTCCTTCCAAAAGAAGCACTTGCAGACGGAATTGAATACGGAGATCTGTGCGAGCTGATCATCCAGAAATCCATGGAAGCAAGATATCAGTAAGCAAATACAATAAAGGATGGAACGTTTATGAAAAACATGACATTGAAAGAAATCGCCGTTGCCTGTGGTGGAATTTATTACGGCGATGATGAAAGCTATTATAAAGAAGTTTCCAGCGTTGTGATCGACAGCCGGAAAGTAGAAAAAGACTGTCTGTTTATCGCCATTCGCGGTGCAAGAGTGGATGGACACATGTTCATCCCGCAGACGATCCGGGACGGCGCTCTGTGTGCGCTCTCCGAAAAACGGATTGAAAATGCCTCTTATCCATACATTCTGGTCACCTCCTGTGAACAGGCATTGAAGGATATTGCCGAGCACTATCGGAAAAGCCTTAATCTGAAAGTCGTAGGTGTCACCGGAAGTGTGGGAAAGACCAGCACCAAAGAAATGATCGCATCTGTGCTTGGAGAAAAATATAACGTATTGAAAACAGCCGGGAACTTCAACAACGAGATCGGGCTCCCGCTTACGATCTTCAATATCCGCGAAGAACATGAGGTTGCCGTGCTGGAACTTGGTATCAGCAATTTCGGCGAGATGGAACGGCTTGCAAAGATTGCCCGTCCTGACATCTGCGTCATCACCAATATCGGAGTTGCCCATCTGGAGCATTTAAAGTCCAGAGACGGTATTTTGAAAGCAAAAACGGAGATTTTCCTCTATATGAACCCGAACGGTTCCATTATCTTAAACGGGGATGATGATAAACTCTCAACCGTTCACCCTGCAAACGGAATCCAGCCGGTCTTCTTTGGTCTGGATGACAGCCGGGATTTTTATGCGGATCAGGTAGAATCCTGCGGACTGCGCGGTACCAATGCCGTCTTCCACACACCAAATTCAACCTTCTCTGCACATATCTCGATTCCGGGAGAACATATGGTTCTCAATGCACTTGCCGGCATTGCCGCAGGGTATGCACTGGGAATGAACGACGAAGAGATCAAAGCCGGCATTGAAGCTTTGGTTCCTCTGGCAGGACGCAACAATCTGATCGAGACAGATTCCCTTACGATCATTGATGACTGCTACAATGCTAATCCGGCTTCCACAAAAGCATCTCTGGATGTTCTTGCAAAGGCAGACACTCGTCAGATTGCAGTCCTTGGCGATATGTTTGAACTGGGGCCGACAGAAAAACAGATGCACTATGAGGTCGGAAAATATGCTGCCGGCCTTGGAATCGATATACTTGTCTGCATCGGACAGCTCTCAGAACATATGGCAACCGGTGCAAGTGAACAGTGTTCCAAAACACAGGTATTTTATTTTGAAACAAAAGATGACTTTTTCGAACAGGCAGACCGTATTTTAAATCCAAAGGATACAGTTCTTGTCAAAGCTTCCAACGGTATGAAGTTTTCCGAGATCGTCAGTGTACTAAAAGAGAGGTAACATATGGACTACCAGATGCTCGTTCTTGATCTGGACGGCACTTTGACCAATTCCAGAAAAGAACTTACAGAACCGACAAAACAGGCACTCATCGAGATTCAGGAGGAAGGAAAGAAAGTTGTACTTGCCAGCGGACGCCCGATCAACGGTATCGTTCCTCTGGCAGAAAAGCTGAATCTTTCCAAATACGGCGGATATATGCTCTCCTTCAACGGAGCCAGGATTACCCAGTGCTCTACCGGAGAGATCATCTATAATCGTACCCTGCCTGCCGACGTGATTGCGCCGATCTATGAAATTACATCCACCTATCCGGGACTGGATATTCTGACTTATGACGGGAACCAGATTCTGTCCGGTATTGCTTCCAACGAATATACCGAAAAAGAATCTTTTATCAATAAAATGGAAATCGTACAGGTACCGGATTTCGTATCCCGACTGACTTTCCCTGTCAACAAACTGTTGATTGCAGGAGAACCGTCTATCTTGGAAGAACTGATGCCGCACCTCCAGCAGAAGTTTCATAAGCTGCTGAATATTTACCGGTCTGAGCCGTTTTTCCTGGAGATCATGCCACAGAATATCGACAAAGCATACTCTCTGCAAAAACTGCTAAACAGCATCGGACTGACTGCAGATTCTATGATCTGCTGCGGAGATGGCTTCAATGACATTTCCATGATCGAATACGCCGGACTTGGCGTTGCCATGGAAAACGCACAGCCGATCGTCAAAGAAACGGCTGATTTTATCACGAAATCCAATGATGAAGATGGGATTTTACATGTGATCAATACGTTTTTACGGTAACCTGATTATAAAGACTATAAAAGAAGGGGAAGGCTGCACGTTATAAATTGCAGGCTTCCCCTTTTATGAAGGTTCCTTTCAGTTCCACTATCGTTGGGTTTAATTAGTGTCTGCTGATTAAGCAGCTATCTGTAACTTCCAACTCTTACATCTGTTCCGGTCATGCCAGAATCGGAACAGATGCAAAAGAGCACAAAGTATTCGCCTCTGAATCCTGAAC
>OBWM01000059.1_pt1 | contig 79085 bp, 70 predicted proteins | sample 1538041 | NCBI WGS metagenome assembly OBWM01 (sample SAMEA2580049, study PRJEB22360) | human gut metagenome | biome: human gut; feature: human-associated habitat; material: faeces | place: Denmark | collected 2008/2010
TCTCTGTCTTCATCTGACAGAGGAAGATATGTTTTTCTCATAGTGTTCATCCTTTCTTAGATAACACTATTTTATCATACATTATCCTCAAAATATATAGTAGAAATTTAATTTATTCTATACTAGGGACATCTGTTCAAGTAAGTGATAAGGAGTATCTATTTGAGTTGTATGAAGATCAGAAAGTGTATGAAAAATTTAAGCAACAGTTTCCATTTGTTTCAAGACTGGATTCGATTACAACCTGTGAATATTCCCAAGGAGAAATTGAAGAGGCGCAATGGTTGTTTGTTCGGAACAAAAGCGTGAAAGTGCAGTGGGAATATGATGAGTATGCATTTCAACGCTCCTGCGCTTATAAAAGACCATTTCAGAAAGAAATGGAATACCGACATGAGGAGCAGATTGGATATTTATCCGTTACGAAGCCTGTAAGGTGGGGAACAAGACAATTTTTCAGTGGGCCGAATGCAGCAGATGACCTTTTGTTTTGTTCGGACAAGACCAGAAGGGTTTTAGGAAGTGTCTGGAAAGGTTTGGAATTCTGGCCAGTTAAGAAATATGCTTCCCAAGGGCAGATAAAAGATTTATATCAATTATATTTTGCGGAAACATTGCCGATGGAAGCAATTACAAACAAGCCGATCATATCTTGTCCCAAATGTGGAAAAGCAATGATAAGAATTCCAAATCCGGTACAGAAGTTGGTGCTGGACAAAAATTATTTGAAAGATCAAACACATGTCTATAAAACAGGGGATGTGTTGACAGAGCAAAAAAGAGGGTATCATACATCTTCTTTCAATATTGTTTCACAAGAATTTTACCAGTATTGCGAAAGGTATGGTATGAATCGGAGCATGGTGTATGAACCGGTGAAGATGTTGTAAAAAGTTGAACATACAGGGGAATGAGAAAATATGAAGAATAAAAATCCATATTGGTTTGCAGTTTTGTTAAATTTAGTGACGTGTATCGCAGTGATATGGTGGTCGATATGGGATATGTCTTTTGGATTATCTATTTTGTATATAGCGGAGAAGCATACGATGGCTATGTTAGATATAGGAATCTCATCGTTGGGACTTATGTGGGGAGGCTGGAAAGGAATAAAAGTTGTACTATTTATAATCGATTTGTATACAGGACCAGAAAAAGATAGAATGCGTATACGAGAAATGAAAAAAATAGGATTATGGCGTGAAGAAACTACCAGAGATGTTACCAAATATAGTGAATGTAACTGGGTGTATGGGAAAATTATTTTGAAGCCGATACGAAATGCCAAAGCAATGAAATTTCAAATTGTGGCCTCAGGGAAAGAACTGGCAAAATTTGCTGACCAAAAAATCGTGACATTTTATTATTTCAGGCGTTCCAGAATTATTGAAAGAATTGCATTTGATGAGAAACCGGAAGAAAAGAAATGATGGGGATAGAATAGGAGAAGATCTATGTATGATTTTATAGGAATCTATCAGGAAATGATATGCATTGGAGTGCTTGGAGTTGTGGGAATTACCACGCTAGTACAAAGTAAATTCTGGAATAAAAACAAGAGAAACATAGGTGATATGCTATTAGGAATAGCGGTTGTGATTGCCTGCCTGTACACAGTTATACAAGATACACGGGCAATTCAGAATGAGAATATTTGTATCTATGAAGGGAAAGCCTGGGAATCCTGGCATCGAGGATATACTTTTATGGGAGCGGAAGGAGATAAGAGAAAGTTGGAGATATGGGGACCAGCCTGGAATAAACTATGTGAAGAACAGATAGAGAAAGGAAAGCGGTATCGGGTTTATTATGAAGAGGAAACAGAAATTATTGTAAAAATACAAGAGATAAAATAAAGAGTAAAACAGTAAGAAACTGTCGATATACAGAGGAAACTGCCACTTCCGATGTATATCGGCAAGAGGGGGATTTATGAAACCATTTAAGTGGATGTTTGAAGAACAAAATGCAACAAAGATAGAGTATAAGGGTAAGCAAGTAAGTGCACTTTATCGATACGATAAAAAGGGGAAGTATCGATTAAAATTTACTTTTGTAAGTACAAATTCGCAATATGAACAGTCAATTATTTTACATTTGGATGGATTCAAAGGGAAAATATTCTGGAATGGAAAACGTTTGAAAAAGGAAAGAAGGAGATTTCCACAGATTATTTTTGAAGAAACCTGGACTCCGAAAGAATTTGAACTAGAAGTCATCTTAGAAGAAGGAAATATTGCAATTAGTAATGGGTGTTTGAGGCCGACAACAGAAACGATTGCTTGTTTTGTGGATGGTTTTGCCATGATCAAAGAAGAAGTAGGTGAGGATAAGTTTCGGTTTTACTGCAACGATATTGATTGGGATGATGACTTTGACGATTTGATTTTTGATCTTGAAATCGAAAAGGTGGCGTATGAGGAATAAGTATTGTTATTGTTAAGTAAATCGTGTTTGATTAAGATATAGAATTGTCAAATGGATGGATTACAGGACGTTCAGTTTGTTGGGGATTATTTGTGAGGAGATTTTAATGAAATTTGTTTATACATCTGATAAAGATGATGAAATAGTGAAACACGAAAAAATAATGTTAGAAAAATGTTCGAATATTCTTGACAGTTATAGAGCAATATTTAAGGAGTACAATTGTTCATTGAAAGTAGGATACGGATGGGAAAATTTCTTAAAAAAAGAACATTCAACAAATAGGCTGCCTTTTAAAAATGGGTATGAGTGTTATATTTATTGCGAGGTACAGAAAGATGGTACAGAGGTACGTATAGGAAGTAATGATGGCGAAGTGGATTATTATGTATTATCAGTTTCATGGACAGTATCATCCATAGAAAGGCGGTTTTTTAAACTCAATGTATCCTTGAGTTCGGATACCGACGATATTGAAAATGATATGAACGAATTATTTCAATTATTATCTAATGGAAAATAGATGTGGTATACACATCACCGTAAAGTAAACTGTCGATATACAGAGGAAACTGCCACTTCCGATGTATATCGGCAAAAGAGGAATTTATGAAACCATTTTAAAGGATGTTTGAAGAACAAAATGCAACAGAGATAGAGTATAAGAGCAAGCAAGTAAGTGCATTTTATCGATACGATAAAAGGGAAAATATCTGAATGGCTGTAAGGAGAAGACATATGAAATTCACAAATACATATCGTTATGTGGTATTAAAGCAGGTAATGTTCTTGATTCTATTCTTAATTATTTTAGTGTGCATGATTAAAATAGATTTAGAATACTTAAAACAAGAAGTGCGTATAGTCTTTGCGTTTGTAATATACTTTGCCATAAAAATAGGTTTATTTTTTATTGACAGATTATGTGGAGTGCAAAAAGAAAAGATGCAGTATCATGGCATGAAAGCAGTTTATGATGAAAAGGGATAAACATTATGGATCACATTTGGACGATAGAAAACTGGGAACAGAACATTGATTTTATGGAAGAGGGTCATCGGACGGGCTTCAGGCTTCGGTTTGACAGTGGGATAGATCCGGAGGTACGAAGGGCATGTAAAGAGTTTGCGGCATTTTTGAGAAAAGAATATTTCTTTCCCCTCAGAGTTGTTGCCTACATAAAGAATAAAAAGAAAATACGGGCAATGGACGGGGATCTGGTATATGGGACATTCTGGAGTATGGAAGATGATTATACAGTGGAACCGTATATCCGGGTTGCGGCAGGAGACTATTTAGATTTATGTGACAAATGGGGAAAGGACAGTGCATTGACGGCAATCTTGCTTACAATAGGGCATGAACTGACACATTATTTTCAGTGGATCAACGCATTGGAATTAACCCCGATCGGGATGGAGCGTCAGGCAACAAAATATGCAAGATATGTGTTAGACGATTATGCAGAAACAAGGGAGCATCCTTGAGTGAGGATCGAATGAAAAAAGGAAAAGAAAAATGAGTGGCAGAGTAGAACATTCTTTGAAAAGAATGCCGTCTATTCTGCTTTTTTAATTGAAGGTGGTGAAGGATATGAAGCAAATGGTGACGAGCTTGTTTGGAATGTTTGGGAGTGCAGTTGCCCTTTTATTTGGCGGATGGGATATCGCACTGCAGACATTGGTTCTTTTTATGGGAATCGACTGGATCACAGGCGGGATTCTTCTGCCGGTGATTTTTAAGAAAAGTCCGAAGTCAGAAAATGGCAGACTGGAGAGTCGTGCGGGCTGGAAAGGGCTGTGCCGAAAAGGAATGACACTGTTGTTTGTTTTGATCGCAGTCCGTCTGGACCTTTTGATGGGGACAAATTATCTGAGGGATGCCGTGTGCATTGCGTTTATCGCAAATGAAGCATTGTCTATTCTGGAAAACGCGGGATTGATGGGGATGCCCATTCCAGAAGTACTCAGACAGGCAATTGATATTTTGAATGGAAAAGCAGAGAAATATACAGAAAGCAGGGGAGAGCGATGAAGAAAGAGGAATTTATTCAGAAAATTGCAGGATATGTAAAGAAATATGCGGCTGCATATGAAATCAAAGTATGCAGTCCGATTATTGCACAGGCAATTTTGGAGTCCGGCTGGGGAGAATCCAGGCTGGCGAAAGACTATCACAATTATTTTGGATTGAAATGTGGAACAAAATGGCAGGGAAAGTCTGTCAATCTGGCAACCTGGGAGGAATATGAGGCCGGAACGGCGATGGTGATTTCCGATTATTTCCGGATATTTGACAATATGGAAGAGGGGGTGAAAGGATATTTTGAACTGCTTCAGATTCCACGTTATCAAAATCTGAAGGGAATCACAGAACCCGGACGATATCTGGAAACCATTTGGGCAGATGGGTATGCGACCAGTTCCGTCTATGTGCAGAAAAATATGGAACTGATCGAGCAGTATCAGTTAATGAAGTATGATGAAAATGCATCGGGAAGAAGCGCTCAGGATGTATTGAACGTGATGCGTTCGTGGATTGGCTACAGTGAAGCAAACGGGAAGTTCCGGCAGATTATTGATCTGTATAATTCCTACTTGCCGCTGGCAAGGGGATATGCTGTGCAGTATACCGATGAGTGGTGTGATACCGCAGTTTCTGCAGCAGCGATCCAAGCGGGATGTGTGGACTTGATCGGAACAGAATGTGGATGTGAAAAGCATATCGAAATCTTTAAAGAAAAGGGGATCTGGATCGAAGATGGAACTATCGTGCCACTGCCAGGAGATATCATTTTGTATAACTGGGACTGTCAGGCACAGCCAAATGACGGGTATTCTGATCACATTGGATACGTGGAGTCTGTTTCAGGACAAATGATCACAGTGATGGAAGGAAATTATAATGAGGCAGTGGCGAGAAGGCAAATTCCGGTGGGCTGGGGTCAGATCCGCGGCTATGCAAGACCGAAGTATACAGAAGGTGTGACAGGGCGGCCCTCCAAAAGTATTGAGGAAGTTGCCGGGGAAGTGATACAAGGAAAATATGCAAACGGTAAAGAACGAAGAAAGAAGCTGTGTGATATGGGATACGATCCGGATACTGTTCAAAGGGAAGTAAACAGGCAGTTGAGTCAAAATGAGGCTCCGGCGGAATATTATGTTGTGCAGGAAGATGATACTTTATCAGAGATTGCAAAGCGTTTTGCAACAACTTATCTGGAACTGGCAGCATGGAATGGAATTGCAGATCCGAACATGATCTACGTTGGACAGAAAATCAGGATTTGATGAAGAAATATTGGCAGAAATGATTGAAAAATTACCGTAAAAATTTGATGTGAAAACGTAAAATGTAAAAAATAGACAAAATAAATGAGCAAAATCTATTGTGATAGTAAAGAAAGTACAATTTCTGGTAAATATATTCCATATTAAAGGAGGGAACAGTATAGTACTCTAGAATTCAAGCGGGAAAATCCCAGACATGTAAGGAACCAGAAAAAAATAAAGCATTTTCTGGTTTTACTTTCATGTGGAAGAAAAGGAGGAAAATGAGGATGAAAACCAGAAAAGAAGGGAGCAAAGCCAGATTACTCGGACTGTCATGCATGGCGCTTGTGCTGACGGCATTTGGGGTAACAGGAGTCCGTGCAGATGCGGCAGATGCAAAAAAAGCACCGCCACTGGTCAATCTGGCAGAGGAAAAGGATGTCAAAGTCACAGTCGGGGAAAATATGGATCTGAAAAATGCGGATTTATTAACCGACGGTGACAAATATTATCTGCAGCATGATGCTACAGGTAATAAAGAGGGAAACAACTGGGAGAATTATCAGGAACAGGGAACAGAAGTCACCAGCACTGCAGAAGGGAAAAAAGGTGTGTGGGTGCAGGTGGATCTGGGTGCATCCTATCCGTTGGAAGTCATCAACCTGAAACGTCAGGTATATGATGGACAGGCGACAATCGGAAATGGAAATCCGAGTGGTCAGGGAAAACGTCTGAAAGGAACCAAGATTTCTTATAAAAATACTGCCATTGTGATTGGAAATGAAGAGGATTTATCGGACGGTCAGATCGTTTATTATGAAGGAAATCCGACACTTCCGGATGGGGTGAAACAGCCGGAGAATGTTTCAAAGCCATACGAAGAAGCGATGGGCGGACAGTGGTTCTATATGGATTATGCAAACAAGAATGGACTTGGGGCCACAGAGCTTGGAACAACAAAAGAGGCACGTTATATCAGAGTGTATACAGAGAATCCAAAAGGTGCCGCAGTAAAATTCATGGAACTGGGTATTTATGGATATGAAAATGAGCAGGATGTACAGTCACAGGATGGTCCAAGACGTGTGATCGATAACGAACACCCGATGATGATCGCAACAGCGTATTCCAACGATGTCTATGAGATAGGACAGGAAGAAGGGCCAGAATTACAGGGATCTAACACAGTAGACGGAAGATGGAATGCTATTCCGGATGATCTGAAAGAGAATAACGTTTTGCTGTTACATACAAACAACCTCAGACAGTTTGCTCCGGATCATATCGGACAGGCTTATCTGCAGGCATTCCATGAACATGGGCTGCAGATTGCCTATGAACAGGGAGCGCCGATTATGCTTCTTGGATTGACAGCAGCTGCAACACCGGAACAGGGCGGAACACAGTACAACATTACAGCTGATATGGATTATGGCTGGCTGGATCTGATGTACCGTATGTATCCGAATATGCAGGGTGTGTTCAATACAGAGAACTTCTGGGCAGGTATTCGTCCTCCATGCGAAGGAAGCGCTAAGATGCTGGAGATTGCTGACCGATTCGGTGGATTCTTTGTATGGTCAGATCAGGATCACGGTTCTACAGTGACGAATATTGTCAGCAATGCAAATATGAAAAAGGCACTGGAAAAACACGGAGATGCATTCTACTTGATTTATAAGAACACAAGTTCAAATCAACCGGATGATTTGAAAACAAGCAGTTTATTCCAGGGAAGCTGGCTGGCAGGATATACCGGAGGCTGGGGAATGCTTTCCGATACCTGGGCATGGGACCAGCAGTTCTCAAAACTCTGGCAAGGAGCTGGAAGCTATAACAACTGGCAGAGACTTTGTGGAGAACCAGAAGCATTGCTTGGAATGCAAATGATGAGCACCTATCTGGGCGGTGGTGTGATCTACACGTTTGAGTTCCCGGAAATCGTATATGGAACAAGCAACACGAACAGTCCGGCAAATACACATGTCCTGACAGAACTGTTCCGTTACATTGTCAATAATCCGGCACCGTCCAAAAAAGAGATCATGGAAGAGACCAAAGCGGTTCTCTATGGAAATGTAAGTTCTGATTTTTACAGTGGTTTATCAGGAACACCGACAGGATTCCAGATTTATGAAACAGGACGCTATGGCATTATTCCTGTTATTCCGGCATGGGGAACCAGAGCTGAAGTAACAGAGAAACTGATTCAGGAAGCAGACAAACTGGGCGTAACCCCGCCAAATGTATTGGATGTCAAAGACAAGAATCTGTCCGGACAGGCAAAACAAAAGTATTTCAAAGATCTGTATCCAATCGAATATGTAGGAAATGCATTTGCTGACAAATGGGAGGGCACATGGTATCTCTACAACAATAAAGTTAATACAAATGAAAAGCAGCATGCAATTTTACCTCTGGAAGGGGAAGAAGAAAGCGCACGTCTGAAAGTAGAGATGGAGCCTCACGAATTTATGATCATGAATGAATCCGGAGACGGAACAGCGATGGATATCACGTTGAATAACTACCGGGTAAATAAAGATGAGATTATTTTCGATAATATATATGGCTTAATCTGGAAAGGAGACTTTTCACCTGGACAGACAGTGATTGATGGAAAATTATCTGTGTATAAATATATGGATGAGTACAATGTGGTAAACGCACCGGAAGGAAAGCTCTCTCCGGAAGATAATGAACTGCGTACCACTACATTTGAACTGACAAAACTGGCGAAAAAACCAGAAGTGAAGGTTGTAAAGGGACAGCAGCCGGACACAGACGGACAGCCGCAGTACACAGAACCAAAAGTAGAATTTAACGAAGAAACAGGAAAAGCAGTTATCACGATCCAGACAAATGGATGGGTTGATCTTTCTATCACAGGCCTGGAGTTTGTATATGATGAAGACGCACAGAAAATAGAAGATGAGCCGATCAAATCTGAGAGAACCAATCTGGCAAGAGGCAAAAATGTGAGCTTTTCAGAAGATGCAAGTGAAGCTTCCAGAAGAGACGATGCTGTAGATGGAAATAAGACGAATCGTGATAACTACTCAGATCCGGGCGGAAATACTGGAGGCGCGCACTGGCTGCAGGTAGATCTTGGCGGGGTACATCATGTCGAGGAAGTGAACCTGTATCGGTATTGGGATGGTACACGTAAATATCATGATACCGTCGTACTTCTGTCACCGGACAGTTCCTTCGATCCGACTAAAACGTTGGTGCTGTGGAACGGAAATCAGAACGCGGATACGGAATGGCCGGCAGCTCTTAACGGTGAGGCAGGAAAGACACATAAGCTTCCAAAAGGAAATCAGGAAGAATATGTAGAAACTGAAAACGGAAAAACCATGAAAGTGTATGGTGAAGGTGTATCTTGGTTGGATCCAAATACAAAAACACCATTGCCGAAAGAAGGAGAACGTTTTGATGCAGGATACATCCGTGTATATATGAATGGAAGTACAGCAGGAAATACAAACCACGTTGTAGAACTGGAAGTAATGGGCGAAACAGGGGATGTGGTGATCAAAGATGAAGAAGCACCAACTGTGCCGGGCAATCTGAGAGTCGTATCTCCGAAGGCATCGGAAGCAGAAATTCGTTTCCTTCCGTCAGTAGATAATACAGGAGTCGAAAAATACAAAGTAAGCTGGAGTAAAGGCGGAGAACAGGTTGGTTTCCGTGAAGTTACACAGACTGCGCTGATTTTAGAACCGTTGGAGGCTGGCAGCGAGTATACTGTTCAGGTAAAAGCTGTGGACAGATATGACAATGAATCTGAAGCGGCAGAAGTATCCTTTACAGCAATGGATATTCAGGTAAGCGCAGATGTTGCTTCCGGACAATATGATTCTGCACAGCAGGTGACATTGACAGCAGGTGAAGGAGCAGAGATTTATTATACTCTGGACGGCAGTCAGCCATTTGAGAAAAATAAAGAAGTTTCTGAGTCCGCTAAAAAATATGAAGGACCGATTACAGTCGAGAAAAATACAATTCTGCGGGCAGCAGCAAGAAAAGATGGGGTAGAGTATGGAACAGGTTCCTGGTATTACCTGATCGGAACACAGAGCCAGGACAACTGGGAAACACCGAAAGCTCCAAACGACGTGAGAATTGACAGCAAATCTTCGTCTTCCGCAAATATCAGCTGGGCTGCGGAAGAACCGGGATGTACGTACCGTGTGTATGCAAATGGTAAGATGGTATGGGAAGGAAAAGAAATGAATCAGACGATTCAGGAGCTGACCCCGCTTACTACATATCAGGTTTATGTAACTGCAGTAAATGAGAGAGGAATTGAGTCTCTCCGTTCAGAAACAGTAGAATTCGTCACTATGGCACAGTAGATAGTAGGAGGGAAAAAGATGAAAATAAAGAAATTAACTGCGTACCTGCTGATGTCCGGAATGATTTTAGGAACGATGAGCAGCGATCTGTATACGATCAAAGCGCAGGCTGTAGAAACAATAGAAGAAACAGAGGATAAGACACCGGAAAATGAGACACCTCAGGTACCGGAAACTCCTGAACAGCCGGAGACAGAACCAGAGAATGAAGAGGTGCCGGAAGCAGCACCGGCGGGAGAAATTGAACTTTCTGCAGAACAGTTTCCGGATCAGGTGATACTGACATTTGCAGGAACCTGCGACAAAGATGGAAATGGAAGCCTGTCGGAAGCAGAGTGCATGGAAGTGGAAGAACTGGCAATGCCGAATGCAGGAATTACCGATTTAAAAGGTGTGGAGAATTTCCGGAATTTGCAGCGCGTGGATGTCAGCCAAAATGCGATTGGGGATTTTGCACCGGTAAAAGATCTGTCATCTCTGCAGATTTTGAAAGTAAACGGAAATCCGGCTTCCGTGCTGGATGTGACAGGATGCAGCAGTCTGAAAAAGCTGTATGCTCAAAATAGTACATTTTCAGAGCTTCATGTGACAGGACTTGGAAGTCTGGAAGAAGTACGGATTGAAAATAATCATCTTACAGATCTGGATCTGACAGGCCTGACTTCACTGCGTGCATTAAGCTGTTATGGAAATCAGCTGCATACACTGGATGCAAGACCGGCAGCGGCTCTTGAAGTGCTTCAGGCAGACAGTAATGGAATGGAAAGCCTTCTCGTAGAAGGACTTGGAAATTTAAAAACACTTCATTGTCAGAATAACAACCTGCAGCAGATCTCACTCTCAGGTCTGGGAGCATTGGAGGAATTTAACGCAGCAAATAACAGTCTGACAGAACTGATCGTGGATGAAGCAACTGCATTAAAAACGGTTCTTGCAGGAAATAATCAGTTATCCGGAGAGTTCCGTTTCGGAACAGCAAAACAGGTCAGTGTGGAAAACAACCAGATCACAAATCTGATCGGGGCAGAAGAAAATATTGCATACTTAAATTTTAACAACAACCAGCTTACCAGTCTTAAGATGGACAGTGCTGCGCCGGAAAGTGTTTATGGAAACGGAAATAACCTGTCACTGCTGCAGTTTGGAGATGTTTCAAACCTGAAAACATTGTATTGTGCAGAGAATCATCTGGCATGGACAGAGTCAGGAAAGGCTCTGGATTTACAGTTATCTCCGCAGACGATCGAGTTAAAACGGAAATATGACGGTGAAAAGTACTGGACAGATTTAAATGAGGTACTGACACCTCAACAGCTGCAGAGAACGGAAGTTCTGATGGGAGAAAACAGTCAGATTGCTTCATTTGACAAAGAGAGCGGAAAAGTATTCTATACAGGACCGGCTTCTGCACTGGAATATTATTTCACAGCAGGTGATGTCGGAGAAGACGAAGGAAATGCACGGATGCTGGTGCAGGCAAAACTGACAGAAGAAACGCACGTTCCGGGTGCACAGGAAATCTTAAACGACATTCTGGCAAACCATAAGATTCCATCAGAAGTGAAAGCAGGAACAGAAACTCTGGTTCTGCCGGGAGTTCCGGAAGGAAGCAAGATCGAGATCGTGGCAGTGAATCCGGAAGGAATCATCGGACTGGATGGAAAGGTAACAACACCGGAAAACGATACGGATGTGATCGTGACCATTCAGGTAACGGATACAAACGGAGCAACAGCCAAAGCTGATGTGAAGGTTCTGGTCAGAGGAGAAAAAGCAAACCCGAACCCGGCTCCGGATCCGGACGACGGTAACAACGGAAATGATAATAACGGCGGAAATAACAATACAGGAAACAATGGTGGAAGCAGCAATAGCGGAAGTCATAACAATGGAAGTACATCCGGCTCACACACTCAGAGTGTGGAGACAGGTGATAATGCCAATGTAATTGTATGGGCAGTACTTCTGGTGGCAGCAATCGCAGCAGTTGGCGCAGCAGTGGTTATTAGAAGAAAGAAAAAATAGGTTAGACAGATTTAGAAACAGGGAACAACAACTTCCAATCATCAGGTTGAAATGAAGAGGAGAAATTAGTATACTATCATAGTAATATTGATTTCAAAATGTTAAGAGGAGCTATAGATGGCAAGTATAAAAGATGTGGCAAAAGAGGCCGGGGTTGGAGTTGGCACAGTTTCCAGAGCGTTAAATGGGAAAGGATCAGTATCAATAGCCACCAGAAAAAAAATAGAGAAGGCGATTCATAAATTAAACTATACGCCCAACGAGCTGGCTCGCAATTTGTTTCTCAACCGAACGGGAATTATAGGGGTCATCGTGCCAGACTTAGAGCACCCTTTTTTTTCAGCCTTGACAAAATATATAGAAATGGAGTTGTACAGTCAGGGATATAAAACCATGATCTGTAATACAGTAGGTATTAGTGATCGTGAGAAGGAATATCTTGATATGCTTGACAGAAGTATGGTTGATGGGATCATAACTGGTTCTCATTGCCTGGACGGAGAGGCTTACTTAAAACAGAAGAAGCCGATCGTGTCGATCGACAGAGATTTTGGAGCACCTATTCCCATTGTGGGCAGTGACCATGCATTGGGGGGGAAGCTAGCAGCAGAATTGCTGTTAAAAAAGGACTGTAGAAAGATTCTTCAGATATCAGGTATTTCTCCGAATGTATTGGCAAATGAAAGACATACTGTGTTTGAACAGATGATAAAGGAGAAAGATATTGAACTTTTGAACATATCCATGAACTGGAATGATTTTACATGGGAAGCACACTATGAGCTGGCAAAAGAAATATTGAGTAAACATCCGGATATCGATGGTGTATTCGGAGGAGATATGGCAGCGATCGCCTGTCTGAATGTCGCCTTACAAAAGGGAAAGAAAATTCCTCAGGATATAAAACTGGTTGGATTTGATGCAATGGATATTACAAAAATGGTCTGTCCGCAATTGACAGCAATTAGGCAAAATGTAGAATTGTTGGCAGAACTTTCTGTAAATACACTTTTGGATATGGTAGAACAAAGAAAAAATGTTCCTCACAGACAGATTTTAGAGGTGGAAATACAGGATGGAAAGACCGTATAGAGATAAGAAAATAAAATTTCTTATATATAATCCATAAAAAACAAATAAAAAAATTATATAGTTTGAACAGAAAAAGTAAAGAATTTTCGAGTTTTGTATAAAAGTTACAATATAAAACTTGAAAATTCTTTTTTGTTATATGAAGTCAACAATTTGTAATTGACAAAAAGTATCTGAGATTTTATACTAAAAGTGGAACGGGTTCCAAAACAAAAATGCATGTATCTATTGGAATTTTTGTAGAATATGATATGTATATAGTCATAAAATATGGAACCGATTATCAAAAAGGAGGCACGTATGAATACTGGAAAATATACATGTATAGAAGTATTTGCTAAAAGTAAGACGGGAAAATCTGAATCTGTTAAAGTTATTTCCGGAAATGGAAAATGTCAGGAACAAGAAGTAGGTACTTTTTACTATGAGTGGATAAAATTCAAAGTCAGCAAAAATGAAGATTACGTTATCGATACTCATAACTGTGCAGTTTCTCTATGCTATTTGAGCGGCAGTGATGACTTGCTGGATTCAGGGGTATGCTATCTGGAACCGGATTCTGCGGGAGAGATGTGCATTAGAGAGAGTAAAAAACAATATAATTCGCCTATACGAGAACAATATCATTTTGTTCCATGGAAAAACTGGATGAATGATCCAAACGGATTATGCTGGTATCAGGGACGGTATCATATGTTTTATCAGTTTAATCCTCATTCTCAGGAATGGTCAAATATGTATTGGGGACATGCAGTCAGTAAAGATCTGATACATTGGGTTCATCTTCCAGTTGTATTAGAGCCTCAGGAAGAAATTTTAAAAAATCCTCAGAATATAAAGGGTGGAGCTTTTTCGGGAAGTGCAGTTGTACTTGACAATGAGGTGGTATTTTACCTTACTCGTCATATTGGTCCGCTGAAAGATTGTGAAGAAACAGTGCAGAAGCAGTGGATGATGAAAAGCCAGGATATGATTCATTTTACACCGGAACAATTGATGATAGAGAAAAGACCAGAGAATGCATCCTTCCACTTCCGGGATCCGAAAGTCTTAAAGGTCAAAGATACATGGTATATGGTTCTTGCCAGCGCAATGAATGATAAGGCAGCGATTCTTCTTTATTCATCTAAAGATATGGAAAACTGGAAATATCTTCATCCGCTGCTGATAGAAGAAACGGAAGGAATTGAATGTTTTGAGTGTCCGGACTTTATGGAATTAGATGGAAAATATCTGGCATTGGGAGCATGGATGTGTCATTACGATGAACAGAATCGCTATCAGATGTCGAGATATTATATCGGAGAATTTGAAAATGAACAATTCCGTAAAGAATCAGAAGGCTGGTTTGATTTCGGCAGCAACTGTTATGCAATGCAAAGCTTCTGTCATGAGGGAAGAAGAATTAACATTGGATGGATTTCAGATTTCTATAAAGAACATCTGGAATGGAATGGAGGGGCGTATGGAAGTATGACCATTCCAAGAGAGATGCATATCAGGGATGGTCGGCTCTTTCTGACACCGGTAGAAGAAATAGATCTTTTAGAGGGAGAAATTCTGTATAGTGGAGAGAAAGAAAATATCAATTTAAATCAAATTCCAGGCAATACCTACAGAGCTCGGATAACATTTAATGAAGAGACAGAATTCTCGATTCTTCTGGGAAAGGACAACGAAAAAGAAATTCTGCTTCTCAATGATAAAAAAGGAGTAAGAATTCAAACCAGGGGAGTCAGGAGTGAAAATATTCTGTTTAAAGCAGATGTAGAAAAGGTAGAATTTCTGGACATCTTTGTAGATCATAGGGTGATAGAAGTCTACATCAATGAAGGAGAAGCAGTAGGAACAAAGTTATTTTATAATACGTCCGAGTCTGGGTGTTTTATGTTAAATGCAGAAAAACAAGAAGCGGTGAAAAAAGCGGAAATTTCTCTTATGAAATCCATTTGGTAGATAGCGAAGGAGGAAGAATCTATGAAAAAAAGATTGATAGCTGTTATGGCGGCGATAGCAGTTGCTGGACTGGCTGCAGGATGCAGCAGTGTGAAGGAGCGGGTCAATGAAGATGGAGAATCAGTCATTACTGTCTGGAGCCCAAGTGATGAGCCGGCAATTGAAGAATGGTGGACAGAAAAAATTGCAGAGTTTAATAAGGCTCATGAGGGAAAAATTGAACTGAAGCGGGAAGCGATTGTAAGAGCGGATTCTTATGCATATGAAGATAAGGTGAATGCGGCAATTACATCTAACGACTTGCCGGATATTCTCTATGTTGATGGTCCTAATGTTTCCGTTTACGCAGCAAATGAAATCACAGTTCCTTTGGATGATTATTTTACAGAGGAAGAGTGGAGTGATTTTCTGGATTCTTCGAAGAATCAAAATACATACAATGGAAAAATTTATGCTGTTGGGGCTACAGAGAGTTCCGTCGCTCTTTTTTATAACAAGGATATGTTGAATGCGGCAGGAATTAAGGTTCCAGACAAGATTGAAGATAGCTGGACATGGTCTGAATATTACGAGGTAGCTAAAAAGCTTACAAAGGACGGCGTTGTGGGAACAAATATTATCATGGATAAAGGAGAGGGATTATCCTATGTGCTGGAACAATTTTGGATTTCCAACGGAACAGACTTTGTGAGTGAAGATGGAACAAAGGCAGATGGATATATCAACAGCAAAAAGGGAATTGAAGCAGCAGAATTTTTAAATAGTCTGATACAAGAAGGATATGCGAATATTGATCCTATTCAGAAGGAATTTCACAACGAAAAAGCAGCTACGATGCTAGGTGGTTCATGGGAGGTTGCAACTTTAGAGAAAGATTATCCGGATCTGAACTGGGGAGTAACGTATTTCCCTGTGGCGGATGACGGAGGAGTTCTCACTTCCCCAACAGGAGATTGGGCAGCATCTGTCACGAAAGATGTACAGGATAAAGAAGCAGTGAAAGAAGTAATGAGATTTTTGTTTTCAGAGGAAAATGTGACATCCTATGCCAAAGCAATTTCCAAACCACCAACAAGACAGTCCAGTTATGATGTGCTGACAGAATACAATGAGTATCCGCGATCTGTATTTAAAGAGCAACTTATGCAGACAGGACATCCAAGACCAAGAACACCTTCCTACAGTGTCTTGTCATCTGGATTTTCCGAGGCAATGCTCAATATATTCACAGGAGTAGATCCAAAGCAGGCGCTTGATAAAGCGGCAGAGGATATGGATAAAGATTATAATAAATATTATGCAGAAGAATAGGGGGAGAACGTATGCAGTCATCAATCAATAAGAAAAGTGAAAGAAGAGCAGCATATTTGTTTGTTATTCCGGCTGTAATACTGCTGTTGGCATTTCTGGTATATCCGGCACTTCAGACAGTACGCTATGCATTTACCGATTACAACATTATGCGTCCTGATCGGATTAGGTTCTGCGGATTCAATAACTTTATAGAACTGTTTCAGGACGAAAACTTTTGGATTGCAGTAAAAAATACATTATATTTTACAATTGTAGTTGTTCCTTTTCAGACGCTTTTGGCGTTGGGACTTGCACTCTTGATCTCTTCAAAAAGGAAGGGTGTTGCAATTTTCAGAGCAGCATATTTCAGTCCTCAGGTTACTTCCATGGTAGTAGTGGCAATTCTCTGGACTGTAATGTATAATTCCAATCCTGACAGTGGTCTGCTCAATGCACTTTTAGTAAAATTGGGAATGGAACCCTGCGGATTTTTGAATGATCCGAAAACTGCTATGAATTCTATTATTTTTATGTCTGCGTGGCAGGGAGCTGGTTATCAGATGATGATTTTTCTTGCGGGATTACAGGGAATCCCAAAAGAGCAGTATGAAGCAGCCTCTATAGACGGAGCTAATAAAATAAAAAGTTTCTTCTATGTAACACTTCCGGGACTCAAAAATGTGATTTCCTATGTAGTTATGATTACAGTGATACAGGCAATGAAACTGTTTACACAACCGTATGTTATGACAAAAGGCGGTCCTCAGAATTCAACTAGAACATTGGTATATTATATTTATGAGCAGGGATTCCAGAAAAGAAATTTTGGATATGCGTGTGCAGTAGCGGCCGTATTTTTTGTAATTGTTATATCGCTGTCATTAGGAATGAAGAAAATTATTAAAACGGATTAATTCAGAAGGACGCTCTGGAAAGGAGAAAAATATGACACAGAAACAAAAAGCAAGGTTAGGTCATGCAATTTTTTATATTGGCAATACGATTGTCGCACTAATTTTTGTATCCCCTTTAATCTGGATGATTTCTTCATCTTTGAAACCGGAATCGGGTATTTTTAAAGGGCTGAATTCTATTTCTACATTTATTCCAAAAGACGCTTCTTTCAATAACTATATTGAAGTGTTTGAAAGAATTGATATGTGGAAATTCATTGGAAACAGCTTATTTTATGTATTAGTGATTATCCTGTTAGATTTGCTGATAAATTCTATCTGTGGATATGCGCTGGCAAAGTTTGAATTTAAAGGGAAAAAACTTCTTCTTACGCTGGTGATCAGTCTTATGGTATTTCCGGCAGAAGCAATTATGCTTCCGCTCTATAGAGAGGTGGCAGATCTTGGATGGATCAATTCATGGGCAGCGTTAATTGTTCCGTTTATTGCAAAGTGTTTTAGTATCTTTATGTTCCGACAGTTTTTCCTGGACATTCCGAATGATTTGCTGGAGGCAGCTTCAATTGATGGATGCGGTCCTGTTAGAACCTTTTTTAAAGTAGTAATGCCAATTTCAGGAACTGTGTATGCAACCGTATTTATTCTGGATTTTGTAGCTCACTGGAATGACTTTATGTGGCCGCTGCTGGTAGTTACAGGCGAGGAGAAGAGAACAATCCAGCTTGCGATTCAGACATTTTTTGGATCAAAGCCTATCAATTATGGACCGATTATGGCATCCCTTACTATTTCGGCAATTCCGATGTTGATTATGTTCATCTTCTTGCAGAAATATTATGTAGAAGGGATTGCATCGACAGGAATCAAAGGATAACCAGGGAGAAAAACTTAAGGAAGCAAGGAGAAACCATATGGAAAACGTCTCTTATTTTGAAAACAAATTGTTTCGGATTGTAGAAAAAGTAGTGAATCTGATTAAACTAAATTTTATATGGCTGTTGTTTTCAATTCCAGTAGTGACAATAGGAGCTGCAAACTGTGCTCTTTATGAAATTTCAGTTAAGATTGCAAAAAATGAAGAAGGATATATTTTTCGTGATTTTACCACTGCTTTCAAACAAAACTGGAAAGGTTCTTTCAGAATATGGCTGTTCTATTTGTTTGTGGGAGCGGGTTTGCATATTGATACTGTCTTTTGGAATAACACAGAAGGAGATCTGGCTGTTGCAATGGTAGTCTTTACGAGAATACTAAAAGTAGTGTGGTTTCTTTTTATTCTCTATACATTTCCTCTGATTACAAAAATAAAGAACAGAGAAGGGATTACAATCAGAAATGCAGCACTGTTGGTATTTAAATATCTTCCGGCATCGTGTTATATGATATTGTGGATTGCCATTTTGTGGATTGCAGGAAAATTTTGGGCACCAGTATTTTTTGCTGAAATTTTGATGGGAGTATCACTTGCTGCGTTTATCTGTAATAAAGTGATAACAAGAATACTTGAAAAAGAAAAGGTATTCGGTGACTCGGAACAATAGGAATTATTGTTGACGGCATAAAAAAATTGTTTCCCCCATTGACAACTCCTGATACGAGTGCTACCATGATGATATCAAAATGATATCAAATAAATTCATATGAGGAGGACAAGAATATGGATGGAGAGAAAAGTATAGTACAAGATGAAAAAGTATTGAAAGCAAAGAGCGGATATGCCATGCTTTTACTTGGTATCATCGGGATGCTGCTTGGTGTGGCTGTGATCATTGCAGGAAGCATGATGTTTGTTCAGACAGGTGAGACGAATGCGGCGCTGTTGGCAGGTTCCATTATTCTGGGAGTGTTACTGATTGTCGGATTTATACTCGAACTTTGTGGATTGAGAGTACTGAATCCAAATGAAGCCTATGTATTTGCCCTGTTTGGAAAATATTACGGAACAATCAAGACAGCCGGATTTTTCTGGGTAAACCCATTTTGTGAAGCAATCAACCCATCTGTACGTCCGGCAGCACCGGTTGTTACATCCTCAGGCCTTGCTAATCCGGCAGCTCTCTCAGGAAAAGCAAAGAAAGTGTCATTGAAGACACTGACGCTGAACAACGAAAAGCAGAAAGTCAACGATGAACTTGGAAACCCGGTAGAGATCGGTGCAGTAGTGATCTGGAAAGTGACAAATCCGACCAAAGCTGTGATCAATGTGGAGAACTATAAGAATTATCTGTCTATTCAGTGTGATGCGATTATCCGTAACACGGCAAGAATGTACCCATATGATACCAGTGAAAAAGGAGATGAAAAGTCCTTAAGAGGAAGCTCCCAGGAGATTGCGGAGATCATGTGCAAAGAATTGCAGGAGAAAGTTGAGAATGCGGGAATCAAGATTCTGGAAGTCCGCATTACACATCTTGCTTATGCACCGGAAATTGCATCTGCAATGCTGCAGAGACAGCAGGCGGCAGCGATCATTGATGCAAGACAGAAAATCGTGGAAGGTGCTGTCGGCATGGTAGAGATGGCACTTGACAAATTGAACGAGAATGATATTGTAGAATTGGATGAAGAGAGAAAAGCAGCAATGGTGAGCAATCTTCTGGTCGTCCTTTGCGGAAATAAAGATGCACAGCCGATCGTAAACAGCGGAAGTCTGTATTAGGACGATTGTGTACAGTATATATAAAATAGTTAGAAGGTGGGACACATTTTGGAAAATGAAAAGAAAGAAAAAAGTAAAGTGAAAAAACAGGTTCCACTGAGACTTTCCAAGGAGCTTTACGATGAGATCGCACAGTGGGCAGAGGATGAGTTTCGTTCTATGAACGGACAGATCGAGTATCTTCTGACAGAGTGTGTGAAGTGGCGGAAGCGGTCTGGAAAGAAGGATGAGTAATATCATTTATATACAGAAAAGCTAGGGATGTCGTTTGACATCCCTGTTTTTAACTGTATTTTGCCGCATATTCTTTTGGAGAACACCCGCAGGCTTTTTTGAATTTTTTACTGAAGTAGTACACATCCGAATATCCGGCGGCATCCGCAACTTCGGAAATTTTCATCGTGCCTTCTTTCAGAAGCTTCTGAGCAGCGCTGATCCGGACATCGGAAATGTACTGAAGCACAGAGGTATGCTGTACTTTTTTAAACACGCTTCCCAGGTAGGAAGGATGCAGCTGAAAATTCGCAGCCACCTGAGAAACGGAAAGGGAAGCATCTGTATAATGATTTCCGATATACTCCATGATCCGGCGGCAGAGCGCGATATCTGACGGAACGGCCTCCATTTTCTGAATGCACTGCAGTCCGTAAAACAGGACTTCATTTTTCAGATTCTCCAGAGAATGTTCGGTATCCAGTATGGAAGCGGAGAACTCGGTCACGGGCTGAGCCAGATTTTCCGGAATATGAAAATACACATGGTACACAACAAAGATCTCGTGGATCACAAGAGAAAGATACTCGCTGTTTTTCTTCTGGCTGATGGAAAGGAAGAGTGTTTCCAGATATTCCAGCAGATCTTTGCGGTTCTGGGCGTGCAAAACTGTGATAAAGTGTTTCCGCATTTTTAAGAGTTCCTCGGAAAATCCGGGTCTTTCCGGATGGGAATAGCTGATACAGAGATTGGATTCCCGGGAAAAATAGCGTTCTGTCAGAAGGTGCAGGCAGCGGGTGTAATATGGCTTCCAGTCGGTTGTAACAGGAAAGATATTTTCAATGTACAAAAATGTATATTCGTTTTGCTGTGCAATAAAATCCGTAAAGCAGCTTCCGATATGAAGCAGTTTTTCTTTGTCAGAGAGAAAAATCTGCAGCATATAAATGTATTCACTTTCCTGCATATATTCGCAGAGAAAATCTTGTCCGCGTAGACGGTCCACCAGCTGTAATACTGCATCATGGGTGTGTTCCGAAACGTAGACACTGCAATAGATGCTGTATGCCAGATTTTCAAATTCCGGATGCTGTACACACAGATCGGAATAGGAAAGCACTCCGTCCCGGATATTGGCAAGCATACTGCACAGATGAAAGTGCTCATAATGCTTTAATGTATGGCGGGTCTGCTCTTCGGAATGAATGGCCTGAATACATTCAGACAGCGCCCGCTCCAGTTCTTCGGCGGCAACCGGCTTTAGCAGATATTCTTTTACCCCGTACCGGATCGCGGTGCGCGCATATTCGAAATCATTATAGCCCGATAAAATGAGGATATGCACAGAAGGAAAATGCTCTTTGATATATCTGGCAGTTTCGATTCCGTTCATATGCGGCATTTTGATATCCAGAAGCAGCAGATCCACGGGTTCTTTTTCCAGATGGTCGATGACCTGCTGTCCGTTTTCGGCTTCTCCGGCAAAAATAAGATTTAGTTTTTCCCAGGGTATGATCTTTTTAATACGCTGACGAATAAAATATTCATCATCTGCAATCAATAGTTTCAATGACATGGCAATCCCTCCTGTTTGGGTAATGTGATCACGGTGATGCAGCCGCCAGTTTGGGGACTTTGCATGGACAGTCCATAACCCGGCCCGTAGTAGAGCAAAATTCGCTGCTGGATACTTTTGATTCCAAAGTGGTCAGCATCCTGCTGCCAGATTTTTTCGTAGTCTTCTTTTGAAAATCCACGCCCGTTGTCTGAAATCGTAAACTGGATACAATCTCCGGCATCTTCCGCTTCAATATGAAGGATTCCGTGCCGGTCAAGTCCCTTGATCCCATGGTAAATACTGTTTTCCAGAATCGGCTGAAGCAGCAGTTTGATGCAGCTGTAGTTTTTTAACGCTTCCGGGCAGGTGATGGTGAAATCGAATTTATGGAAATAGCGAATCTGCAGGATTTCCAGATATGCTCTGGAAATTTCCAGTTCCTGTCCGATGGAAATATGCATCTTTCCATTGCTTAAGCTGGAGCGGTAAAAAGAAGAAAGATTCATAACAAGCTGAATCAGAGTTTCTTTTTCATCAAGCTCCGCCAGAGCGCAGATGTTATCCAGAGTATTGTAAAGAAAATGAGGATTTACCTGCTGCTGAAGGAGGCTTAAGGAAAGCTGCTGTTTGAGTTTTTCAGCTTCGATCAGGTCGTCTCTCATTTTCGTCTGGATCGCGATCATACTGTTGAAAGAGCTGAGAAGCGAAGCAACCTCGTCATTACACGGAATCTCATGAATCGGAACCCAGTTTCCCTCCTTGACTGTCTGAATATGCGAGATCAAATAGCTTAACGGATAAGTGACTTTCTGTGCAATATGGTGAGAAGCAAATACACAGAGCACCATAACCAGTGCGGCAATCAGCAGAGACAGGCAAAACATCGCGAACAGAGGCGCCAAAAAGCTGACGATCGGGATCTGGTTTAAAACATACCAGTCAAGGGTAGAAAAAGGTGTGAAAAACAACAGATTTCCGCCTGCAAAAAAATACTGGGAATTCAGATTTTTAAGAATGAGATCCATATATTCATACTGGGTGTCCAGTTCGGGATTGCCGTTACTGCTCTGGACCTGTCCGTTTTTATCGATCAGAAACAGTTCATTGGTTGTATTGTATTGTTTATAAATGCCGGAAATCTGTGTTTCTGGTATGGAAAGCTCTACATATCCGAGCATTCGTCCGGAATTGATATTATAGAACGGGCGAATGTAGGAGAGGACTTTTACCTCTTTATGTCTGTCGTTCAGGTGTCGTTTCATACCAACCCGCCAGACAGGAGAAAGAGCCGGATCACAGAGATTCATCTGACTTGAGTTCGGCTCGGTAGATACCAGAAGAAGTCCCTGATCAGAATACAGACTTACAGAATGGATGAACGGTGTGGACTGTATGATCTGCCGGATATGCTGCTTGACATTGGGTGTTGCATTGGAAGAATACTTTGCGGCAAGATAGTCTTTCATATATTCCTGTACAGTGTCATCAGACAGGATAGTTTTGGAATAATTTTCCGTGGCATCCAGATAATATTGAAATTGTCCGGAAATATAGCTGAGCTGCTGCAGAGCATTTCTTCCCTCCAGTCGAAAAGAATGCTTCAGAAATAAACCGGAGATCCCTAAAAAAAGCAAAACCATGAACAGGATAGAAGTCATGGATATGCTTCGGAAAAAGCTAAAGCTGATGGAATTTTTGTTGTGTTTGATCTTTTTCATTGCAGGAATTCTCCATAGTATAGTCGATGTAACAGAATTAAAATCATTATAGAGAATGTAGGAAGAAATGTCAAAATAAGTTTATTTGAGATTCCATATTGAAAAAGAACAAAAAATATAGAAAATGAACATTGTGAAAAACCCGCTTATTTTCTATACTAGGTGCATCACATAAATGTTTCAAAGGAAAACGGAGGAAAAAGGAATGAAATTGAAAAGAATCACAGCGGCGCTGCTGGCAGGAGTGATGTGCGTGGGACTTCTGGCAGGATGCGGAAGCAAAGGGGACGGAGACGAAAAAGGTTCAGGCGATAAGATTACGATTCGTCTGTTGACAAGAATGGCAGGAACGACAGCGCAGGTGGATATCTACAATGATATTCTGGATGAATTTAAAGAGAAACATCCGGAAGTGACGATCGTTGATGATTCACAGGGGGATGAATCTGCATTCAACAATATTTTATCGACAGATATTGCATCTGGAACAATGGCAAATATTTTCCGTATCCAGGGTGTTGCCAATCTGTCAGAATATATCGATAACGGGCTGATCCTGGATGTACAGCCATATTTAGACGAAGATCCGGAATGGGGCGGCGGATTTACAGAGGGAGCGCTCTCTTATTATCAGGTGCCTGGAAAAGAAGGAACTTATGCGATTCCGATGGAATCCGGGCTGATCGGAGTTTATTACAACAAAGATTTGTTTGAAAAAGCAGGCGTGAAGGAATTCCCTGAAACATGGACAGAATTTCTGGATGCGATCAAGAAGTTAAAAGCCAGCGGTGTGATCCCGATCGCAATGGGAACACAGACAACTTATATGGCAGGACATCTTCATGATCAGATATTCTACAAATGGCTCGGAACAGATGCTGCGAAGAAGTTAGGTTCCAGAGACATGAAATGGACAGATCCGGAAGTGGTAGAGACACTCCAGTTTGTACAGGATCTGATCGATGCAGGCGCATTTGACAAAAATGCAGCAGGTATGACAGACAATATTGCAATGACACAGTTCCAGCAGGGAGAAGCTGCGATGGTAATCACAGGTCCATGGAATATCGGAACTTTTGAAGATCCGGCAGAGACACCGGTATGTGACAGCATTGAAGTTGCAAAATTCCCATACTTTGAAGAAAAACCGGAGTTTAAGAATGAAGATATGCAGACATTGTCTCCGTATATGATCAGCGGAAAACTGGAAGGAAAAGAACTGGAGCTTACACTGGAACTCGTAAAAATGCTGACAGACAAAGATGCAGCGAAGAGATTTGCAGAGGAAGCAGCCTTCCTGATCCCGAGAACAGACATTGATCTGGATGAAAGTGCGATCTCTCCACTGTTTGCCAAAAATGTAGAGCTTGGCGGAACATCTGAGGGAATCGGAGTCGATGTATTTGATTTTGACCCGCTGGCTTCTATGCAGGATCGAACAAGAAACTCGATCTCAAGCATGTTCACCGGAGAAAAACCGGACAGCGTTGCAAAAGAGATTCAGAGTGAGATTGATAAATAGGTATCAATAAAATAGGACGTACAAAAATGCCCTGTCAGCTTTGTGCAGGGCATTTTTTTAAAGAACAGGAGGTTTCCGGATGATAAAGTTAAAAAGTAAAAAGACAAGAATGGGCATTATGCTGTTTCTTGTTCCGGCACTTGTGATCTATCTGGTATTTCAGATTATTCCGATTATCGGTTCCATCTATTTTTCTCTGGTTGACTGGAACGGAATTGCAGGATCTGCGCCGAAATTTGTAGGACTGAAAAATTATATCGATGCATTTCACAATGCAGATTTTATTCTTTCTTTAAAGAACATGGCAAGAATGGTCATCATCAGTGTGATCTGTCATACCCCGATCGCACTTTTGATGGCAGTTGCGATCAATACAAAGTGTAAAGGCTACCGGATCTTTAAGGCGTTGTTCTTCGTACCGACTGTATTCCCGCTGACTGCAGTTGGTCTGATGTGGTATTTCATCTTCATGCCGACCGGATCTTTCAACTCTCTGCTGGAAGTGATCGGACTCAGCGATCTGGTGATGCCATGGCTGGTAGATCCTGCAACAGCGATGAATACGATCGTATTTGTCAATGTCTGGGCAGGTGTTGGTTATTACATGGTTATTATTTTAGCCGGTCTGACGACCATCCCGGATGATGTATATGAAGCGGCAGCGATCGATGGAGCGACATCGATCCAGAAATTCTTTAAGATCACAGTTCCGATGCTGAAACCGATCCTGGCAATGTGTATTCTGATGGATATCATCGGATCTGTCAAAGTATTCGATCTTGTATTTGCCATGACAGGAGGCGGACCGAACGGTCTGACCAACCTTCCGACAACATTGATGTACAATGAGGCATTTAAGTACAACCATTACGGAGTAGGAAGCGCGATCGGAATCATTATCATGGTGATCTGTATTGTGGGTACGGTTGGAAGCAATCTGATCACAAGCAGAAAGAAAGCGGAGTAGGGGGAAGAACACATGAAAAAGAAAGTAAAAACTCGTAAGAAAATTACGCTGCAGAGTGTGATCATGTATATTCTGCTGATTTTGACAGCGCTGATGTTTGCAACCCCGATGTTGTTTACCCTTTTGTCTTCCATTAAGACAAAAGTAGAAATTTTTGCGAAACCATTCTCCTGGCCGGAAGTCCCGCAATGGTCCAACTATGTGGAAGCCTGGACAAGTGCCAACATGAGTCACTACTTTTTAAACAGTTTGATTCAGGCAGGAGCGACAGTGATCGTACTTGCGATCGTGTCTACAATGGCAGCCTACGTACTGTCCAGATTTGATTTTAAATGCAACAAATTTTTACTGTTATTCTTTATGTTGGGAATGATGGTTCCGGTACATACTGTACTTGTTCCGGTTTCTTACATTATCGGAGCGCTGAATCTGAAAAATAATATCCCGGCGCTGGTTATGATCTATGTGGCATTCAGCCTTCCGTTCAGTATTCTGGTCGTGACCAACTTTATGAAGGGTGTGAACCGTTCTCTGGAAGAAGCAGCTCTGATCGACGGAGCAACCTATTTCCAGATTTATAAAAATGTGATGCTGCCGATGACAGTACCGGCAATTTCCACGATTTCTATTTTTAACTTCCTGGGTGCATGGAACAACATTCTGTTCCCGCTTCTGTTCATCAATGACAAGAACTTAAAGCCGATCGCACTGGGACTTCTGAACTTCAACGGAGAGCGTGGAAGTGATTATGGCCCGTTGATGGCGGCAATCGTGATCACAGTTGCTGTTCCGCTTGTGATCTACCTGTTATTCCAGGAGAAAGTAGAAGGTGGTCTGGCAGCAGGTGCCGTAAAAGAATAATCGTTACAGCATGAGGAGGAGACAAAAATGAGCAAGATCAGATACAGACAGGTGCATCTGGATTTTCATACAAGTGAGTACATACCGGATATCGCAGCAGATTTTGACAAAGAAGAATTTGCAAAAACATTGGAAGAAGCACATGTAGATTCCATTACATGTTTTGCAAGATGTCATCATGGATGGCTGTACTATCCGTCAAAAAAATTTCCGGAGCTCATCCACCCGGGATTGAAGAACAAAAACTTTTTACTGGAGCAGATCGAGGCGTGTCATAAGAGAGGGATCAAAGTGCCGGTTTATACAACTGCACAGTGGGATGGAAGAATCATGCGCGAGCATCCGGAGTGGCTTTCTGTGGATGAAAACGGAGAATTTATTGATACCCAGGGAGTTCCGGCGCCGCATTTTTATCACACGATCTGTCTGAACAGCGGTTACAGACAATTTTTCAAGGATCAGCTTCAGGATATGATCGAGGTGATCGGCGTGGAAAATCTGGATGGAATTTTTATGGATATTCTGTTCCAGGTAGACTGCAAGTGTGAGCATTGTGTGAGGAAGATGCAGGAGCTTGGAATGGATACCGAATCCAAAGTGGAACGGATGCGGTACGCAGAGCATATGCTGGATGAATTTAAGACGGAGATCAGCGAATTTATCCACAGCATGGCGCCGGAGGCAACGATCTTTTACAATGGATCTCATGTGGGACCAAGAAGCAAGAACAGCTTTAAAGAATACAGCCATCTGGAGCTGGAATCTCTGCCAAGCGGCGGCTGGGGATATGATCACTTCCCGGCAACCAGCAGATATGCCCGTAATCTCGGAAAAGAGATGATTGGAATGACCGGAAAATTCCATACATACTGGGGAGATTTCCATTCTCTGAAAAATCAGGCAGCGTTGGAATATGAATGTTTCCATATGCTGGCAGTGGGAGCAGGATGCTCCATCGGAGATCAGCTTCATCCAAGAGGTGTGCTCTCCAAAGGCGCTTACGACCTGATCGGGAATGTTTACAAAAGCGTAGAGGAAAAAGAGCCGTATTGCCGGGATGTCAAAGCACGGACGGAGATCGCAGTGATCACACCGGAGGAATTCTATCCGGAGGATGCAAAGGATTCTGTTCTGTCACCATCTTTGATCGGAACGGTGCGTATCCTGCAGGAGTTGGGCTATCAGTTTGATATTATTGACAGTCAGATGCCGCTGGATGATTATCAGGTAGTGATTCTTCCGGACTGCATTTATTATAATGAAGATCTGAAACAGAAGATGGAAGCATATCTGGCACAGGGTGGTCATGTGATCGGTTCTTTTGATTCCTGTCTGCCAAAAGACGGAAGTGAGAGCATTTACGGTGTGGCATTTGAGAAGGAATCGGAATATTACAGAGAATTTGTGATGCCGAATGACGTGATCGGAAAAGATCTGCCAAAAGAAGAGTTTGTCATGTACTTGAGAGGATATGATGTAAAACCGGTACATGCAGAAGTGCTTATGGATAAGATAGAGCCGTATTTTGACAGAAAAGGAAACACCTTCTGTTCACACCAGCATGCACCGTCTTCCGGGAAAGTGGGAAGCCCGGAGGTGACGATCTGGAACAATGCGCTGTATTTCTCCCACCCGGTTTTTGCACTGTACCGTAAAAATGCGGCAAGATGGTGCAAGCTGATGGTGAAAGATGCGCTGGAATATTTCATCGGAGAAAAGCTGGTCAAATATGAAGGCCCGTCTACACTGAATATTCAGTTGAATGCGCAGGAAGAGAAAAACAGAGATGTTCTGCATATCCTGCATTATATTACGGAGAAGAGATCGGAAGATATCTATACCGTAGAAGACAAGATTCCTTTGTATGATCTGGAAATTCAGGTAAATACAGATGGAAAACAGGTAAAAGAAGTCAGAAGTGTTCCGGATGAAACGCCGCTTTCTTTTGTTCAGGAAGGCAAATACGTTAAATTTTCGGTAAAAAAAGTAGACGGACATCAGATGATTTGTATTCAATATTAAAAGAAGGGGATGTTCTGGAAATTTGTATAGGGATACAGGTTTTCAGACATCCCTTTTCTACAGGAGGTTCAAGGTGGAAGAAAAAAACTGGAAGACAGAAAAAGAGACCATCATCCGTTGTGTGCTGTTAAATCTGGCAGGCGTTTTTATTTATGCGGTTGGAATCAACAGCTTTGCGGCGCCGCACAAGATTGCACCCGGAGGGGCAAGTGGCATTGCAATCCTGATCAATTATCTGACAGGATGTCCGATCGGTCTGTTTGTCTTTGTATTTAACATTCCGCTGCTTCTGATCATTGTGGTCAAAAAATATTTTCCGCGTTCTTTCGTGTTTCGCACCCTGGCGTCTACGGCCCTGCTCTCCATTGTAACAGATCTGGTGATCGTCAGGATTCCGGTATACAAAGGAAATCCTCTTCTGGCGGCTATGTTTTGCGGAGCCATGATGGGGATCGGTCTGGCGCTGGTGCATATGGGACAGTCCAACACCGGGGGCATTTCTCTTCTGGGACTGATCATGCAGAAATGCAATCCGCAGTTTCAGGTAGGCGCCTGGATCTCGGGATTGAATATTGCGGTTGTACTTGCCTCTGCAATGGTATATCGTAATATTGAAAGCTTATTATATGCGGTTGTGACGGTGTATATTTCGGGAATGTTCATGGATCATATGCTGGAGAATGCAGATGCAAAAAATCTGATGATCGTGATTGCCGAATCTACCGATAAGGTACGTCAGGTATTTCTGGACAGGAAGATCGGCGTGACCGTATTAAAAGGAGAAGGCGGTTATTCCAGTGAGGTACAGCGTGTGGTGATGTGCGTGTCAGAAAAGAAGGAATGCGAGCTTTTGCAGAAGCGGATCCACAAAGTGGATGACAAAGCACTGGTGATTATTACAGAAGCGGAAAAAGTAGCAGGAAAAGGATTCAAACATTTGACATAGAAGGAGGATGACGAACGTGATTGTATTAGCAGAACAAAAAAAGGCATCCGTACGGGTGGCATTTATCGGAAAAAAAGAGGCAGAAAATCTGACATACGTGTCAGCAGATTATCAGGCAGTATCCAGAGTGGGCGGTCTGGATGAGAATCTGACGGTTTATATCGGACAGGGGAAGGAACCGCTTACGATCCGTAACATTCAGGAACTGTCCGCAGGAGCAGCCGGCGCGGTGAAAGGAATGGGGATCAAGGCGTATGAGATGGACATCCGTCCGTTTCTTGAAGCAGCAGGTGTGCGGGCAGTCAGCGCCGTGATCGAAGGAATTTATACCGGAGCTTATGAAATCTGTCTTCCGGGAGAGGAACCGAAAGAAATTCCGGATGTGACACTGACTGGAATCGATGAAAATCTGTATCCGGCAGCACAGGGGGAATTAAAACAGGGGATTTCTCTGGCAGAGGCACAGAGCTGGGCAAGAAATATGGTGAATGCACCGGGAAATCTGTTTCATCCGATGGACTTTGCAAGAGAGATCATGGAGCATATGAAAGAAACATCTGTAGAATGTGAATTGATCGTATACAGTAAATTAAATGCAATGGGTATGGAAGCGCTGACCAGTGTGGGAAAGAGCAGTGAGAATCCTCCGTGTATGCTGGTAATGCGCTATCGTGGGGACGAAGAGGCTCCGGTAACCGGACTGGTTGGAAAGGGAGTGACCTGTGATACCGGCGGGTACTGTCTGAAACCGGCAGGATCCATGATGGGGATCAAAGGCGATATGGCAGGCGGTGCGGCAGTTGCGGCGGCAATTTATGCACTTGCGGCAAATCAGGTCAAGGTCAATGTAACCGGCGTAATCCCGATGTGTGAAAACAGGATCAGCCCGTCTGCGCTGGTTCCGGGAGACGTGATCGGTTCCTATGGCGGAAAGAAGATTGAAATCTGTAATACGGATGCGGAAGGTCGTCTGATCCTTGCCGATGCTATGGCATATATGGTGAAGGATGAGCATGCAGACCGGGTGATCGATATTGCGACACTGACTGGTGCAGTTGTGGGAATGCTTGGATTTTCCACAGCAGGATTGTTATCAGATGACGATGCGTTCTGCGGAGCATTTTTAAAGGCAGCACAGACAAGCGGAGAACGCTACTGGAGACTTCCGATTTTTGAAGAACAGAAACAGATGATCGAAAGTAAGATTGCGGATATCAAAAATATGGGACGGGATTACTGCGGAACGATCACGGCAGGTCTGTTCATTCAGGCGTTTGCCCAGGGACGTCCGTGGATCCATCTGGATATCGCGGGAACCGCATGGACAGACAATCCGCTGTACCAGGGACAGCCGCAGGGAGCGACTGCTGCGGGAACATCCAGCTTGTATTATCTGTTGGCAGGAGGAGAAGAGACATGTTTTTAAAAGAGACAGAAGAACATATCCGGAAGCAGTTTGCTGCTTTCACGGAAAAATTTGAGAGGGCAGGAAAAGAGATCGAGGCCAGGATTCATGCAGAGCCGGCAGATATTGCACTGCTTTTAAAATATTTATACGCCAATATGCCGTTTAGTGATGTGGCAGATTATTCCTACGAGATGTTTCGAGAGTTTGCAGCACATGGTGCACAGTTAAGAAAAGAACAGATCTGGAAAGGAGAAACCCGGATTCCGGATGAGATTTTTCTGGACAATGTGGTATTCCACCGTGTCAATACCGAAGGAATTACTTCCTGCAGACCTTTATTTTACGAACAGTTACAGGAGAGAGTTGCAGGAAAACAGATGGAAGCAGCGATTCTGGAAACAAATTACTGGTGTGCCGAAGAAGCCACTTATCAGGCAACGGATGACCGTACCATCTCTGCAGAGGCCGTGTATCGAAACGGGATCGGACGCTGCGGAGAAGAGTCGGTATTTACGGTAAATGCGCTGCGCAGTATCGGAATCCCGGCAAGGCAGGTATATGCGCACCGCTGGGCACATTGCGATGACAATCATGCCTGGGTCGAAGTATGGTGTGAAGGAACGTGGCATTTTCTGGGAGCCTGTGAGCCGGAAGAGATTCTGGATCTGGGATGGTTCGTCAATGCATCTTCCCGCTCCATGATGATCAATTCCAGAATTTTCGGTTCACAACAGGCAGACGGAGATGTGATTGAACATCCGGATGTGACCTCAGGGGTGAACCAGCTTTCCAGATATGCAAAAACAGTTGATCTGGAGCTGTTTGTGACAGAAGAAGACGGGACTCCGGTGGCAGATGCGGAAGTCAGTTTTGAACTGTTGAATTATGCAGAGCTGGTTGCAATCTCCAGAAAGAAAACGGATGCAAACGGGAAGGTCGTGCTCAGGACCGGAAAAGGAAGCCTGTTTGTTTCCGTGTGGAAAGAAGATAGACATGTGACTGCCATTTTGGATACGCGTGAAATTTCTGCGCAGACACTGGTTCTTGCAGGAAAAAAAGCAGAAAAATCAGCAGAGGAGTGGGTGGCGTTCGATATGATCGCACCTTCGGATGCTCCTGTCAACACGAAAAGACCGACAGAAGAGCAGAAGCAGACAGGTGCGCAAAAATTCCGTCAGGCGACAGAAAAGCGGCTTGCGAAAGTAAACAGTTTCTTTGGAGAAGAAGCAGGGAACGCACTGGAAAACAGTAAGGGAAATCATCAGGAAATTCAAAAATTTCTCGATGCAGAAACACCAAATGCACTTTGGAAAAAGGCGCTTCTGGATCAGTTGAGCCTGAAAGATTTCAGAGACTGTAAGGCGCAGGAGCTTTTGGAGCATCTTGAGGAGGCATGTGTGTGGGGACATACGCTTCCTTCGGAGATTTTTGCAAAATATGTTTTAAATCCAAGGATTTCAAGGGAACAGCAGAGTGCGTACAGAAGAGAAATTCAGGCGTTTTTTACAGAAGAGCAGAAAACACAGTTTCAGAAGAATCCAGGAGAGATCTGGAATTGGATCTGTAAAAATATTCAGGAAGAACCGGCATATGAATATGAAGAGCTTTTAACAACCCCAGCGGGAACGCTTCGCTATCAGAGGGCAAGTCTGGAATCGAAGAAGGTGTTGTTTGTGGCGATCTGCCGTACACTGGGTGTTCCGGCAAGATTAAATCCGCTGGATGGAGAAATGCAGTATTATGGGGAAAACGCATTTTTGAATGTGGAAAACTCTGAAAAAACAGAAGAAATATGTGAAAAAACAACACAGATCCATTTGAAATCCGGGGACGATACGAGATGGGTCTATATGCAGAACTGGACGATTGCGAAAAAATCAGAGACAGGTTATCTCTGGCAGACCCTGCAGCTTGGGGAAGGATATCAGGGAGAGGTAAAACTGGAAGTGGAAGCGGGAACATACCGTGTGATTACAACAAACCGTCTGCCGAACGGAAACCAGTTTGCTGCCTGCACAGAATTTGACATCGAAAATGGTCAGACAAAAGAAATCCAGCTGACTCTTCGAAAAGCGGAGCTGAAGGATATGCTGGAAGAGATTCCGCTGGAAGAATTTGCGGTAGAAGATGAGCAGGGAACCAAAATTTTGGGAAGTCAAAAAGTCAAAGAGGGAACCTCGTTGTTTATCTGGCATGAGGTTGGAAAGGAACCAACAGAACATATTTTAAACGAACTCCGTGAAAGAAGTCAGGAATTTGCAGCGCTTGGAAGCCGGGTAAATCTGATTTTGAAAAACAAAGAAGATCAGGCAGATCCGACATTTGCAAAAACAAAGGCAGAGCTTCCGGACGCGGCCGTTTATTACGATGAAGGAACGGAAAACATCAACGTACTTGCCCGCAGAATGTACGGAGATCCGGATAAGCTGCCGCTGATCCTTGTTGTAAAAGAAGGAATGCAGGGGGTGTATTCGGCAAGCGGATATAATGTAGGAACCGGGGATATGCTGCTTCGGGTTCTGAATAGCGGGATATAGGCATCTAATAAATATAGTAGCTCTGAAAAAACAGTTCTATCGCAAGGTAGGACTGTTTTTTCGTATGTATCATATGACTTCCGGGATTCCTTCATCAACTGCTGTCTTAAGTTGTTGAACTTGACAATCCATGGTAAACTAAATTCTTAGTAAGAACAATCCGTAGGAGGGAAAAAGCAGTTCTATGAAAATACATTACAGAGTATCTGGAGAGGGGATAGAGATCGTTCGGTGTTTCGGGACAGACAGTCAGGTTGTCATTCCGGAGCAGATTGAGGGGAAACCGGTAATAAAGGCAGCGCCCTATGCGTTTTCTGCAAGAAAAGACAAGGAAGAGATTGATGTACAGACATATGATACGGATCAGATCGGACAAAGGTCGGCAGAGGAAAAACTGCTTGCAGGCGATGTTGTGGAGGAAGTCGTTTTTCCCAATACCATGCGGGAGATCGGGCGTTATATTTTCTATGGATGCAGAAACTTAAAAAAGCTGGAGTTCTCGGACAATCTGATGCAGATCGGAAGCGGAGCGTTTACAGTGTGCGGAAATTTGCAGAAACTGATTGTTCACTTGCAATTTGGAAGTAAAAGCTGTGTAAAAGAGATTCTGGGAGAGTTGTGGCAGAGAATGGATGTGACTTTCGTTTACGAAAACGGAGCATTCATCGGTCAGAAAGTAGAGTTGGTATTCCCAGGGCATTATGAAGAAGCAGTGGAGAATACGCCAGCCCGGATTTTGTATACGCAGCATCATGGTTCGGGAAACAATTACCGGCAGTGTTTTCTGGCAAAGGAGTTGGATTACGAGAAATATGATGAATTGTTTTCTATGGCAGTGGTGATGGAAAAGCTGCCTGTACTCATTGATCTGTGTTTCAGGAGGCTTTTGTTTCCCATCCGGCTTTCGACAAGGGGAGAAACAGCTTATCAGGGATATATCAGGTCTCATCTGGAAGAAATCGTTCCATATCTGATCAAGAATGAACAGACAGAAAGGATACGCCTGATTTCCGGAGAAAAACTGTGGACACCAGAGGGGCTGGACCTGGCGATCGAGTGCGCTTCCGACGAGCAGAAGCCGGAGATTTTAAGTCTGCTTATGAATGAACGGCAGCAGATGCAGCCGGTCAGAAAGAAAAAATTTGTGTTGTAAATTTACAGTATAAAATAGAAGGGATATATGCGTATGGAAGAAGAAAACAGTAGAGAAGCAGCCGAAAAGCTTCAACAGATCGGCAGCAGTATTTTAGGTGCTGCAAGGGATGAGCTGTATCTGGGAATGCGTTTTCTGGATGTGGCGCTGAGCAGTTTTGTATATCAGATGGATCCGTCTGTCAGTCCCTTTGGAACGGATGGAGCAGTGATATATTTTCACCCGCAGCAGCTTGGGGGCTTGTACCGGCAGAATCGGATTCTTGTGAACCGGGGATATCTGCACATGGTGTTTCACTGTATTTTCCGACATTTTATCAAACAGGGCATGGACGGACGCTATTGGAATTTGAGCTGTGATATTGCAGCAGAGCATATGATAGATGGGATTTATCACAGAAGTGTCCGATTTTCCAGGAGTCTTCTCAGACGGGAGACCTACCGGAAGCTGGAAGCAGAGAAAAAAGTTCTGAATGCCGAGCGTATCTATCGGATTCTGACTGCCTGGGAGTTAGAAGAGAAAGAATTGTTGAAGCTGGAGCAGGAGTTTTATCAGGATGACCACAGATACTGGGAGAATCAAAAACCGGATCAGAAGCCAAGCCCGCAGATGAACCAGAAATGGCAGGAGATCAATGAAGAGATGGAGACCGATCTGGAGACATTTTCAAAAGAGGCATCCAGGCAGACCGGAGATTTTCTGGATCAGGTAAAAATCGAAAACAGGAAACGACAGGATTACGGGGAATTTTTACGGAAATTTGCGGTGTTTCGGGAGGAAATCGGTGTGGATCCGGATACGTTCGATTATACGTTTTACAGTTATGGACTTCAAATGTACGGAAATATGCCGCTGATCGAACCGCAGGAAACAAAAGAAGTCAAAAAAGTTGCAGAATTTGTGATTGTGATCGACACATCCATGTCCTGTTCCCGAAATCTGGTACGAAAATTTCTGGAAGAGACATATGGCATTTTGTGTGAAGAGGACAGCTTTTTTAAAAAGACCAACATTCATATTCTGCAGTGTGATGAGACTGTGCAGTCCGACCAAAAGATCACAAGCAAAGAAGAATTGAAAGAATATATGGAGCATCTAAAGCTGTACGGAGAGGGCGGGACGGATTTTCGTCCGGCGTTTGCATATGTGGATCAGATGTTGGAAAATCATGAATTTGAAGAATTGAAGGGACTGCTCTATTTTACAGACGGTTACGGAATCTATCCGGGGAAAATGCCGGCATACAAGACAGCATTTGTATTTATGCAGGAGGATTACCGGGATGTGGACGTGCCGGCCTGGGCATTGAAGCTTATTATAGAAGAATCAGAAATGGGAGGAGATACATGGATATAAAGCGAGCAAAACAGGAAATTAAAGATTCTATTGAGGCGTATTTGGCCAAGGATGAATTTGGAGATTATCGGATTCCGGCGATCCGTCAGAGACCGATCTTTCTGGTGGGACCTCCGGGAATCGGAAAAACACAGATCATGGAACAGATTGCGAAAGAATGCAGTATTGGCCTGGTAGCATACACGATCACACATCATACAAGACAGAGTGCGGTAGGGCTGCCGTTTATTCAGGAAAAAGAGTACGGTGGAAAAACGGTATCTGTAACAGAGTACACGATGAGTGAGATCATTGCATCTGTGTATGACAAGATCGAAAAGACCGGAATTCGGGAAGGAATCTTGTTTCTGGATGAGATCAACTGCGTGTCGGAGACGCTGGCGCCGACGATGCTGCAGTTTCTCCAGGGCAAAACATTTGGAAATCAGAAGGTGCCGGAAGGCTGGATTATCGTAACAGCGGGAAATCCACCGGAGTACAACAAATCCGTACGTGAATTTGACGTGGTGACACTGGATCGTATTAAGCGGATCGATGTGGAGGAAAATTTCGAAGTATGGAAAGAATATGCATATCGTCAGGGAATCCACCCGGCAGTGATCTCTTATCTTGAAATCCGCAGAAAGAATTTTTATCGGATTGAGAATACAGTAGATGGAAAAGTATTTGCGACAGCAAGAGGCTGGGAAGATTTATCCCAACTGATACAGGTGTATGAGATGTTGGAAAAGACAGTGGACAGGGATGTGGTCTATCAGTATATCCAGCACAAGATGATCGCAAAAGATTTTGCAAACTATCTGGCGCTTTATTATAAGTACAAACAGGATTATGCAGTGGAAGATCTGTTAAAAGGAGAATGGAATCCGTCCATAATTCAGAAGATCAAGAATGCGCCGCTGGATGAGCATCTGAGCATCGCAGGACTTTTGAGCGGCCGTCTTGGCGAGGCGTTTGCAGCCTGTTATCGGGCAGATGCAATGGTCACGAAAATTTATGAATACATGCTTTTATATCGGGAGCATCAGAAAGAGTGGTCTTTGGAAACGGTGATCGGACAGATCACACAGGATCTGGAAGCAGGAAAAAAAGCGGAGCAGCTGACCCGCACAGAAGAGAAAACCATGCAGAAGGCAGAAGCGTTTTTTGAAACTGCCAGAATCCGTGTGAATGAGTCATCCGGTTCCAAAGAAGCGGTTTATGACGAAGTTAAATCACAGTTTGAAGCGGAGGCAGAGAGGCTGGAGGAACAGACAGAAGAGGCAGCCGGTATGCTGCAGCATGTGTTTGCGTTTCTGGAAGCTGCATTTGGAGAGAGCCAGGAGATGGTGGCATTTATTACAGAATTAAATGCGAATTACTACAGTGTGTGGTTTATCAAAGAAAACGGATCCGATGCGTACTATCGGTATAATAAAGGGCTTTTATTTGAAGAACGGCAGCAGAAGATCCTCGGGCAGATGGAGGAAGTGGAAACATTGTTAAATGCCGGGATTAAATCGTAAATTGTCATAAAAATCAGATGAAAAATCGTTGACTTTCTGTTCGACAGTCATTATGCTAATTCTTATGGACATATGAAACAACAGAAAATTACTGGTGGGAACAATAACATCAGAAGAATGGAAAGCAGGAGAACACCATGATAAAAGTAATAGCAAGCGATATGGATGGAACTCTTCTTGGTAATGACCATAAAGTAGCGCCTGAGACATTAAAAGCAATCCATGAGGCATGCGATGCGGGAATCCGTTTTATGATCGCCACAGGACGAAACTTTAAAGGCGCAATGGAAGAATTAAAAGAAACAGATATTGTCTGTGATTATATTGTCGGAAGCGGAGCGGAAGTGCGGGATCAAAAGCAGCAGATCGTCAGTACAGCACCGCTTTCGATGGAGTTGTGTGAGGAGATTTACGAAAATCTGAAAGAATTTCCGGTTTCGATCATTTTCAGTTCCGGAGATTATGACTACCGGATCGGAACGAAAAAAGAAATCGAAGAAAGTTTTTTGAAACAGATCCAGCTGTTTCATATGGATACCGGTCAGGATACGGATGAGAGTGCTGTTTTATCTTCCCCTCTCTATCGGAGAATCGTAGAAAATACGAAGATCATCTCCGAATTTCAAGAACTGGAAGAGTCGCAGGTATCAGTCTACAAAGTATTTTTGTATTCCAACGACCTGGAAATGCTGGCAAGGATCAGCAAAAAACTGGAGAAAAATAAAAAACTGGCAGTGGCTTCCTCTTTTAAGACAAACTTAGAGATTACGGCAGTGGAGGCACAGAAAGGACCGGTCTTAAAACAGTACATCGAATCACTGGGGTATACGATGGATGAGGTGATGGTTCTTGGAGACAGCCTGAATGATTATTCCATGCTGTCTATGGATTTTGGAGCAACAGTGGCGATGGAGAATGCAATGCCGGAAGTGAAGACGGTTTCAAAATATATCACAAAGTCCAATGAAGAGTTTGGAGTTGCATATGCAATCTACGGAGTGCTTGCACAGATCAGAAAGGAGAATGCAGGATGGATGTCAGAAGTATGAGAAACGCTGTCCTTGGGGCAAGGGTTGTGAATGCCTTAAAGAGCAGAAATATGGATGCATATTATGTAGAGACAAAGGAAGAGGCAGTCGCAAAAGCTCTGGAGCTGATGCCGAAGGGAAGTACGATCAGCTGGGGCGGAACGATGAGCGTGGCAGAAGCCGGACTGATGGATGCCATTCGAAACGGAGATTACACGTTATATGACAGAGATCAGACAGAGACGTCAAAAGAGAGAGAAGAAATGATGCATCAAGCATTTTTTGCCGATTTCTTTCTGGGCAGCACCAATGCAGTAAGTGAAGACGGCGTTCTTGTGAATATCGACGGTGTGGCGAACCGGGTGGCAGCCTATGCGTATGGTCCGAAGAATGTTCTTCTGATCGTGGGGATGAACAAGGTTGTCAAGACACAGGAGGATGCACTGCACCGGGCAAGAAATGAGGCAGCGCCGATCAATGCGCAGCGGTTTCAGAAAGAGACGCCGTGTGTTTCGGGCGGAACCTGTTTTGACTGCAAGAAACAGGGATGTATCTGTTCTCAGATCTTAATTACAAGATACAGTCAGATTCCGGGAAGAATCAAAGTGATCCTGGTGAATGAGTCTCTGGGATTTTAAAAAATAACAACAATGAAACAGGTAGAAGAGGTTGAAATGAAAGAAAAAAAGCAGCAGAAAAGTAAAAAGAAAAAAGGCTGGGATCCATTATCACTGACAGTGCTTCTGATCGCACTTTGTGTGTTTGTGTTTTCCGCGTATCAGCTGGCAATGATGATGGTTCCGTACTACACTGGCGGTGAGGAGTATGACGAGATCAAAAATCTTGCCATCGTCAGCGACAAGATTGGGGAGGGAGTGGAAGAAGCTCCGAAGTTTCAGGTGGATTTCGACAAATTGATGCAGGAAAATCCGGATACCGTGGCATGGCTGCGCTTTGACCAGCCGTCGATCATCAGCTATCCTGTTGTGAAGAGTGCAGATAATAACGAATATCTGACAAAGACGTTTTCCGCAAATGACAACAAACTGGGAGCAATTTTCATGGATATGCGCAATCAGAATGATTTCAGCGACCGGAATACGTTTATTTACGGACACAATATGAAAGTCGGAGGAGAGATGTTCTCCCAGCTGAATGAATATGCAAGTGAAGATTTTTATAAGGCGCATCCGTATTTCTATATTTACACACCGGACAGAAAGACACGGACTTACGAGGTCTTTTCTGCAAGAGTAGTGAAGGATTCGGCAGAAGTCTATAACCTGAATATTACGACAGATGAAGAGTTTGAAGCATATCTGGCAGAGTGTAAGAGTACGTCCAATTATGTGACGTCTCCGGGAGTGGACAGAAATTCCAAGATCGTCAGTCTTTCTACTTGTACAAATGTCAATGAAGATGAAAGATTTCTTCTGCAGGGAGTTTTGATCAAAGAGGAGTAGGACATGGCAGACAGATTTGATGTGGGAGATGTAATCCGGATGAAGAAGCCTCATCCGTGCGGCAGCTGTGAATGGGAGGTGCTGCGTGTGGGAGCTGATTTCCGGCTGAAATGTCAGGGATGCGGACATCAGATCATGGTGGCGCGCAGGCTGGTAGAAAAGAATACAAAAGAAATTAAGAAAAAGTCTTGAAACGAGCAGATTCTTATGGTAGAATAGGAAACTGTGACGTACTGCTGAATTATCAGCGGACACAATTTTCCTTGTTCCCGGAGGAGCCGGGAGCCAGAGACCATAAGGAGGTGCAGAACATGAACAAGTATGAGTTAGCTGTTGTTGTCAGCGCAAAAATCGAAGACGATGCCAGAGCTGCTGTGATCGAGAAAGTAAAAGAGATGATCACACGTTTCGGTGGTAACGTAACAGACGTTGATGAATGGGGTAAGAGAAGATTCGCTTACGAAATTCAGAAAATGAAAGAAGGATTTTACTACTTCGTACACTTCGAGTCTGACGCGAGTGTTCCAGGTGAGATCGAACAGCGTATCCGCATCATGGACAACGTACTCAGATATTTATGCGTAAGACAGGAAGCATAAGAGAAGAGAGGTATATATGAATAAAGTGGTTTTGGTGGGTCGCTTGACAAGAGACCCGGAAGTTAGATATTCACAGGGTGACAGTGCAACTGCAGTTGCAAGATATACAGTAGCAGTAGACCGCAGATTCAAAAGAGATGGAGAACCGACTGCAGATTTTATTCCGTGTGTTGTGTTCGGACGTTCTGCTGAGTTTGCAGAGAAATATTTCCGTCAGGGTATGAGAATTTCCGTTTCCGGAAGAATCCAGACAGGAAGCTACACAAACAAAGACGGTGTGAGAGTCTACACAACAGAAGTGATTGTAGAGGATCAGGAATTTGCTGAGAGCAGAGCCGAAAGCGAAGCAAACAGAAGTTCATTCCAGTCTTCACCGGCACCTGGCCCGGCACCAAGTATTGATGCAGGGGACGGTTTCATGAACATTCCGGATGGAATCGACGAAGAATTACCGTTTAACTAACTTCAAAAGCCATAGTTATCAAAACAGGAGGTAATGAAGATGGCTTACGAAAAAGGTAGCAGACCAGAAGGCGGCTTCAAAAAGAGAGGCCCTGCACGCAGAAGAAAAAAAGTTTGCGTATTCTGTGGAAAAGAGAATAACGAAATCGATTATAAAGATGTAGCAAAACTGAAAAAGTACGTTTCTGAAAGAGGAAAAATTCTTCCTAGAAGAATTACAGGAAACTGTGCAAAACATCAGAGAGCCCTTACAGTAGCAATCAAGAGAGCAAGACACATTGCTCTGATGCCATACGTACAGGACTAATCGCTTTTATAAACGAACAAAAGACTCCGGCTTGTCAGTGACAGGTTCGGAGTTTTTTAATTATAAAAAGAGCAATAAAAAGTGGAACAAATGCAGCTTCTGTGTTAGAATGATGGAATCATGGAGAGAATCTGAACAATGACAGAAAGAGCAGGTAAAGTATGAATCTAAACAAAGAAAATTTAAAAAAGATACGGGGACTGATCGTGTTTACAGTGATTCTTCTGATCGCATTGTGGAATTATTCATTAATTCTGGATGTGCTTGGACAGGGAGTGGGAATTGTATATCCGTTTCTTTTAGGCGGTGCAATTGCATTTGTGATCAATGTTCCGATGAGTTTTTTTGAAGAAAAGCTGTTTCAAAATCAAATGATGAAAAATAAAAAAGTGGCGCAGAGGCTGGCGCGTCCGGTCAGTCTGATCATTACGCTGATCGTAGTAGTCAGTGTGATCGGGCTGGTGGTATTCGGAGTGCTTCCGAAGCTGGGGGACACTTTTATATCAATCGGGAAAGGGATACAGTCATTTATGCCGAAAGCGCAGAGCTGGGCAGAAGAGATTTTCCATAACAATAAGGAAATCAAGGAATGGCTGGACAGTCTGACGCTGGATTGGGACAAAATAATAAATGAAGTCGTGAAGTTTTTTACGAGTGGAGCGAGCAGCGTTCTTGGCTCTACGTTTGTAGTGGCAAGAAGGATTGCCAGTGGAATTACAACCTTTGTGATTGCGTTTGTTTTTGCGTGCTACATTTTGTTGCAGAAAGAAAAATTAAATATTCAGATCCGGAAAGTGATGTATGCATACATGAAAGAAGATCTGGTGAAAAAGGTTCTGGATGTTTGTTCTCTGAGTTACCGTACATTTTCGAATTTCCTGACAGGACAATGTCTGGAGGCCGTGATTCTGGGAACGATGTTTGTGATCTGTATGGGAATCCTGCAGATGCCATATGCGATGCTCATTGGTGTTCTGATCGCGTTTACTGCGCTGATTCCGATTTTCGGGGCATTTATTGGCTGCGTAGTGGGAGCATTTCTGATCCTGACGGTGGCGCCGATGAAGGCTTTGGTTTTTGTGATCATGTTCCTGATCCTTCAGCAGATCGAGGGAAATCTGATCTATCCGAGAGTGGTGGGCAGTTCTGTGGGACTTCCGTCTATCTGGGTGCTGGCAGCGGTCAGTATCGGAGCCAGTCTGATGGGAATCGTGGGAATGCTGGTTTTCATTCCAATCGTTTCCGTGCTGTATGCACTTCTCCGTGGGGATGTCTATGAGCATCTGGAAAAAAAGGGAATTGCTGTTGACCGGGAATCCGGTGAGATATATCGGCCGAAGGAACCGGATGTGGATGAAAGCTGACACGGAGACAAAAAAGTGGTATACTAAGACTGAGTTTGTGAAATCACAGCGTATGGGGAGGCTGTGCAAACGAAAGTATGGATAGAGGATAGGAAATCATGAAGAACAAAAACATGCGTTTAAAAGGGCAGCTGAGGATGTACATGCAGTGGCCGCTGATCATGACGATCTTACTGTTGGCAATGAATATCTGGATGTATATGACGGATCAAAAAGCCGGACTTACGATGACGGTATTCGTCATTATTTATGCAATGATCGTTGGATTGTTATATTTTTACAACCGCTCTCTTATTCTGGCAGATTTGATCCAGTTCTCAACACAGTACAAGGGAATTCAGAACACGCTGTTAAAGGAACTGACCGTTCCCTATGCGATCATTCTGGAGGATGGACATATTTTATGGAAGAACGACCGTTTTTCGGAAATCGTGGATGGAAGAGAAAAGTTTATCCAGAAGATAATCCCGGAATTGAACAAGGGAATTTTTCCGAAGGATGATGAGACCAGAAATGAGCTGGAGATCACATATAAGGAGCGGGATTATCAGGTGGAGCTGCGCAGGATTTCCCTGGAGGGCTTCAGCGAGAGCGAGCGGATGCTGCAGATTCCGAAAGAAAAAGAGTATTTTATCGCACTTTATATGAGAGATGTGACAGAACTGAATTCTTACATCCGTGAAAATGAAGATCAGAGGCTTATTGCCGGGCTGATCTACATTGACAACTATGATGAAGTGATGGAGAGTGTGGAAGAAGTCCGTCAGTCTCTTTTGGTCGCTCTGATCGACAGAAAGATCAATAAGTATATCAATGATGTGGACGGAATTGTAAAAAAACTGGAGAATGATAAATATTTCTTTGTTGTGAAAAAAGAAAGCTACCGTAAGTTTGAAGCAGATAAGTTTTCTCTCCTGGAAGAAGTTAAGCAGGTCAACATCGGAAATGCCCGATCCGCTACTTTGAGCATCGGGTTAGGACTGAATACAGCAACTTATGCGCTGAGTTACAATTATGCCCGTATGGCGATCGATCTTGCACTGGCAAGAGGAGGAGACCAGGCGGTGATCAAGGATTGTAAAGGAATCACGTATTTTGGTGGCAAGAAAGAGCAGACAGCTAAAAATACGAGAGTAAAAGCCCGTGTTAAAGCAGAGGCACTCAGAGAGTTCATTGTGGCAAAGGATCAGGTTATTGTCATGGGACATAAGATTTCAGATCCGGACTCCTTTGGAGCGTGTATGGGAATTTACAGAGCTGCTGTTGCTCTGGAAAAGAAGGCACATATCGTGATCAACGACGTGAGTACCTCGATCAAACCTCTGTATGATGAGATCGCGCAGAGCAGTGTGTATGGAAAAGATATTTTCCTGACTTCTGGGGAAGCGCTGGATTATATTTCAGACAGCGCTATGGTCGTGGTGGTAGATACGAACAAACCACAGATGACAGAGTGTCCGGAACTTTTAAAGAGATCTAAGACCATTGCGGTGCTGGATCATCATCGGCAGAGCAGTACGGTGATCGACAATGCGGTCCTGTCCTATATTGAGCCGTATTCGTCCTCCACCTGTGAGATGGTGGCAGAAGTACTGCAGTATATTGTGGATGATATCAAGGTGCCGTCCATTGAGGCAGACTGCCTGTATGCAGGAATCATGATCGATACGAGGAATTTCATGAACCGTACCGGTGTCCGTACATTTGAGGCGGCGGCATATTTAAGACGCTGCGGAGCGGACATTACCCGGGTCAGAAAGATGTTCCGGGACGATATGGAGTCTTACCGTGCCAAGGCAGAGGCGATGCGTATGGCAGAGGTCTACAGAGAACAGTATGCCATTGCAGAGTGTCCGAGTGACATTGCAAGTCCGACGGTACTGGCGGCACAGACAGCAAATGAGCTGCTGGATATCAATGGTATCAAGGCATCTTTTGTGCTGACAGTGTATAATGGAAGGATTTTCCTGAGCGCACGTTCTATAGACGAAGTAAACGTGCAGATCATAGCGGAAAAACTGGGCGGAGGCGGTCATATCAATTCAGCCGGCGCACAGTTTGAACATACAAACGTAAAAGAGGCGATCGAGGCGCTAAAGGTAACGATCGACCAGATGATAGAGGAAGGAGATATATAAAATGAAAGTGATTTTATTACAGGATGTAAAAGCTCTTGGAAAAAAAGGAGAGGTTGTCAATGTAAATGACGGATATGCGAGAAACTTTATTCTGCCGAAAAAGCTTGGGGTAGAAGCAAACGGGAAAAATCTCAATGACCTGAAGCTGCAGAAGAACAATGAAGCCAAGGTTGCACAGGAGCACCTGGATGCAGCGAAAAAACTGGCAGAGGAACTCAAAGCAGGAAAAGTCGTACTTACCATGAAAGTCGGTGAAGGCGGAAGAACATTCGGTTCTGTTTCCAGCAAGGAGATTGCAGAGGCAGTCAAAGAGCAGATGCATCTGGATATTGATAAAAAGAAGATTCAGCTGAAAGAGCAGATCAAAACACTGGGAACACATATCGTATCTGTAAAACTGCATCCGGAAGTGACAGCAGAGTTGAATGTTTCCGTGAAAGAAGCATAAGGGGAAATAGAGTTTATGGAAGCAGCGATTAAACGAATATTGCCCCACAGCACAGAAGCGGAGCAGGCGGTTGTGGGCGCCATGCTGATGGATAAAGATGCAATTATGGTCGCAGCTGAGATGCTTACAGGGGAGGATTTCTATCAGAGTGCATACGGAATGCTGTTTGACGCGATGGTAGAATTGTTTCAGGCAGGGAAGCCGGTGGATCTGATCACACTGCAGGAGCATTTGAAAGAGAAAAATGCTCCGCCGGAGGTTAGCGGACTGGAGTTTGCAAGAGAACTTCTGGTCAACGCCCAGACCTCGGCAAATATTAAGTACTACGCAGAGATCGTCCGCGAAAAAGCAACTCTTCGGAAGATGATCAAGATCAATGAAGAGATTGCAAACAACTGTTATCTGGAGAATCAACCGCTGGATGTGATCATGGATGCTGCGGAAAAGCGGATTTTTGAGTTGGCACAGCATGGCAACAGCCAGGAATATACGCCGATCAAGCAGGTTGTGTTAAATGCTTTGGAAGTGATCGAGAAAGCATCCAAGACAAAAGGAACGGTAACCGGAATTCCGACAGGCTTCATTGATCTGGATTACAAACTCTCCGGTTTGCAGCGTTCGGATCTGATCCTGGTGGCGGCGCGTCCGTCTATGGGAAAGACAGCGTTTGTACTGAACATTGCCCAGCATGTGGCGTTCCGTCAGGAGAAGGCCGTTGCCATCTTCAGTCTTGAGATGTCCAAAGAACAGCTTGTAAACCGTCTGTTCTCTTTGGAGGCTCATGTGGATGCGCAGATACTGAGAACCGGAAACCTGAAAGATTCGGATTGGGAAAAACTGATCGAAGGTGCCGGTACGATCGGAAAATCAAAACTGATCATTGACGATACTTCGGGTATTTCTATTACAGAGATGCGTTCCAAGTGCCGTAAGTACAAGTTAGAGCACGGTCTGGATCTGATCATCATCGACTACCTGCAGTTGATGAGCGGAAGTGGTGGAAGAAGCAATGAAAGCCGTCAGCAGGAGATTTCCGAGATCTCCCGTTCTCTAAAAGGACTGGCAAGAGAATTGAATGTTCCGGTGATCGCATTGTCTCAGTTGAGCCGTGCGGTAGAACAGAGAACGGACAAACGCCCGATGCTTTCCGACCTTCGTGAGTCCGGAGCCATCGAGCAGGATGCCGATGTCTGTATGTTTATCTATCGTGAGGATTATTATATTCCTGATACAGAAGACAAAAATATTGCGGAAATCATCATTGCAAAACAGAGAAACGGTCCGGTTGGAACCGTCAGACTGGCATGGATGCCGCAGTACACCCGTTTTGGAAATGAACTTCGTCAGGATCAGCAGTGATTGAACATATTTTTTAATCTGCCGAGCGGATGTTCGCGGGCCGCCTCTTTGCGGTTCGCCTGCTGCTGGCGGATCAGCGTGTCCAGTTTGCGGAAATGTTCTTCTTCCTGCCGTTCTTTTGCCTGGAAGAGGAAGTCCATTTCTCGTATGACATCAGTAGTGACAGACTTACTGATGTCTTTTTTTAATTCTTCATTGTTGGACACGACGACCTCTGTCAATACATCTCCGATTAGAGAACGGACCTGTTCCAGTTGAGTGACCGGCACGACTTCTGCTTCGGAGATGGCTGCTGGAGTTGACACAGCCGCCGGAGCGGAAACCGCAGCAGGAGCTGAAACAGTCGAGGCGGCCGTTTCTTTTTTCAGAGCTGCTTTTTTTAATGCCTCTGTCTTTTGAAGCTTCAGTTTGGTTGATTTTAATTCCGGAATGAGAGGCTTTAAGTCCTTTAAAAGCATTCCGGCATCTTTTAGTTTTTTAATACAGCAAAAGAGTTGTATATCATCTTCGGTATAATATCGATGTCCCATTTCTGTGCGTCCGATGACAAGCTCAAGCTCTTCCTCCCAGTAACGCAGAACGTGAGATTCTACATGAACCTGTTTTGCCGCTTCAGAAATCATAAATCTGACCTCGCCCATTAAAATATACCTCCTATGATCTGTTTTCGGTATTATTATAGCATGAGGGGGTGTAAAACGCCTTAGAAACCGTTCGTCAAATTGTGTCAGGAAGTGACTTGAGATTACTGGGAACAGCAGCGATTTTAAGGATATGAAAAAGAGCATCCTGAATCTGAGATTCAAAATGCTCTTTTCATGCTTGTGATCACTCGCAAATATTAAAAATTACTCTGCTGAAATAGCACCTGTAGGACAGGCAGCTTCACATGCTCCGCAGTCAACGCAAGCATCAGCATCGATTTCGTATTTGCCATCGCCTTCGGAGATAGCTCCTACTGGACATTCGCCTTCGCAAGAACCACAGCTTACACATTCATCACTAATTACGTGTGCCATAATATGTATCCTCCTTCTTTGGAATTACGATAAAGGATTACCGTTACCGTTACCAACATTCTAATACAAATGAGGAAAATATACAAGCATTATCATTGTGAATTTATGGTTAAAATCAAATGCAATTTAAAGAGTAAAAATATAAAATTTTTCGAAAATTAAGAAAATATTTCTTTTTTTTTCACAGAAATCGTGTATAGTATACCTTATCGGACGAAGTCCGCCCGCCGAAAGCATGTATTACGGGATGCATAAGGGGGATAAGCTATTGTGAAAAGACAGTTTATACTGGAGGTTTTGATATGACAAGAAAATTAAGAGCAGTGATACCGGCGATCTTGTGTGTTGCCCTGGCAGCCAGTGCCTGCAGCAAAAAGGAGGAGACTCCGACTTTTACAGGAGATAAGACTGAGGAGCCTTCGTATCAGGCTAATCTGGATTTTGTGACACCGGCAGCTTACAGCAATATACAGGGGCTTAATCTGGAGCCGGGTACTTATATATCGATCATCGGAAAGGATGAGAGCTCGTCTTATTGGAAAGAAGTAAAAAAAGGTGTGGAACAGGCGGTAAAGGATCTGAATAAGACTCTTGGATATAGTGGGGAAGATAAGATCAAGGCAACCTTTAATGCACCGGACGGAGAGGATATTGATGAACAGGTCAATATTCTGGATGAAGAACTGGCGCGGTATCCGGATGCGTTAGGAATCGCAAGTATTGATGAGGATGCATGTAAGGTACAGTTTGATGCGGCAGCAGAGAATGGGATTCCGGTCATTGCTCTGGACTCCGGAAATACGTATCAGGGAATCCAGTGTACTGTAAAGACGAACAATACAGAGGCTGCAAAAACAGTCGCATATCAGCTGTGCAATGGAATTGAGGATGCGGGAGAGGTTCTGCTTCTGGCGTCTGACAGTAATTCGGAAGCGGCAAAAGAGCGTTTGGCAGGATTTCAGGAAGAAATCAAGAGCGGACATCCGAATGTGCAGATTGTAGATACGATTTACTGTGACCAGATGGATGATCTGAAAAAAGAGATTGCAGAGCAAAAGAATGCTGCAAAGAAGGCAGAGGAACCAGAGATCACAGCAGATGATCTCAGCGATGAAGATGTGATCCTGTATTATATGGAACAGCATCCAAATCTCAAAGGAATGTTCGGAACGAATGTTACGGCAGTGCAGCTTGGATTGTCAGCCTTGAAAGAGGCAGAAAAGACAGATGAAATTGTTCTTACAGGATTTGATGCCGGAGAAGCTCAGATCGAGGCATTGAAAAATGGGGAGATTGAAGGGCTTGCAGTGCAGAATCCATTTGGAATTGGTTATGCTTCTGTAGTGGCAGCAGCAAGGAGTATCCTTCAGACAGGAAACGAAGCTCTTGTGGATACAGGATATGTGTGGGTGACAAACGAGAATATGGAAGATGCGTCCATTAAAAATATGCTCTATAAATAGAAGAGATTCTTCCTATGTTGTTGGAGAAGAAGATCACAAGGTTTTCTCTGACGGATTACGATACGATTGACGGAATCCAAAAAGCAAGGATGCTTAGCAGAGATCGGATCACATTTATTTCCGGGATTGAATTTACATGCCAGGAGAAGACTCTGGATGCGGTTTCTCTGCCATTTTCCATTCATCTGCTCGGCTATGGCTTTGATGAGAATGATCCGGATCTGATCAAAGCACTGGAGGCGCGAAAACAGAGGGTTCTGGAAGTGTTTGAGTCTTTGTTGAATGCCGCTAATATTTCAATAGAGCAGGCAATCCGATTGATTCATAAAGCCGGGGGACGTGCTGTGTGGGCACATCCCCTCTTTGTTTATCGCAATTTTGAAAAACGAAAACTGGAAAAAGAAGAAATTCAGGTGATTCTGCAATATTTAAAAACGTGCGGTCTGGACGGAATAGAAGCAAATTATTCAGCATTTGATTCTTCTGAAAAAGAATGGATATATAGGGTGGCGCAGGATGCAAAGTTATTTTGTACATCCGGCAGCGATTTCCATGGATCCAAGGGAAGGGACTTCATGGGAATGAAAGTATTGCATGAAGATTGGATCGGGTAAAAAGACATATTAAAAAAAGTTGATATGTATATTGACAAAAGATGCATTCAGAGGTATGATACACATATCAAAAATATTTGATGTAAGGTGAAGGGTATGGATGATTATTCAAAAGATGTAAAGATTTTCAAAGCACTTTGTGATGAAAAACGACTGGCGATTTTAAACCATTTGAAAAGCGGTGAAAAGTGCGCTTGTGTTTTAATTGAGTATATGAATATCGGACAGTCCGCTTTATCCTATCACATGAAAATACTTTGCGAGTCAGGGCTGGTAGTCAGCAGGCAAGAAGGAAAATGGACACATTACAGTCTCAGTAAAAGTGGAAGTGAGTATGCTTCCAGACGTCTGTTGGAACTGACAACACCAGAAAGTGAAAAGCAGTCAAAATGCTGTTGATAGAGGTCATCTTCGGATGGCTTTTATAAAACCTCAATACATCAAAAAAAGTTGATATATCAAAGAAGAGGAGTGATTTTTTGGAATTTTTAAATACAATCTGGATATTTTTTCAGGATCAGATACTGGGGATGAAGTTTCTGAATCTGTTGATCGGCGATGTATTATCTGTGGCAGGTGTGGATATCGGCGGCCGCCTGGGCGGAAGTATTCAATTTTTTCTGTATGACGTGGTCAAAATTACAATTTTGTTATGCTTGTTGATTTTTATGATTTCATATATCCAGAGTTATTTTCCACCGGAAAGAAGTAAGAAGATTTTAGGAAAATTTGACGGAATAGGAGCAAATGTGATATCCGCTTTACTGGGAACAGTTACTCCTTTTTGTTCCTGTTCTTCCATTCCGTTGTTTATCGGATTTACAAGTGCCGGATTGCCATTGGGAGTTACCTTTTCGTTCTTGATCTCTTCTCCTATGGTTGATCTGGGAAGTCTTGTATTGCTGATGAGTATTTTTGGAGCGAAAGTTGCAGCAGCTTATGTTATTCTCGGGTTGGTCATTGCGGTTATGGGCGGGACATTGATTGAAAAACTGCATATGGAAAAATATGTAGAGGATTTTGTGAAAAATGCAAGAAGTGTTGATATCAGTTCACCGACATTAACCAAAAAAGACAGGGTACAATATGCCAAAAAGCAGGTGATAGGAACTTTTAAAAAAGTATTTCCATACATTCTGATTGGGGTAGGAATAGGAGCAGTGATCCATAACTGGATTCCGGAAAGTTGGATCGAGAGTGTTTTGGGAAGTCGGAATCCTTTTGGTGTGATTTTGGCAACGCTGGTTGGAATCCCGATGTATGCGGATATATTCGGTACAATCCCTGTTGCAGAAGCTTTGTTATCAAAAGGTGCAGAGCTGGGAACAATTTTATCATTTATGATGGCAGTAACAACATTAAGTCTGCCGTCTTTGATCATGCTGAAAAAAGCTGTAAAACCAAAATTACTGGTATTATTTATTGGGATATGCACGGCAGGGATTATCATTGTCGGTTATACTTTTAATATCTTCAGCGCAGTATTTATTTAAAGGAGAACGTGAATTATGGAATTATTTGAAAAAAAGGAAGAATGAATTAAAAAGAATATTGGAAGAGAAGGAGGCGTAACAGATATGGATAAAATGAAAGTGGCTTTTATATGTGTTCACAACTCATGTCGCAGTCAGATTGCGGAAGCGCTTGGTAAATATCTTGCAAGTGATGTCTTTGAAAGTTATTCTGCCGGAACAGAAACGAAACCGCAGATCAATCAGGATGCAGTTCGCTTAATGAAGGAAATATACCAGATTGATATGGAAGAAACACAGTACTCAAAGCTGTTGTCAGATATCCCTCCTGTAGATATTGTGATCACAATGGGATGCAATGTGAACTGCCCGACTGTTTCATGCAGGCACAGGGAGGATTGGGGATTAGAGGATCCTACTGGAAAAAGCGATGAAGAATTCCAGAAGACAATAAAACTCATTGATTCAAAAATTCTGGATTTAGCGAATAGAATTAAGGTTGATTTTATCACGCAAAGTGTCGTCTGAATCCATTGTTTCGTCTGTCTGCTGTAATACAGCAGCATCTGCGTTACTCGGTGTAGGAGGCGGATTTGCATTCTGCTATATTTTAAGCTTCATTCCGAAAATAAAAGAGGCACTCCCGATCCATTTGCTGGATGGGGTACCTCTGCTTGCGGGAAGTGTTGATATCAAGGACTATTTTGCGGCGATTGCAGTCACACTGCTTGTTGGTATCGTGAATCTTGCAGCAGCTGTTTTCATATTTAACAAAAGAGACCTGTAAGGATTTAAACCTTCGTCAGAGAGAAGATGAACTCTGTGCCAACGCCCTCTGTGCTGATGACATTGATATGTTCATCGTGAGCCTGAATGGCCTCTTTGACGATGGCAAGTCCGAGGCCGGTTCCTTTTTTATCCTTTCCGCGGGACAGGTCGGACTTGTAAAAGCGTTCCCAGATTTTATTCAGTTCTTTTTTTGGAATTCCCATTCCGGTATCCTTGACAGAAACAAAAACCTTCTCATTCTTTTCGGTGACCTCAATCGTGATCGAAGAGTCGTTTCCGCTGAATTTGATCGCATTATCAATGAGATTGTAAAGAACCTGCTGAATCTTCCGTCGGTCTGCATACACGAGAATATTGCCTGCCAGAAGCAGAAGCTCAATGGAAATCCGTTTGCTTGTGCAGGTGCCTTCGAAAGAGGCGGCAGTGTTCTTGATCATCTGCTGGATATCAAACTCTGTCTTGTCCAGGATCATTTCATTCCGGTCAAACTCGTTGAGTGTCAAAAGATCCTGTGTCAGATCTGTCAGACGTTCCGTCTCAAAGAGAATGATATTCAAATATTTCTGATGCAACTGGGGCGGAATCGTGCCGTCAGTCATCGCCTGCACATAGCCTTTGATCGAGGTGAGCGGAGAACGGAAGTCGTGAGAGACATTCGCTACAATCTTTTTCTGGTATTCCTCCATATCCTTCAGCTGTGAGGACATGTAATTCAGAGAAGCAGAAAGATATCCCATCTCGTCGTGCGTTGTTACAGGAATCTCATAGGTCAGATTTCCGGATGCATACTGAGTTGCCGCTTCTGTAATCTGTCTCAGTGGACGGAATACAAAAAATTCAAACCCAATCAGAAAGAGAAAGGACAGCAGATAGATCACGGCCATCGTAATGTATACCGGCAGGATCAGAGAATGGCATGTCTGCTTCAGGCTTTCGATCGGACGATGGATCAAAAGATAGCCCTGCACGGAAAAATCCTGGGTGACAGGTGCCATGACAGTGATTACATCTTCCCCAAAGTATCCATGATAATTTCCGGAGATAAACTGATTGTTTCCAATCTCGGCAGGGTCGAATTCCAGGATCTGTTCCGGGGCTTCGATTCCATCCAGAGGGGCAGAAGTAATCAGTGTGCCGTCTGTTTTGACAAACCAGACGGACGCGTTCAGATACAGCTGCATGGCCTGCAGCTGAGAATGAACAGACCAGGCTGAAAGATCATTTGAAAAGTATGAGGGCAGGTAGGAGGTCGCAGTCTGATTTGCAATCCGGTACATATTTTGTGAGGAATCCTGTTCCAGTTTATTGAGCAGAAGCTGATTCGACAAGAGGGATACCGTGAAAATACTGAGAAATCCAAAGATAATATACAGCATGATAAATTTTAAACGCAGTGTACTTTTCATAGTATCCATCCTTTTTTGTTTATTTTACTTCGAATTTGTAACCGATTCCCCATACGGTGCTCAGTCCCCAGCCCGGATGATCTTTGATCTTTTCGCGGAGACGTTTGATATGAACATCTACCGTGCGGGTGTCGCCGATGTATTCATAGCCCCAGATCTGATCCAAAAGCTGTTCTCTTGTAAATACCTGATTTGGAGAAGCAGCCAGAAAGTATAAAAGCTCCAGTTCTTTTGGAGGCATGTCAACGTTCTGGCCGTCGCACAGTACGGAATAGTTTGTAAGATTGATGGTAAGTCCGTCGTACTCGACACATTTTACCTTTTCTGCGGCAGGTGCTTCCGGCTTGACCGGCTGATAACGGCGCAGGACAGCACGCACTCGTGCTACCATCTCTTTGGAGTCAAACGGCTTCATGATATAGTCATCTGCCCCCAGCTCCAGTCCCAGTACTTTGTCAAATACTTCTCCTTTTGCAGAGAGCATGATGATCGGTACCTGTGATTTGGCGCGCAGTTCCCGGCAGACTTGATAGCCGTCGATTCCCGGAAGCATCAGATCCAGAAGAACAAGGTTTGGCTGATATGTCTCAAAGGCAGACAGCGCATCCTCCCCGTTTGACACAATTTTCGTATCAAAGCACTCTTTCATCAGATAGAGCGAGATCAGTTCTGCGATATTCTCATCATCGTCCACAATTAAAATTTTCTGTTTTGCAATCATAAATACTCCTCTCTTATAACCCCGTTTATTTTAACTCCACGATCGTGACGCCGGCGTCTCCTTCTCCGAATTCCCCGAGACGGTAGGACTTAACATGCTTCTGACGGCGCAGGAATTCGTGAATTCCTTTTCGGAGTGCTCCGGTTCCTTTTCCGTGTACTACCCGCACTGTGCTTAAATGGGACAGCAGAGCATCATCCAGATATTTGTCCAGCTCAGAAACTGCTTCGTCTACAGTCTTTCCAAGCAGATTGATTTCAGGGCTCACGGACAGAGATTTGCTCATTTTCAGCTTGCCTTTTGACGTACGTTTGAATGATTTTGGTGCATAAGGATTCGCCTCTTCGATAATCTCCAGATCTGAAATGTGAACCTGAGATCTTAAAATTCCCATCTGCACTGTCACATTTCCGCGGGAATCCGGAAGGGAACTGATGGTTCCGGTCAGATTCATGCTCAGTACTTTTACAGATTCTCCGAGTTTGAAATCAGTTGGTTTGTATTCCTTTTTCGGTTTCTGTACTTTCAAAGATGAAGATGCGGTATTTTCCTTCATCTTCTTGCGCAGACGTTCTCTTTCTTTTTCCATTTCGGCGGCTGAAATATTTTCTTTTCCGAATTTGCGGAAATTTTTAATCGTCTCATCAGCCACATCTTTGGCATCGCGCAGGATTGTATTTGCCTTTTCGCGGGCTTCGGCAAGAATCCGCTCTCTTTGTTCCTCGATGCGTTCTTGTTTTTGCTGCGCCTGACTTTTCAGTGCTTCGATTTCTTTTTTATATGCTGCAATCTCTTCCTGTTCTTTTTCAATCGTGCGTTTGCTTGTCTCCAGATCTGAGATCAGATCCTCAAATGAGACATCCTGTTCGGAAAGTCTGGTTTTGGCATCTTCGATGATATAATCCGGAAGGCCGAGCTTACCGGAAATCGCAAATGCATTACTCTTTCCCGGGATTCCGATCAGGAGGCGGTAGGTCGGGCGCAGACTTTCTACGTCAAACTCACAGCAGGCATTCTCAACTCCGGGAGTGGAAAGTGCGTAGACCTTTAATTCACTGTAATGAGTGGTAGCCATGGTGCGGATTCCACGTCCGTGCAGGTAGGAGAGAATGGCGATGGCCAGTGCGGCTCCTTCGGTAGGATCCGTTCCGGCTCCAAGCTCATCAAACAGAACCAGAGAATTCTCATCTACATCATGCAGGAAAGAGACAATATTTGTCATATGAGAAGAGAAGGTACTCAAGCTCTGCTCAATGCTCTGCTCATCTCCGATATCTGCATAGACCTGTTTAAACACTGCCAGTTCAGAACGGTCTCTGGCAGGAATGTGAAGGCCGGACTGTCCCATCAGGGTAAAAAGTCCTACGGTTTTTAAAGATACCGTCTTTCCGCCGGTATTTGGTCCTGTAATGATCAGAAGAGAAAAATCGTCTCCCAGAGAAACCGTGATCGGAACTACTTTTTTCGGATCCAGAAGAGGATGTCTTCCCTCACGGATGTGAATGCGTCCATCTGTGTTGAGGATCGGACGGCTGGCATTCATAGAAAGTGCCAGTGCACCGCGGGCAAAGATAAAATCAAGATCCGTCAGAATACGGTAATCCGTGCGGATCTCTTCAATATACTGCGCGGTCTCTTCGCTGAGACGGGCGAGGATGACCTGAATTTCTTCCTGTTCTTTCGCATACAGTTCTTTGAGGTCGTTGTTCAGTTTTACGACTGCCATCGGCTCGATAAACAGTGTAGAACCGGTGGAGGACTGATCGTGGATCATCCCGTTGACCTGACTGCGGTACTCGGCTTTGACCGGAACACAGTAGCGGTCTCCGCGCATGGTGATGATCGGATCCTGCAGATAGGTGCGCAGAGAACCGTTCACCAGATTTGTCAGAGTTGCATGAACTTTATCGTTGATGTGTCCGATGCTGCGGCGGATATTCTTTAATGTGCTGCTGGCATCATCGCTGATCTCATCTTCCCCCTGAATACAGCGCTCAATCTCGGCAGTCAGAGGAAACAGAGGTTCCAGCTGTTCAAAATAGACATCCAGGCAGTCACAAAGCTCTTCCTGTGTGTCGTGACGTCCGTAAGCCTTTACTTTTCCGGCATTCTGTAAAACTTTGCAGATGCGAAGAAGCTCTCCGCATCCAAGTGCACCGCCGATCTCCAGACGTTTTAAAGACTCTCCGATGGGGAATGCATTGCCAAAAGAGATGCGTCCCTTTTTGACGATCCGTGTAAATGCCGCTTCGGTCTGCTCCTGTGCAGTGTTGATCTTTTCCGGATCGGTCATCGGTTTCAGCTTGCGGCAAAGCTGTTTTCCGCGCATGGAAGAAGCCTGTTCCTCCAAAAGCGCAGTGATTTTATAATATTCTAATTTTGTCAATGTTTTTTGATTCATATTCTTTCACCTTTTATAATTCGAACTCACAGCTATATTTTACCTTATTTGTGGGGGAATGAAAAGGATAAATATTGAACAATCCGGGGGAATCGGTTATACTATACAGCAGAGGAGATTAGCAATTATGCCGTGGAATGAAGACCCAAAAGAAAAGTCCCCCAAAGACTTGAATGAAGAGCAAAAAGAGGATAGTTTTTCTTTTCTGCAGGAGACGATCAAGCCGGAACCGATCACCGGAAAACAGGTGAGAAAACAGCTTCTGAAACTGGCTGTTTACGGAATCGTGGTAGGTGCGTTTGCCTGTCTGGGTTTCTATGCCCTGAATCCGTGGGTACAGAACTTATTTCCGGGATCTCCGAAAACTGTGACCATTCCGGAAGACAGTGAAGAGACGCATCCGGAAGAAGACGAGGCGCAGGAGCAGGATTCGCAGGAGAAAAATCTGAGAGCAGAAGATTATGAAGCCATGATGCAGAGTGTTTACCAGATTGCAGCAGAGGCCGCAAAAAGTGTGGTCACGGTCAGGGGTGAGCAGGATGCGGCGAATCTTACAAAGGATGTAAATGATGAAGATATGGGATGTACAGGGCTGATCGCAGCAGACAATGGACAGGAGCTTTTGATCCTCAGCAACAATTCTGTCTGCGGGGAATCCACTGTCTGGAATGTGCAGTTTTCAGATGGCAGCACCTGTGAAGCATCGCTGAAAAAGCAGGATAAAAACAGTCATCTGGCGGTGTTTGGTGTCAGAAGAAACCTGATTTCTGAAAGCACGTGGGATGAGATAAAAACAGCGGCTCTCGGAAATTCAAATATAGTGGCAGAGGGAGATCCGGTGATCGCCCTTGGAGATACATTTGGATATTCAGATGGAACAGGATATGGTATGATCAGTTCTAATGCACACGAAAAAGCAATTCCGGATCATACATTCAGCGTTCTGGCGACAGATATTCCGTCAGCGGATTTTAGTTCCGGTGTTCTGTGTAATCTGGACGGGGAGATCATCGGGCTCATTGATTCCGAGATCTGGACAGAGAATCAGGGTCATACTGCCAATGCATATGGGATTTCTGATTTAAAACCGATCATGGAACTGCTTTTAAACAGTCAGTCGGTTCCCTATGCAGGGATTTACGGAGTGACGGTCAGCAGTGATATTTCGGAATCAAAGCAGGTGCCGTCCGGAATGTATGTGACCCAGATACAGGCGAACTCTCCGGCAATGGCAGCGGGAATCCAGAGCGGTGATGTAATCCAGTCTGTGGACGGCGAGGAGATTGCCTCTATGGCTCAGTATGAAAAGGTACTTCAGAAGTGTAAAGCGGGAGATACGATCCGGATTCAGGGAAAACGTCTCGGTGCAGGAGGATACGTGGAGATTTCGTTTCAGCTGGTACTTGACAGCCGTGAGTAAAGAATAGCAAAAATAGAGAGGAAACAAAATTATTATGAGATATATCAAGGATTTACATGAAGGCGAGACAATCAGGAATGTATACCTGTGTAAAGGAAAACGTTCCGCGGAGACAAGAAACGGAAAGCCTTATGACAATCTGATTTTACAGGATAAGACGGGAACACTGGATGGAAAAGTATGGGATCCGAATTCTCAGGGGATCGCAGAGTATGATGAGAAGGATTTCATCGAAGTATTTGGTGATGTGACAAGTTATAACGGAAGTCTGCAGATGAACATCCGTCAGATCAGAAAAGCAGAAGAGGGTGAATACAATCCGGCGGATTATATGCCGACTTCTGAGAAGAGTGTGGACAGTATGTATGAAGAGCTGCTCGGATTTATCCGTGGAATTTCCAACACGTGGCTGCGTCAGTTGCTGGAATATTATTTTGTGAAAGATGAGGAGTTTATCCGCGTGTTTAAAGGACATTCTGCGGCAAAAACAGTTCATCACGGATTTGCAGGAGGACTTCTGGAGCATACGTTAAGTGTTGTGAAGATGTGTCGGTATTTTGCGGACACCTATGAAATCTTGAACAGAGATCTTCTTTATACGGCGGCAATGTGCCACGATATTGGAAAGACAAAAGAGCTTTCTGCATTTCCGGATAATGATTATACGGATGACGGACAGCTTCTGGGGCACATCATCATTGGTGTTGAGATGATGAATGATGCGATAAGAGAGATTCCGGGATTTCCGGAAAAACTGGGAAGTGAATTGAAGCATTGTATTATTTCCCATCATGGGGAGCTGGAGTATGGTTCTCCGAAAAAGCCGGCCCTCGCAGAGGCGATGGCATTGAATCTGGCAGATAATGCAGATGCCAAGATGCAGACTCTGACGGAGATCTTTAAAAATAAACCGGGAAATGACTGGCTGGGTTACAACCGGATGTTTGAGACCAACCTGAGAAGAAGTTCCATTTAGAGACAGAGAAACAAAAGAGGGTGACCAAAAGAAATTTTGTGCGCCCTCTTTTTTCAGATAAAGGAGAAAAACAGATGCAGAAGAATGATGTAGTAAAGGTGACGATTGAAGATATCGGAGTGAACGGGGAAGGAATCGGAAAAATTGACGGCTATACGCTGTTTATCAAGGATGCGGTCATCGGTGATGTGGTGGAAGCAAAAATTATGAAAGCCAAGAAAAATTATGGATATGCGAGAATGATACAGATTATCGAACCGTCCAAAGACAGAGTGGAGCCGAAGTGTAAATTCGCAAGACAGTGCGGAGGATGTCAGATTCAGCAGATTTCCTATGAGAAGCAGCTGGAGTTTAAAAACAGAAAAGTGTTGGGAAATCTGGAGAGGATCGGCGGCTTTTCGCCAGAACTGCTGGAAAAAATTGCAGATCCGATCGTGGGAATGGAAATCCCATTTCACTACAGAAATAAGGCGCAGTTCCCGTTTGGAAAAGATAAAAATGGAGTGACAGTGACAGGGTTTTATGCAGGCCGTACTCACGATATTATTGCAAATACAGACTGTGCACTGGGAGTAGAGCAGAATCAGGAGATTCTGGAAACCATCCTGTCATTTATGGAGCAATATCAGATGGAGCCATATGATGAAAAAACAGGGAAAGGCTTACTTCGTCATGTCCTGATCCGGTATGGCTTTACAACCAAAGAGATTATGGTCTGTCTTGTCATCAACGCAAAAAAAATCCCTCATTGTGAAAAACTGGTTGAATTACTGCAGAAAATCGAAGGAATGACCAGTATCACGATCAGTGTGAATCAGAAAAACACCAATGTGATCATGGGAGATTCTTATGAAGTGCTGTGGGGACAGGCATTTATTACAGATTATATCGGTGAAATCAAATATCAGATCTCTCCACTGTCCTTTTTCCAGGTCAATCCAGTGCAGACAGAGAAATTGTACGGACTTGCACTGGAGTATGCAGACTTAAAAGGAGATGAGACGGTCTGGGATCTCTACTGTGGAATCGGAACGATATCCCTGTTTCTGGCGCAGAAGGCGAAACAAGTCTACGGTGTGGAGATCATTCCTCAGGCCATCGAGGACGCCAGAAAAAATGCGCAGATCAATGGAATCGAGAATGCAAAGTTTTATGTTGGAAAAGCAGAAGAGGTTCTGCCGGGATATTATGCGGATTATGCCAAGGCACATCCGGGAGAACAGGCCCACGCTGACGTGATCGTGGTGGATCCGCCGCGGAAAGGCTGCGAGGAATCTCTGCTTGAGACTATGGTGCAGATGCAGCCGGAGCGGATCGTGTACGTGAGCTGTGATTCTGCCACACTGGCACGGGATCTGAAGTATCTGTGTGGGAATGGGTATGAGCTGGTGAAAGTGAGGGCGGTTGATCAGTTTTCGCAGACCGTGCATGTGGAGACGGTAGTACTGCTTTCCCACAAAAAGCCAGACGGACATATCAACGTAAAAGTTGAGTTTGGCGAGGGTGAGGGAAAAGTTCCGCTTGATAATATCGCTAAAAGAGCCGAAGAATATAAGCCCAAAGAACGAGTGACCTACAAAATGATAAAGGAGTACATAGAAGCTAAATACGGCTTCAAGGTACATACCGCATATATCGCAGAGGTAAAGAGAGATTTAGGCTTGCCAATGTACGATGCTCCTAATGCGGTAGAGGAATTGAAACAGCCGAGGAAGCATCCGACAGCAGAGAAAGTGGAAGCCATAAAGGATGCGTTGAAGCATTTTGAAGTGATTTAATTGTAGCAGGGAAGGGGTGCAAATGAGTATAGATAATGTAATTTCCATAATTATTAGTATATTAGGTTCTTCTGTAATAACGTTGATTTTGTCCACATTTATTTTTCAACCATTGCAAGATAAGAAAAAGTATGTTTTTGAGGAAAAAAAGAGAGTATATGAATCTATAATTGTATTTGCGCAAATTGTACTTTTTCCAGCCGAAGCGAAATTTTCTTTAGGAGTTGCAAGGTATAATATACAAGAGCTATCAGATGATGAAAATAGAAATAATGCAATAAATGATTTGAAGATGGCAATTCCTAAGTTGAAGTTAATTTCAAAAGATGATGGTCTTGTCAAGGAATTAGAAAAATTTATTTACCAGAAAAGTGAGGAACAATTTAATATACTTGTAAATCGATTGAGAAAGGATTTATACAAATAAAACTAGGTGTCTTGCGGAGGTTTTTATGGAACAAAAATTTTATGATGAGATAAAGAACATCTTGATAACAGCAAGAAATAAAGTCTATCAAACAGCCAATTTTGCAATGGTCGAAGCCTATTGGAATATCGGAAAATCAATCATTGAAGAACAGGGCGGTAACGAAAAGGCGGAGTATGGGACAGGTTTATTGAAAGAATTATCGAAACAAATGACTCAAGATTTTGGAAAAGGATTTACTGTTGCCAATTTGAAAAATATGAGGCAGTTTTATTTGACATTTCCAAATGGCTACGCACTGCGTAGCGAATTGAGTTGGACTCATTATCGGCTTTTGATGCGTGTGGAAAATGATAAAGCACGAGAATTTTATATGCAGGAAGCTGTAAAATCACAATGGAGTACCAGACAGCTTGAAAGACAGATAAATTCTTTCTTTTATGAAAGATTATTATCCAGTAAAAATAAAGAGCAGGTTGCGGCAGAAATTCAGACATTGGAGACGGCAAAAAGCCCAGAAGATGTTATCCGTGACCCATATGTACTGGAATTTCTTGGACTGACACCCAATGATGATTTTTATGAAAGTGATTTAGAGCAAGCGTTAATTACACATTTGCAGAAATTCCTTTTGGAACTTGGCAGAGGCTTTTCATTTGTCGCAAGGCAGAAAAGAATAACGTTTGATGGACGCCATTTTAGAATTGACCTTGTATTTTATAATTACATCTTAAAATGTTTTGTATTGATTGATTTAAAGGTTGGAGACTTAACACATCAGGATTTAGGACAGATGCAGATGTATGTTCATTATTATGAGCGAGAGCTTATGAATGAGGGAGATAATCCGCCGATAGGTATTGTGTTATGTGCAGACAAGAGTGAGTCTGTAGTTAAATATACATTGCCGGAAAATGAAACACAAATTTTTGCTTCAAAGTATAAATTATATTTGCCAAGCGAAGAAGAATTGTTGAGAGAATTAAATCAGGAATATCGAGCATTGGAAGCTGGCAAGACAGATGAAGAATATATTGACGGTATGAAAAAAGAATAAATTTTACATCAGGGTGGTGCAAAATTTATGGAACTAATATTTTGTGGGAAAGAGGATGCACGTGCAGTATTAGTACTGTATAACTATTGATCATATTTCTGTGGTTTTGTGGAGATATGTTTTAATTTGGTATGCATGTGGAGACGGTAGTACTGCTTTCCCACAAAAAGCCAGACGGACATATCAACGTAAAAGTTGAGTTTGGCGAGGGTGAGGGAAAAGTTCCGCTTGATAATATCGCTAAAAGAGCCGAAGAATATAAGCCCAAAGAACGAGTGACCTACAAAATGATAAAGGAGTACATAGAAGCTAAATACGGCTTCAAGGTACATACCGCATATATCGCAGAGGTAAAGAGAGATTTAGGCTTGCCAATGTACGATGCTCCTAATGCGGTAGAGGAATTGAAACAGCCGAGGAAGCATCCGACAGCAGAGAAAGTGGAAGCGATAAAGGATGCATTGAAGCATTTTGAAGTGATTTAATGAGGATAGGCGTATCATTAGAAATAGTGGTACGCTTATTTTTTTACATAGTTGTCTTTTCGTTGACCAATATTTTATTTGGTTATAAAAGCGGAGGACAGATTTTATACTAAACTGCCTAATTGATAGAATTAAAAGCGTTCACTTTGCTATTATTGACTTAAAGAGAAAAATCAAATATAATATAGTAAAGTGCCCAATCGTTGGCTTGATTAGGGGCGATTGAATAGAGGTGAAGATATGCTTCAGAATAAAGATATTGAGACACTGAGAATGTTGTTTAGCAGTCATAATTATGTTATGACTACTGCTGAACTTACAGCTTCAAAGTTATACTATGCAGATATAAAACAACTTTTAGATGAAGGATTGATTGAAAGAGTCAGGCGAGGTTACTATCACTGGACTCAAGATTATGGAGAAAGTGAAGTTGTCATTATCAATCGATTGTTTCCCGATGCAGTGTTCTGTATGGAGACTGCCCTATTCTATTATAGATACAGTGACAGAAATCCTGCTGAATGGAACTTTGCAATAGATAAAAATGTCTCTAAGCGGCGAACAAAAATCGATTATCCGTTTATAAAGGCATATCGTGTTGAGTCAGAGTTGGTTACGCTGGGCGAAACCGAAGGTGAAATTGATTTCCACAAAGTCCGCATTTATGACCGTGACCGTACTATTTGCGATGTGCTGCGAAATATGAACAAGATAGATAAGGAGGTTTTTAATAAAGCAGTACAAGGCTATGTTAAGGACCCGAAAAAGAATATACCGAATCTTATAGAATATGCGAAAGTTTTGCGTGTTCAAACGCGTGTAAAAGAATTGATTGGAGTGTGGTTGTAATGGCAGATATAGCAGCTTCCGTTCTGGCAAAGCTGAGAAATAAAGCAAAAGCTTCTGGTATCAGTTACCAGCAATGTTTGCAGCTTTTTGTGCAGGAAGAATTTTTGAGAAAGTTATCAAAATCTGGGTGTGAGGATACGCTTATACTCAAAGGTGGATTGTTCATTTATACTTTAACTAATTTTGAAAGTAGAGCAACAATTGATGTCGATTTCTTGCTCCGTGGATACTCTAATACAATAGATGATGTAAAAGAGTTGATTTGTAAAATCATCGACACGCCGACTGGTAACGATTATATAGAAATGCGAGCAAAAGGCTTTGAAGAGATTTCTCCGCAAAGAAAATATCACGGTATCAGTACACAAATTATTGCTCAAATAAAAAATGTGCGTGTGCCGTTTAATGTTGATATAGGCGTGGGCGATATTATAGTCCCCCGTGCCGAAGAACGCACAATCAACACTCAGCTTCCAGATTTTGAAGCACCTGTAATCAAAACTTATTCCCTTGAAAGCACCATTGCTGAGAAGTTTGATGCTATACTGCAACGTTTTGAGCTGACAGGCAGAATGAAAGATTTTTATGACATCTATTATCTTTCAAGGACATTCAATTTTGAGGGTGCAAAATTGCAGGCAGCTATATTTGAAACCTTACAGCGGCGTGGTACTCCCTATGATAGAGATAGTTTTAAGCGAGTTGTTGCACTTGGCGATGATGAAGATATGCAGAAGCGTTGGAAATTCTTTTTGAAAACCATAAAAGATAATACGCTTGAGTTTTCATTCATCATTACGGAAATCCAGACTTTTCTTGAGCCTGTGTTTGATGCGATTGTGAATGAGAAAGAATGGCAAGAGCAGTGGAACTTTATTATGAAATGGAATAAAAATGAAAGGAGTCCCAAATTATGAGTAGCGTACTTACTGTTGAACAGCGTGAGCAAGCAGGTTCTGACTTGTGATGCATAAGGGGAGGGGAATAGGCATATGGGTACGGGTCGTATAAAAAAGAATACATTGAGAGCGAAGATGCTTGGCATACTGATGCTGTGTGCGATGACTAGCCTTCTGGCTGCAGGAATCGTCTCTTATATGGCGCTGAGAATGATACAGAATGACAGTATAGAGGATAATATGAAGATGTATCTGGATCAGATCACGCGGAATACTGACGGCGCCTATTATGATATGCTCAGTATTATGAACTACATGGGTCCGGGAGGGCTGGTCGGAAATGTGACGGACAGTTATCTCGGTGCAACGGATAATTTTGACAGGTTTATTGAACAGCGGACACTTAGGGAAGAGATGGCAGGACTTGGTTATGTCAACACAAAACTGGTAGGTGTCATGTATTATGACCGGGAGGAGAAGAAGGAACTTATCAGCGGCATGAATGTCAGGGCGCTGGACGGAAGCCATGCTTCACTGCCCGAGGTTGTGGAGTGCGCGGGAAATGTCATACAGGCGGCCCATTCGTCTATTCTTGGGAGTGGCGAAGAACCGGTCTTTTCCGTCATGAGAGAGGTGGTCTTCGGAAACGGGAAAAGGCTGGATGTTTATGCGGAGATCGAGGCGGACATGAAAACTCCTGAAGAAATAAATAAGGCAGGACGGCCCTACACTTATATCCAGACGGATGAGAGAAGAATCACGCGGTACAGTACAAATCCTGTCATTATACAGGGACAGAAACTCTTCTCCACAACACTCTCAAAGGGAGATTACCAGGTTGAGACAAGAGAGGGATATAAGATCATGGCATACCGGAGCCAGATGGGATACATTAATGCAGTGGCGCTGCCGGACAACATGTATCAGAATGAGATCAACCATTGGAGAATGAGGATGACGCTCATCATAGTTGCATCGTTTCTGATCTTCGCCCTGTCTGTTTTTTATCTTTATCGGATAATCTGCCGGCCGTTGAATCAATTTCGAAGGCAAATGGTACAGATTGGAAACGGCGCTCTTCAGGCGGTGCATGAAGAGTCGGATATCGCGGAGTTTGACAGCCTGATGAGGGAAGTAGAACAGATGAAGTGTCAGATCGAGAATCTCATCAGCAATATGGTAGAAAAGGAAAAGAGTATACAGAAGACGGAGTATGAGAAACTTATCTATCAGATCAATCCACATTTCCTTCTCAATACGTTGAACTCGGTCCAGTGGATGGCACAGATGAGCTGCCAGAGAGATATCAGCGAGTTTGTGCAGAGATTAAAGAAGCTTCTTTCGTATAATCTGGGCAAAGAAGGCAGTCAGACGACGCTGCGGATGGAGTTGGAGATCGTAAAGGAATATATTGCCCTTCAGCAGATGAGGTATGACTTTGTTATCGAGATGCATATCGAAGATGGTGACTATCTCGACCAGCCGACGGTCCGCATGCTTTTTCAGCCCTTGTTAGAAAACGCGATCCGTTATGGACTTGGGGACGATGAGAAGATCAGTATCCAGGTGTTTGAAGATGTGGCGAGACATCTTGCTGTCGTGACTATCTCTGACAGTGGAAAGGGACTGACTCAGGAGGAAATCGATGAGATCAACCAGCCATTTGATTATGACTGGGAATACCGGAAGAATGAGAACAGAGGCATCGGGCTTCGCTACGTCAAGGCTATGCTGGAATCATTTTATGATGGACAGACAAGTCTGTTTGTAAACAGCAGAAAAGGAATCGGGACAAGGATTACAATCCTCCTCCCGATCCGGGATCTGACAGAACAAAAGGGGAAGGACACAGAGGTTACATTGGAAGAAGATAAGGTGGGACAAGCAGATGAACGTATTGATCGTTGATGATGATAAACTTGCCAGAAAAGGCCTGATCGCTATTATGGACTGGGAAAAGTATGGATTCAAGGTGGCGGGAGATGTACAGAACGGAAGAAAGGCTCTGGAATTTCTCCGTACTCATCCGGTGGACATCGTGTTTACGGATATTGATATGCCGGAGATCGATGGACTGGAACTGATGCAGATGTGTAAAGAAGAATTCCCGGATATTAAGTTTGTAATTTTTTCTGTGTATGAAAATTTCAGTTATGCACAGACTGCGATTCGTATGGGGGCGTTGGACTATATCTCGAAGATCAGTTTTTCCCCGGAAGAGTGTGAACAGATACTGGAGCGGGTCAGCGCAAAGTACAGGCAGACAAGCAGAGACGGGCAGGCAGACGGGGAAGACCGGGAAAAACTCAGGGAACTGAGCAGAAGATGGATGTACACCGGATGGATCTTCAATGAGAAAGAATTTGAAGATCTCTGCCGGGAGACTAAGGAAATCAGTCTGAGGAGTGCTGAGAGGATTTTTGTAAAGAGCTTTCACGATATTCAGATCCTGTCAGGCGGGGAAGGAGAGTTCCCGTCGCTGGATACGGTTGAGGAGATGCTGGACTGGGTTCGCCGCTGGCGGGAAAACATCTATGAAGTATGCCGCAGTACGCCGCAGAAAAATGATATCTGTGCGTTTGCTGCTGTCATCCTGTATGTGGATGAGCACATCGGGGAGGAGCTGCGCTCTGAAGACGCGGCTGAACAGATCGGGATGAGCAGGAGTTATTTCAGCACAAGATTTAAAGAAATGACAGGAGAAACATTCCATCAGTATGTGATACACAGGAAAATGAAAGCCGCGGCTGAGCGGATAGAGGAGGGCGGGAAGAGCATTACCCAGATCGCCACCGAACTTGGATATGACAATTTCCACTATTTTGCAAGAGTATTTGCAAGGGAGCATGGGTGTAACCCTTCCGAATATCGAAAAGAGAGAAAAAATGTCTGATTTTCATCGGACATTTTTTTTGTGATAAAAAAACATTTGGTAAATCAGAAACAATATCATCTGGCAGGATATGGGTGTAGAAGATAAACTGTTTACAAAAAGGAAGGGAGGTCTTAGTGTGTATATCAAACGATTTGTGAAGCATTACTACATTATGCTGATCCCGGCGCTCTTATGGCTGTTTTTCTTCAGTATCGTTCCGATGTTCGGTATCGTCATGGCATTCCAGGACTATAATCCGGGCAAGGGAATCCTGCATTCTGAGTTTGTCGGGCTTGAAAATTTTGTGTATATGTTTCAGATGAACGACGTCAAACAGGTGCTGTGCAATACCGTTGTGATCGCGGTCGGAAAGATTATCGGAAATATTATCATTCCGCTGCTCTTCGCACTTCTGCTTAATGAACTCTGCATTAAGCGGATCAAACGGCCGATCCAGACTATCGTGTATCTGCCTTATTTCCTGTCCTGGGTTATCCTGGCAAAGATTGTTCTGAACATCTTCGGATATACAGGACCAATTAATCAGCTGATCGAGGCGTTCGGAGGAAATCCGATCAATTTCTTCGGGGAGCCGTCACTGTTCCAGTCTCTGGTAATCGGCACAGATATCTGGAAAGGATTCGGGTACAATACGGTAGTTTACCTGGCAGCAATACTCGGGGTAGATCAGAGTCTTTATGAGGCTGCGGCGGTAGACGGAGCAGGAAGGTTCAAACGTATCTGGCATGTGACGCTTCCGGGAATAAGGACAACGGTCGCACTCCTGGCGATCCTGTCACTTGGAAACGTGCTCAACGCAGGTTTTGATCAGATCTACAATCTGTATAATCCGCTTGTTTATTCTACAGGTGATATCATCGACACCTGGGTATACCGTGCAGGTCTTGAGAATCTGCAGTACTCGCTGGCGACGGCAGTCGGCTTGTTTAAGTCGGTGATCAGCGTTATCTTGATCGTTATAGGATATAAGCTGGCAGATAAGTTTACCGGTTACAAACTATTCTGAGGAGGTGCAGTAAATGATAGAAAATAAAGGTATAGGATCGAAAATATTCGATGTGATAAATGTCGTGATCCTTGTTCTGATCACGCTGATCTGCATCCTGCCTGTATGGTATGTCCTCTGCGTCTCTCTGAGCAGCAGGGAGGCTGTCAATGCAGGACAGGTTGCTCTCTGGCCGGTGGGATTCAATCTCCTGTCATATCAGAAGATCCTGGGGGAGAGTGATTTCTTTGGTTCCTTTCTCGTATCTGTCAAGCGAGTTGTGTTAGGAACCGGGGTCAGTATGGTGTGCATACTTCTGGCAGCATATCCGCTGTCAAGAACAAAAAAACAGTTTCCGAAGAGAGACATCTTCATGTGGATCTTTGTATTCTGCATGCTGTTCAACGGAGGTACTGTTCCGTGGTATGTCACAATGAAAAATTACGGTCTCATGGACAGCATATGGGGACTTGTTCTTGGTATGGGTCTTCAGGTTTTCAATGTTATCCTGGCAGTAAACTTTTTCAAGAATCTGCCTGTTGAACTGGAGGAAGCGTGCTTTGTAGACGGCGGCGGACCATGGAGGAATCTGTTTTCCATCTACATTCCTCTGGCAAAGCCGATGGTTGCGACGATCTCCCTCTTCACGATCGTTCAGTACTGGAATGAGTTCTTCCAGGGAATGGTGCTGAGTACGAGACAGAGCAGCTATCCGCTCCAGACATACATACAGCAGATGGTAGTAACACTTGATTATTCAAATATGAATGTCGATCAGATCGCACAGGCGATGAAATTGAACAATCTGTCGCTGGACGCGGCGAAGATATTTATCGCCATGATCCCGGTACTGATCATATATCCATTCTTGCAGAAATATTTTGTATCCGGCATTACTCTGGGATCGGTAAAAGGATAGTAGCGATACGGGAAAGTGTTCGGTGAAAATAGAGAACAGTAAAAAAAGAAAAGGAGAAAATGGATTATGAAATTAAAAAGAGTAATCGCTATAGCGTGCACTGCAGCTATGACGGCGTCTTTGATCTCAGGCTGCGGCGGTTCGTCTGACGAAGGGCAGAAAGAAGCGGTCAAGGAAGCAGAAGGAACAGCAAAGGAAGATCTGCCTCTGGCAAAATATCCGGAGACAGTTACAGTACATCTGGGCGGGAAAATGAATCCGAATGCGAAGATCCCGGAAGGAATGTCGTTTGAAGACAACTCCTATACAAGACTGTTGAAAGATGACCTGAACATTGAGGTAGTATACGACTGGGTTGCATCTATGTCAGACTATGATGAAAAAATGAGTCTCTGCATCGGAAGTAATACAGTTCCGGAAATCATGAATGTAAATGCAGCTCAGTACAGAGCTCTTCTAAAATACGATATGATACAGCCGTTGGATGACTATTTTGATGATTATGCATCTGACGCCCTGAAGAGTTATGTAGAATCCGGCGGTGATGAGCTGATGGACTGTATCACAAACGATGACGGTGAGATTATGGCAATCCCTGCACCGAACCTGACTGCAGGCGGCGTGAACGAGATGTGGATCCGTCAGGACTGGCTGGATGCTCTTGGACTGGAAGCACCCCGTACATGGGACGAGCTGGCACAAGTGGCAAACGCATTTGTTACAGAGGATCCGGATGGAAACGGAGAGGACGACACGATTGGTATTCTTGGACCAGGAAATGCGGATCATATGAATGCAGTCGGCGGCAACCAGTTCGGACTTGACCCGCTGTTCAGCTGCTATCAGTCTTATCCGCAGTACTGGCTGGAAGGCGAGGACGGAAAAGTAGAGTATGGTTCAATTCAGCCGGAGACAAAGACTGCACTGGAAAATATCTCAAAACTTTATGCTGATGGAGATATCGATCCTGAGATGCTCGTCAGAAGCGACAGCAAGGAACCTCTTCTTGCCGGAAAAGTTGGAATCTTTTTCGGACCGTGGTGGTGTGCATATACATTTGCAGATACAACTCTGTCAGGTTCAGCAGACTGGAGGGCATATTTCACACCTCTTTCCGAAGACGGAAAATATTATACTCATATGGCAGAGCCGACGACGCAGTATGTTGTGGCAAGCAAGGACTGCAAAAATCCGGAAGCTGCATTTAAAATCATCAACTACCTGATTGCAAACGAACAGACATGGGTAGAAGAAGGAGTAACATCTACAGAGATGGGAACGGCAGATTTCTATCCGCTGTACAATGCATATGACAATGCGGATGAGATCGAGACATCTTATGAAGTGCTGACGCAATATCTTGCAGGAGAGGTCGGCATTGACGATGTAGATTTTTCAACACATAAACTGCTGAAGAACGATATGGAAGCAATTACGGAACTCAAGAAAGAGCCTTATGATGACTTTAGTCTTGAATACTGGAATCTTGACAGTGACCTGGCACAGGGGAACCTGCCTCGTCTGGTAGCGATCATGGTAGGTGACGCTCCGCTTGTCAATGAGGAGTATGTTCCGATTTACAATGTTTACAACGGACAGACAGAAACCATGGAAGCGAAATGGGCAAATCTGAAGAAGATGGAAGAAGAAACTTTCGCAAAGATTATCATGGGTAAAGCTGATATCAGTGAGTTTGATACCTTCGTAGAGAACTGGAAGAGCCAGGGCGGCGATCAAATCCTGAAGGAAATCAACGAGGAACTGGGCAAATAAGGAATTAAAATAGGGGGCGGTCAGGCCGCCCTAAATATTGAGGTGCTTCGATGAAAGAGAATAAAATCGTATATGGCCTGATCGGCTTCGGCGGCATGGGGAAATGGCACACCGAGATTTTGGAAAATGTGCCGGAGATCGAGCTCGCCGGGATTTATGACATTAAAGAAGAAAAAAGAAAACTTGCAGAAGAAGCAGGATTTCATACATATGAGACAGAAGAAGCCATGCTTGCAGATGAGAGTATAGATGTGATTCTTGTGGCAACACCGAATGACACACACAGACCGATCGCACTGCGCGCCATGGAGGCGGGGAAAAATGTCATTGTAGAGAAACCCGCTACTCTCTCTCTGAAGGAACTTACAGAACTGGAGGACATGGCCGGAAAGACAGGCCAGTTCCTGACGGTACACCAGAACAGACGATGGGATGAAGATCTCCTGACAGTCCGGGAGATACTGAAGGATCAGACGATGGGAGAGATTTTCCGCATAGAGAGCCGGGTACATGGATCCCGTGGAATACCGGGAGACTGGAGAAAAGAAAAAGCACACGGCGGCGGAATGGTGCTGGACTGGGGCGTCCACCTCTTTGATCAGATCTTTCGTCTGACCGGGGAACGCAGGCTGAAGACGGTATATGCCACTTTGACCAATGTGACAAATCAGGAGGTAGATGACGGGTTTACCGCTGTTCTCCGGTTTGAAGGCGGCCTGGAAGTTCTTGTGGAAGTAGGTACGAATAACTTTATTTCTCTGCCCCGCTGGTACGTTCTGGGAGAAAACGGAAGTGCCGTTGTTGAGGACTGGGACCTGTCCGGAAAGATTGTAAAGGCTTTCTCAGAAGAGGAGAAAGAAATAGTTCCGGTGCGGACAGCAGCAGGACTTACGAAGACGATGGCTCCAAGAAGAGAGGATACGATCCGTGTAGAAGAGCTTCCGAGAGTGCCCGGAGATATCGCCGATTTCCATCGAAATGTCGCTGCTGTACTTTTAAGAGGAGAAGAACCGGCAGTGAAGCTTCCGGAGGTAAAAAGAGTAATGCGCCTGATGGAGACAGTGTTCGAGTCTGCCGAAAAGAATCATGTTATGGACTTTGAATGAGGAAGGGAGAGAGTGAACAATGAAACAGATCAAGATCGGAACATGCATCCAGGGACCAAGGGCAGAAGAGTGGCTACCGGGATTTCTGGGAAAAGGATTTGAAACATTTTCTCTGAATTTTCATATGTCTCTGGAAGGGACAGATCTGGAACAGCTTGCCGGAAAGACAGAAAAGCTGCTGGAAGGAAGACCGGAGCGCATCAGCACGATTGGATTTTACTGCAATCCGATCCAGTATCCGGAACACAGGAAGACGCTGGAGCAGGTTATCAGGACAGCGGGAAGATTCGGAGCTGATCATGTAAGCACTTTTGCAGGGGCATTTGAGGACCGCCCTGTAGAGGAATCTTTCGCCGAGTTTGGTAAAGTATTCAGGGAACTTGCAGACCTGGCGAAAGAGAACGGAGTCAAACTGGGAATAGAGAACTGCCTTATGGACGGAACATGGGAAAAAGCTACATGTAATATTGGTTTTCATCCACGTGCGTGGGAGGCAATGTTTGAAGAGGTAAAACAGGACAATTTCGGTCTGGAATGGGAGCCGACCCACCAGATGGTACAGCTTATAGATCCGGTTTCTCAGCTCAGAAAATGGTGTCATAAAATCGTGCACGTACACGGCAAAGATGCAACTATCGACTGGAATGCTGTACGTCATGGAGGCATTTCAGGGGCGGAGACTTTTGTATGGCACAGAATGCCGGGCTTTGGCAACACAAACTGGAGCGATATTATTTCTATCCTGAGGGCAAACGGATATGAAGATGATATCTGTATCGAAGGATATCATGATCCGGTTTACTCAGGAGAGTGGGAGATGACAGGACAGCTCCATGCTCTCCGGTATCTGAAATGGTGCCGGGGCGGCGATTATGAACCGGTTCCATGGGAAGTATAACAGGAGAGTAATGCCGGAGTTAAGGTGAAAATGTTGACGAAAGGATACTCCTGCGCAGAGGCCGGGAGGAAGAAGGAGACAGAAATGAAACTTGGATTTATTACATCAATTCTCGAAGATTTTACTTATGAAGAGATGATCGACTTCGCCTCAGAGCATGGATTTGAGTGCGTAGAGGTGGCGAGCTGGAAGAAGGAAAAAGCAGAACGCAGATATGCCGGAGTAAGTCATATTGATGCGGAGAGGGTTCTTGGCGATGACAGTTATGCCGCACATATTTCAGGATACGCGAAAGAAAAAAATGTAGAAATTTCGGCTCTTGCCTATTATCCTAACGTGATGGATGCGGATCGGAACAAGGGTGAGGCTGCGGTGGAGCATTTAAAAAATGTCATTCTCGCCAGCGCAAAACTGAATGTGAACATGGTGACCACATTTATCGGGAGAGATCAGACAAAGACTGTGGAAGAGAATCTTCTTTTAGTAAAGAAAGTATGGGAACCGGTCATCCGGCTGGCAGAAGAAAACGGCGTAAAGATAGCAATAGAAAACTGTCCGATGCTGTTCGGACCAGATCAGTGGCCGGGCGGTCAGAATCTTATGACGACTCCGGCAGTGTGGAGAAAAGTTTTTGAGATCCTGGACAGCGACTGTCTGGGTATTAATTACGACCCGTCGCATTTTGTATGGCAGATGATAGACCCGATCCGTCCGATCTATGAATTCAAAGACAAGATATTCCACGTGCACTATAAGGATATCAAGCTGTATCCGGAACGTCTCAATGACTGCGGCATTATGGCTTATCCTCTTGATTTCATGTCTCCGAAGATCCCCGGACTTGGAGATGTGGACTGGGGCAGATATGTATCTGCTCTTACAGACATCGGTTACAATGGTTATTCATGCATTGAGATCGAGGACAAGGCGTTTGAAAGTTCAAGGGAAATGATTGAAAAAGCGCTTGTTCTGAGCCAGAGATATTTGAGACAGTATGTGATTTAGAAAACAATATCAAGAGACATAAATGGAGGAGATAACGATGAAAAAATTACGTGCAGGTATCGTAGGATGCGGGGGAATTGCCAATGCAAAGCATCTTCCGGCAATGGAAAAGTGCGGACTCTATGAAGTGGTCGCATTCTGTGACATAATCCCGGAGCAGGCACAGGAGACAAAAGAAAAGTTCGGCAGCAGTGACGCAAAGGTATTCACTGACTACAGGGAACTGGTAAAGGAAGATCTTGATGTGGTATATGTGACGACACCGAACAGATCGCATTCCGAAATTTCCATCGCTGCCATGGAGGCGGGCAAGGATGTCATGTGCGAAAAGCCGATGGCAAGAACTTATGCGGAAACAGAGAAAATGCTGGAGACGGCAAAGCGGACAGGGCGAGTGCTGAATATCGCATACCAGAACAGGTATCGTCCGGACAGCGCCTACCTGAAAGAAATGTGCAAAAACGGAGAGATGGGAGACATCTATTTTGCAAAGGCGCATGCGCTCAGAAGGAGAGCGGTGCCTACCTGGGGGGTATTTCTTAATGAAGAAGAGCAGGGCGGCGGTCCGCTGATCGATATCGGTACTCATGCGCTGGATCTGACGCTCTGGATGATGGACAACTATGAAGTGGCTTCTGTGACCGGAGCGGTGTTCCACAAACTGTCTCAGCAGACAGATCAGGGAAATGCATTCGGGAACTGGGATCCGGAGCAGTTTAAAGTAGAAGACTCGGCGTTCGGATTCATCCGGATGAAGAACGGGGCTCTGATCGAACTGGAATCAGCCTGGGCTTTAAATACTCTGGATGTGGACGAGGCAAAAACAAGCATATGTGGAACAAAGGCCGGAGCGGATATGAAAGATGGACTTCGCATCAACCGGATCCATCATAACACCCAGACTGTAGAGATACCGGATCTGTCAGGCGGCGGAGTGGCTTTCTTTGCAGGCGAAGAAAAATCTGCGGCAGATGTAGAACAGGAACTTTTCTACCATATTGTTGTTGACGGACAGGAACAGATCGTAAAACCGGAACAGGCGGCGGTAGTAACCCGCGTTCTTGAAGCAATATACCGTTCAGCAGAGAGCGGAGAGACAATTTACTTTGATTGAGGGAAAAGGAGATTATGGAGGAAAGAAAATTAAAACAGCTGCTGTCTGAGATGTCGCTTCGAGAAAAGATCGGACAGATGATACAGCTGACCGGAATTTACTTTGATGAGGATGCAGTTCTTACCGGGGCGGTGGGGGAAGGCCAGCCGCCTCAGTGGGTGATCCGGTACGCCGGTTCAGTGCTTGGTATGATCGGGGCAGAAAAGCTCAGGGCGATCCAGAAAAAATATATGAAAGAACATCCGCATCACATTCCGCTGCTGTTTATGGCGGATGTTATACACGGGTGCAGGACCATAGCTCCGATCCCTCTTGGTCAGGCATGTTCCTTTCATCCGGAACTGGTTGAGAAGATGGCGGGGCATGCCGCGGCAGAGTCTGCTGCTGAGGGGATCAAGGCCACGTTTTCTCCGATGATGGATGTGTCCAGAGACCCGAGATGGGGAAGGATAATGGAATCTTTCGGGGAAGATCCTTTCCTTAGCGGGGTCATGGGCACAGTAATGCTCAGGGGATATCAGAAGGGAAACGGTAATGATCAGAAGGGAAGCAGAGAAATACCGGAGTCCGGCATTGCCGGATGTCTGAAACATTTTGCCGGTTATGGAGCGGTGAATGCGGGCAGAGAATACAATGACGTGGAAATATCTCAGAGGACGTTCCGCGAGCAGTACCTCAAACCGTTCCGCATGGCGATGCATGCAGATCCCGCGATGGTGATGACTGCTTTTAATGCAGTTGACCGCAGACCGGTCAGCGGCAACAAAGAGCTGCTCGAAGATATTCTCAGGAAAGAAATGGGGTTCAGCGGCACGGTGATCTCCGACTGGGGGGCTGTGGGCCAGCTGGAGGAACAGAATGTAGTGTCAGGCCAGGCAGAGGCTGCAGATGCGGCAGTACATGCAGGAGTTGATATTGATATGATGAGTCCGGCATACATGTTTCATCTGGAAGAACTGGTCGAAGAAGGTCATGTCCCCGTTTCGCTGATAGATAGAAGCGCGTGGAATGTGCTGGTGATGAAGAACAGACTCGGACTGTTTGAGGATCCGTTCGCAGGAATGGAGGGAGAAGAACAGCTGTCTGCGGAGGCAAAGAAGATCGCACTTGCCCTGGCATGTGAGAGCTCGGTTCTGTTGAAAAATGCGGATCTGCTTCCGCTGAAACCGGAACAGAAGGTGTTCTGGGCCGGCCCTTATGTGGAGTCGACGGAACTGCTGAGCAGATGGGCGATCTTCGGCCGTCACGACGATGTGGAGACGATCAGCGAAGTTCTGAGAGACCGGAAGCTGCCGGTCAGGTTTGTTCCGGGCTGTGAGATACTCACAGAAGAAGAAAGACGGCTTTGGCAGGCTGATAACTGCCGGATTCAGGGTGAAGAAGAACAGAATAAAGAAATGTCGGGATCGTGCGGTGACCAATACGCAGACCTTGAAGAAATCGGACCGGAGGATACAGTGGTACTTGTGCTTGGAGAACATGAAGCACAGTCCGGTGAGGCGGCGAGCAGGGCATTTCTTGATCTTCCGGAAGGTCAGCAGAAGTTTTTTGACGCAGTAGCTGAGCGCACCTCCCATATTGTAGCGGTCATCATGTCAGGACGTCCGCTGGATATACGGAAAATAGCAGAAAAGTCCCAGGCTGTCCTCCTTGCCTGGAGACCGGGAACGATGGGAGCCGAGGCTGTCGTCCGTCTGGTGTACGGAGAAGAGACGCCTTCCGGTAAACTGTCAGTGAGCATACCGTGGGGTGTGGGACAGGTGCCTGTCAGCTACTGGGATGTAAAGACCGGACACCGGATGACGGAGACGAATCCGGAAAACCGCTTTACGAGCCGGTATATGGATATTCCGAATGAGCCGCTTTATCCGTTTGGATTTGGTCTCTCTTACACAGGATTTACCATTACACCTCCTGTACTTGAGAAACAGGAGAGAGAAGATAAGATCGGAATATTATGTAAGGTGAAAAATGTGGGAGAGGTGCCGGGGGCGGAAGTTGTACAGTGTTATGTCGAGACACTCTGCGCTCCGGTCGTACGGCCGGCCAAAGAACTTATCAGGTTCCGGAAAGTTTTCCTGCAGCCTGGTGAAGAACAGAAAGTCAAATTTACGATTGACCGGAAAGAACTGGCTTTTTACGGAGCGGATATGGAACTCATAGATGGAGGCATTCCGCTTCGGATTACCGTCGGGAACAGCAGCAGGGCAGAAGCAGGGGACGTCAGTCTCCAGCTAGACAGAAGATCGTAACACAGAAGGTCAACAGACAGATCGTAAAACTGAACAAGGGGCGACGTAAGCCCCATTGTTTCCATATATCAGCTGCCGTCAGGAGCTGAAAGAATATATGCTGCGTTGAGGATTTCTCATAAACGAGGGTGTCCCAAAAGTCATGAAATGACTTGAGGGATACCCTCGTTCTTTTGTAAAAAAATAGAGAACGGTTACCACGCCAATGTCATTTAGTTAAGACATCCGCTGTGGAAACAATACAGGTGCTTCTGTCTACGATGACAGAGGAATTTTGTTCATATAAAAATGGAGCCCTTGTTTTTTATACAAAAAGCTCCATTACTGTTTATTTATTTGAATTTATGATTCCTTCAATATCACGGCCACCGTAGAATATTCGAGCTACTGTAACTGCCCTTTTCTCGTCATCAACAAGATAATACACAATAAAGTTATCTACCGGAAGGTGATGCATTTTCATCGAATGCCAAGGCTCCCAGTCAACTAACGCATAACGAGCCGGCATGAAATCCAATGAACGAACCTCTTTTCGTATGTGGCCCAGCTGAGCAGTAGCAGTCTCTGGAGCCAGGAGTTCATTCGCAATGTACGAATAGATTTCACGTAAATCGTCAAGTGCATCTACAGAATAGCCGACCTTATAGCTATCCGTCATATGCCAAATTCCTTTGCAAGTGCCGCATCGATTTCATCTGCAGAATATACCTTTCCTGCTTTGATGGAATCAACACCCTTTTGGAGTTCTGCATCAAGCTGTTCTCTGGTCATTGCACCAACAGCTAATGGCTTAGAAGAAGGAAGTTTCAATTCAAATGGCATACCCTTCTTCAGTACAATCTGGCTATAAAGCATCTGAATTGCACTGGATGGAGAAATGCCAAGCTGAGAAAGAATGCTCTCAGCATTATCCTTGAGATTGGTATCTATTCTTGCATAAACAGCGGATGTATTTGCCATAGTATCGCCTCCTTTTTCTTTATTATATTCGCTTTTGCTTGCGATTGCAAGCATTTGCATAGATTGTTTTATGACGAAACTTTGAATTTTATACGCCCTTTGAGGCAGAAAGGAATATTTATGGGATTTTTATCAGGACTGTTTCATTCCAGAGACAAGCCCACCAACAGCACCAACGGCAGCGCCTATTGCTTTCTCTTTGGTGGAAGCAACTCTGGCAAAGCCGTTAATGAACGAAGCGCTATGCAGTGAATAACTAGAAAAATTATAGTGAAAGAAGATAATGGATATAGTTGAAAAGGAAAGTTAGGCAAAAGCTTACCATTATCGTAGAATATTTCTCTAACAAGCGTAAAAAATATCATTGACACATTATTTCGTTTGTGCTAAAATCCAAAGCAATTTAACATAGTAAACCGTTGAAGCGGAGATAACGGCAATGATGCCTTTACAGAGAGCCTGAGATGC